>Ga0172379_10011995_pt1 | contig 10219 bp, 6 predicted proteins | sample GrowelOW334metaG_FD_119756 | JGI IMG/M metagenome (GOLD analysis project Ga0172379, IMG submission 119756) | Groundwater microbial communities from an aquifer near a municipal landfill in Southern Ontario, Canada - Groundwater well OW334 metaG | ecosystem: Environmental > Aquatic > Deep...
ACCGGCGGCATGGGTGGCGCGCGCAAGGCCATCCAGATGGAGATCCGTGGCGACGACGCCAAGTTGCTCGCCACGGTTGCCGACACGGTGATGAAGCTCGTGCAGACGGTGCCGGGCGCGGTGGACGTGGACCTCAGCACCAAGGGACAGAAGCCCGAACTCGAGGTGCAGATCAACCGCGGCCTCGCCGGCTCGCTGGGCATCACCGTGGGCCAGGTGGCACAGGCGATGCGTCCCGCCTTCGCCGGCATCGATGCTGGCGACTGGGTGGACCCGTCGGGCGAGAACCGCAAGGTGCGCCTGCGACTGTCGCCGGAATCGCGGCGACGCGCGGCCGACATCGAGCAGCTGCCGATCTCGGTTGGAGAGCAGGGACGATCCGTGACGATGCCGCTCGGCCAGATCGCCACGGTCAAGCAGGGACTTGGCCCGGCGATCATCAGCCACCTCAACCGCGACAACGTGGTGGTGGTGCAGGCCAACGCTGAGGGGCGCAGCCTTGGCGAAGTGAACGGCGATATCACCACGGCGCTCGAGGACTACTCGCCGCCGCCGGGCGTGCGCTTCTCGACGGGCGGCGAGGTGGAGCAGCAGCAGGAAGTGTTTGGCCGCGTGCTCGCCGCGCTCGGGCTCGCCGTGCTGTTGATGTACCTGATTCTCGTGATGCAGTTCGGCTCGTTCCTCGAGCCGATCGCCATCCTGATGTCGCTGCCGCTCTCGCTCATCGGCGTGGTGTTGGCACTGCTGATCACGGGTGACACGCTGAACATCATGTCCATGATCGGCGTCATCCTGCTGATGGGCATCGTGGCGAAGAACGCCATCCTGCTCATTGACTTCGCCAAGTGGGGACAGGAGCAGGGCATGGATCGGCGCGCGGCGATCATCGAGGCCGGGCGCGTGCGACTGCGGCCGATCATGATGACCACGATGGCGCTCATTGCCGGCATGATTCCGGTGGCACTCGGCACCGGCGAAGGGGCGGACTTCCGCTCACCGCTGGGGCGCGCGATCATCGGCGGCACCATCACATCCACGCTGCTGACACTGCTCGTGATTCCGACGATGTACGAGATTCTCGACGATATCCGTCGGAAGGTGGTGGGGATGTTTGATATTCCGAAGCGGCCACCCACCGATGAGTACATGGTGCCGGAGCAGCTAAGAAAACGGTAAGGGTGCAGGGTGGGGTGAAGGGGCACAGGCACGGTGGGGTGCAGGGTGCGGGGGAGTAAAGAAGGGCCGGGATTTCTCCCGGCCCTTCTGCATTCACTGCCTTGTCGCCTGCTTGGATGTTACGGGCGGTTGCCACCCATTGGGCCCATGGGACCCATGGGGCCACCGCGGGCGCCTAGTGCGGGGCCGCCCATCGGCCCACCGCCCTGGCGGCGATGCTCAGCGGCCCACGCTTGCTGCTCGGGCGTGAGAACGGCGGCCACCGCGGCGCGCAGCGCCTCGAAGTCCGGCTTCATGGCTTCCATGATCACGTGCGCCTTCTCCATGATCGCCCGCACGTCCTCGCGCGTCTTGCCCGCCTGAATGGCGGTACGGGCCTCGTCGCGGATGAGCTTGAGCTGGTCGAACTGCGGCTTGTGCGCGGCGTAGAAGGCGTCATGCAGCGCCTTGATGGCCGCCTTCTGCTCGTCGGTCAACTTGAGCGCATCGGGCGGGCCTTCGTTCTCGTACGCGGGGCCGCGCGGGACCAGCGTCGCCGAGTCCATCGTCGCTTGCGCGTCGAACTGGAGCAGCAGGGCTGCGTCACGAGAGGCATTCGGGCCGGTGGCGGCGTTGTCGCAGGCGCTGACAAAGGCGACGGCGGCAAAGAGGGCGGCACTCCTGAGCTTCATAAGCAAGGTTCTCCTGAATTCCCGGCCGACCCCGGGGAAGGTTGCAGGCTGCTGTCGGGTGGGGGAGTGCCTGCGCCCCTTTGGGACGTTGGGATCTCCGGAATGTTAATATCCCAGCGGGTCCGGCGTCGCTGGCCCGCTGGGCGGGCGACCTACCCAGGCTCGCTTGGCGGACCTACCCCGCGGCCGCCCGGAGCAGGCCCCACGCCCGCTCGAGGGTGGCTTCCGAGGTGCGGAGGTTGCCGATGGCCACGCGCAGGACATAGTGGTCGCCGAGCTTCGTGTGCGAGATGAAGACGTCGCCGCTCTCGTTCACACGGGACATTATGACCGCGTTGTGACTGGCGATCTCGTCCTCGTCGGTCTCGCCAGCGGGGACGTGACGGAAGCAAACGGTGGAGAAGGGGACCGGCGCGCAGACTGCCCAGCCGTCGCCCGCCGTTCGCACCCACTCGGCAAACGTCTGCGCCAGCCGGCAATGATGCCGGATGCGCTCGGCGATGCCGTCACTGCCGAAGGCGCGGATCACCATCCAGAGCTTGAGTGCGCGGAAACGGCGTCCGAGTTGGAGGCCGTAATCCATATAGTTGAGCGCGTCGTCGCCCTCGGTGGTGGTGAGGTACTCCGGCACGAGCGAAAAGGCGCGACGCAGCACCTTGGGGTGCCGCGTGAAGAGCACCGAGCAGTCCATGGGCGTGAACAGCCACTTATGCGGGTTCACTACCAGCGAGTCGGCCTTCTCGAGCCCTGCAAAGAGCGGCCGCAGTTCGGGGACGGCCATGGCCGAGCCGCCATACGCGCCGTCCACGTGCAGCCAGAGGCTCTCGTGCTGGCAGATGGCTGCGATGTCGGCGATGGGGTCCACGCTGGTCATGCTCGTGGTGCCAGCGGTGGCGACGACGGCCAGAGGGCGGAATCCCTGCGCGCGATCGGCCAGAATGGCGCGGGCGAGCATCTCGGGGCGCAGGCGGAAGTCGGCATCGCTCGCGACGTGCACGACATTTTCCAGACCCAGGCCCAGCGTCATCGCCGCCTTGTCCACCGACGAATGGGCGTGCTCGCTGCAGTAGATGCGCAGGCGCGGGAGGTCGGCTCGTCCGGCCATGCCGCGCTGGCGGATGCCGAGCGCGGGGTCGCGTTCGCGCGCGGCGGCGAGCGCGTACATGGTGGAAATGGACGCCGTGTCGGTGATCATGCCGAACCAGCCGTCCCCCATGCCGAACAGCTGGCGAAGCCAGTCGGTGACGACTTGCTCGAGTTCGGTGGCCACCGGCGAGGTGCGCCAGAGCATGCCGTTGAGGTTCAGCGCGGCGGTGACCATCTCGCCGAGGATGCCGGGCACCGACGCGGTGTTGGCGAAATAGGCGAGGAAGCCCGGGTGGTTCCAGTGCGTGGCGCCCGGCATGACGATGCGGTCAATGTCGGCGATGATGTCGTCGAGCGACTCGGCGCCGGCGGGCGGCGACTTTGGGAGCTGCGCACGAATCGCCCCCGGCTTCACGCTGGAGAGCACATCGTAGTTTCCGACGTCGCGCAGGTACGTGGCGATCCAGTCGGAGAGCCTATGAGCGTGGCGAGCGTACTCGTCTGGAGACAGGTCCATGGGTGTGAAAGAGAGACAACAGAGAAACAACAGACAAACTACAGAGAGACAACAGAGGAGAAATAGCTCAATCTCGCCCAGATTGCACAAGGCGCATAGCTAAGCGACCTGGAAGGCTGTAAGTCTGTTGTATCTCTGTTGTTTGTCTGTTGCTTGTCTGTTGTCTCTCTGCCCGAGAGGGCTCATGACCATCCAATCGCTCCTCGATTCCGGGGTGGACAAAGGCATCATCACGTCGGATCAGCGCACCGCGCTCCTCGCACTTGCGGGCGCACCTGAACCGCAGGCCGGCGCGCATCGTGAGGCCGAGCGCGCCTTCAATGGCGTCACCATCGCGTACGGCATTGGCGCCATCGTCGTGCTGTTTGCGTTCGGGTGGTTCATGGTGGACCGCTGGAAGGTGCTCGGCGACGGCGGCGTGTTCGCACTGTCCGTGGCGTATGCTGGCATCTTCCTGCTGGTGGCTCAGGTCCTGAAGCGCGAGGGATTTGACACGGCGCGAGGTGTTGCCACGCTGCTGGCGGTGGCGATGGCGCCGCTGGCCATGTATGCGCTGCTGCGGTGGACCGGACTCTGGACGCCCGAACTCGAGGGTCTCTGCCGACAGCGCGTACACCCATTTGCCGTCTGCCAGGGTCAGCCGCTCGCGATTGAGTTGGCCGCCGTGGCCGCAGCACTGTTCGCAATGCGCACCATGGCGTTTGCGCCGTTCATGATTCCGATAGCCGTGGTCGGGGTCACCCTGCCGGAGCGGCTGCTGCGGGAGTGGGCGCCGGGCCCGGGCATCGACGGGCATGCGATGGGTTGGCGGTGGGTGATGATCGCCAGTGTTCTGGCGGCCGTGGCGTACACCGTTGACCGACGCCGGCGAGGCGAAGACTATGGCTTCTGGCTCTGGATCTCTGTGGCGGTTGCCACGTGGTGGGGTTGCATGATGCTCTTCCAGATTGACCACTCGCTGCGCTGGTACGTGGCGCCCGTTTCGCTACTCGTCATCACGGCGTCGGTCATCCTGCGCCGCCGGGTGCTGCTCGTCGTGGGACTGTTCGGCGTCTTCGGATTCCTGGCTTGGCTGGCATTTGATGTCTTCAAGCTGACGACGGCCTTCCCGTTAGTGCTCGCGACCATTGGTGTCTCGATCATCATCCTCACCGTCTGGCTGCAGAATCGGTTTCCCGAGGCCATCCAGCGTATGGGCGGCGACCCGTCGAAGCCCGCGCGCTTTCCGGGGGGCGTTGTGGCACTGCTCGCCCCCGCACTGCTGGGACTGGTGCTGATGCAGGACGCCGCACGGCAGGACCACGCGGAGGCCGCCGACCGTCGAAGTGCGAATCGGGCGAGGGAGGCACGCCATCGCATCCAGCGCGATTCGATAGCGGCGGCCAAGCGCGGGCAGCGGCCCGGCGCGGTGCAGCCGGCGCCGGACGTGTCGCCAGGAACGGCGCCGAAAAGGCCGCCCAGGTAGGACTCTGCACTTCGGGTTCACACGAAGGCGGGGGCGGACATGCGTCCGCCCCCGTTTCCGAAACCGCCACTGCCTCGCGCGCGTACCAATTGATGGTCCCTCACACCGGCCATCCCCGGGAGTTCTCGCATGCTGCTGCACGTCCTGCCGTTCGTTCTCGTCGCCGCCCTCCAAGTAAAGGTGCAGGCTGGGGTGCAGAAGCGTCCTGTCGGCGACAGCACCAAGGCGAAGGCGGCAGCCGACACGACCAGGCGCTACGAGCGGGACGTGAGTTTCGGCATCCAGATTGGCGGCAGCGGGTCGGATGACGACGATGACCGGGCGACGCCGCGGCGGATTCCGGTCACCGACGAGCATCGTCGCACGGCGTTCAAGGACACCACGGCGCGCGAGTTGCTGCTGCGCGCCCGCGCCGCCCGCCTGAAGCAGGACTCGCTACTCGTCAGCTACGAGGCGCGCACCTATCAGCGTTTTTCGGTGGGCATGGGGCTGCGCGCCTTTGGTCGCGAGCGCGTGATCATGCGCCATGAAGATATCGCCAACGTGCGGTGGCATCGTGCGCGCGGCGTCTGGGCGGACGTCAAGGGATCACGCACCGCGCTGCCGGTTGCGCCAAGCGATGAGGCCAGCGAGAACGTGAGCATGGGAAACGACCCGCCCATACCATACTACCCGGGGCGCGAGCAGCTCTGGATTGGCAGCGGGATGGCCAAGGCCGAGGTGGACGAGCGCGAGATGGTGCATCCCATCGCCGAGGGCTCCGAGGCGTACTACACGTACTCCACCGGTGACTCGGTGATCATGACGCTTCCGGATCAGAGCCGGATCACCTTGCGCGAGATCCACGTGGAGGCGCGCGCGCCCAAGTGGAATCTTACCGTCGGCTCGTTCTGGTTCGACCAGTCCAGTGCGCACCTTGTGCGCGCCGTCTATCGGCTGAGCGTGCCGATCGACATCTGGGCCATGGACGAGACGAAGGAAGATATGAAGGAGGTCCCGCTGCTGGTGCGGCCGATCATCTCGCCGCTCAAGGTGGGCGTGGACGCCATCAGCATCGAGTACGGCTTGTACAACGGGCGCTTCTGGATGCCCAAGCTGCAGGTGCTCGAGGCGGGCGCGCAGGTGGGCATGATGCGGGTGCCGGTGCAGGTGGAGCAGAAGTTCCGCTACGCCTCGGTCAACGGGCTCGATTCGCTGCCGGCGTTCCCTCGCCCCGCGGTGCGCTACGTCTCCATGCGGGACTCGCTGCGCAAGGCCGGCGTGGACTCGACCAAACGCGACTCGCTGCTGCGCGACTTCCGCCTGGCGCGCGACTCGACGGCGAAAGCGCAGCGTGCCCGGGACTGTGCGACAAGCAACACGTATACGCGCATGCAGACGCGGTACAACGGCGCGCTGCAGATGGCCGTCCAGATGCCGTGCGACAGCACGAAGCTCGCGTCGTCGCCTGAATTCGTCGGGTCGCTCCTCGGCTCCGGCGAGTCGGTCTTCGGCACCAGCGACATCGAGGATCTCAAGAAGGCGCTGAGTTTTGACCTGCAGGCCGGGTGGATGCCGCAGAAGCCGGTCATTACCTGGGGGCTTGGGCAGACGCGCTACAACCGCGTCGAGGGCTTCAGCACGGGCGCGCAGGCATCCATGACGCTCGGGCGCGGCTACACCGCCATCGTGGGGGCGCGCGGTTCGTGGGCGGACCGCCAGCTGAATGGCGACCTGAGTCTCGAGCGCACCAACGGGCGGTCCACCATGCGCGGCACCCTGTTCCGCCGGCTGGCGGTGGCGAGTGACTTCGGCTCGCCCCTGTCCTTCGGTTCAGGCCTTGCGTCGCTGCTCTACGCGGGCGACGAGGGGTTCTACTATCGCGCCTGGGGTGCCGAGCTGACGGGCACGACGCCGCGGCTGGGGCGCACCGAGTGGCGCCTGTTTGCCGAGCAGCAGTGGAATGCGCCGGTGGAGACGCGCTTCACCTTGTTCCGCGGCGCGAACGATGATCGCGTCCTGCCCAACGTGATCGCCGACAAGGCGGTGGAAGCCGGTGCTTCCGTGCGCGTGCAGAATAGTTGGGGGCTCGATCCCAGCCGGTGGCGCGCCGCGGTAGACGTGCGGGCCGAGGGGGCCGCGGGCGACTTCGACTATGGGCGCGGCCTCCTCGATCTCACGGTCTCACACGGATTGCCGTACGGGGCAGAGCTGGCAGTCACTGCTTCCGGCGGCGGCATCGCGGGAACGGCGCCAGCGCAGCGGGCCTTCCAGCTCGGTGGGTTGCACACCGTGCGCGGCATCCGGCCCGGGACGATGAGCGGCAGCGCTTTCTGGATGGGACGCGGCGAGCTGGCCTTGTCTCGTCGCGTGGTGAAGCCCGTGCTCTTCGGCGACGTGGGCTGGGCCGGCGACCGAAGGAACTTCAGTTCGCCGGGACGCCTGATGAGTGGCGTCGGCGTTGGCGCGTCGGTGATGGATGGGATGATCCGGCTCGACGTGGCCCGTGGGCTCTGGCCACAGAAGGCCGTGCGCGTAGATCTCAGCGTCGAGGCGCGCTTCTAAGAAGAAATACCCCGAACGCGGGTTGCCAAAAATCAGAAACGGTGTCAAATCTTGGCACGCCTGTTGCCATTACTGACACCAAGCAAGTGACTGACCCCACCCTCGACAACACCGATGCCGCCGCCCGCGCCGAGGTTCTCCTCTGGCAGGGCGCGTATCGCATGGGAATCGCGATCGCCCTGACGGGCGGTGCGCTGCTCCTGCGCGCATTGCATGTCGTGTCGTCGGAGTCGTACGGGGCCAGGCGGTTCGGAGTAGAGGACGCGAACGTTCTCTTCGTGGCAGCGGCGGCCACGTACGTGGCGCTGACCGCCCTCATCAGGTGGCGTGCCCACAGCCAGCAACAGGCCTCGCATGCCCTCGTGCGCACGCAACTGGGTGCCGATGCCGTGGTTGTGCACGTCTGTGCGCTGATGCTCACGCCGCCAAGCCAGTACGACCGTACGCTGATTATCTCGATGTTCCTGGTGCAATTCAGCCAGCTGTATTTCGGCTGGCGGACGACGTTGTTCATGCTTGGGAGCGTGGCGGTATCGTACACGACCATCGTCGCGGTGGCCTCCAAGGCTGGCATGCTGACGGGGCCCACCGAGCAGCTCTGGACCTTCTCGCTGTTCGCCGCGGGCTCGCTGGCCTATGCCTGGATGCTGGGGCATCAGGGCGTGCGCATGAAGCGGCTCACGCACTTGTTCGAGCGCGCGAGAGAGGGTGACTTCGACCAGCCGTATGAGGACGGGCGCGACAAGTTCCCCGACTACATCACGCAGATCGGGCGCGCCTACAACGACCTGCGCGGGCATCTCGAGACGATCATCCTCACCGACCCGCTGAGCGGCTGCTTCAATCGCCGTGGGTTCAAGCAGATGGCCGCGCGCGAAGTGTCGCGTGGCATTCGTGCCAAGTGGCGCGTCGCCGTGCTGGCGCTCGACGTGGACCACTTCAAGCGCATCAACGACGAGTTCGGGCACCTGACGGGTGACGAGGCGATCAAGGAAATCGGCGAGCTGATTCGCGAAATCGCGCGCGCCGGCGATGTCGTGGCGCGGCTGGGCGGCGAGGAGTTCAGCATTCTGGCGCCCGACACCGACGAAGTGGGAGCCATGCACCTGTCGGACCGCATCCTCACGGCGTTCCGCGCGCGCGCGTTCACCAGCGTGCGCGGTCAGCTGCCGATCAGCATCAGCATTGGAATAGCGTCCGATGATGCGTCGGTGGACGACGTCGTACGCGTCCTCACCGCGCGCGCCGACGAGGCGCTCTACGTCGCCAAGCGCAACGGCCGCGACCAGGGCGTGCTGTGGCAGACGGGAATGCGGGCGTTTGACACCGGAAGCAGTCGGTTGTCGCGCGAAATGGAGCGTATGCCGTAACGGCAACGCTGGCCTTTTTCATCACGGAGCACACGGAGAACTGCTGAGGGCCACGGAGTACGACAACTTCTTTGGAAAACTGCGAGCGCCACGCGAATTTCTGCGTGGCGCACTGTCGTTACCCCCAGTATTTGCCGTACTCCGTGGCTCTCCGTTTCCTCCGTGAGCTCCGTGGTAAAGAAGTCCAGCGTTGCCTTTGTGGTGAAGAAGGCCAGCGCTCCTAGACCGACATCGTCCCCTCGCTCACGAGAACGGCCTCTCCACCGACCCGCAACGCAGTTACCGTGCCGTCGGCCTTGTCAGCTTCGATCTCCAGCCGGCTCGGGCGTCCCATCTCCACGCCCTGGTCGATGGTCCAGGCCAGCGTGCCGGTGCGCGTACGCGCCCGCGCAGCGAGGTAGCCCGCGAACGTCACCGCCGCAGAACCAGTGGCCGGATCCTCCGGCACGCTGATCCCCGGCGCGAACATGCGGGCGCGATAATGCCGATCGCCGCCCTCGGCGTCGGCGGCGTAGATCCAGATCATCGATGCCCACGCGTTGGCGAGCGTCTCCTCCCACCGCTCCACGTTTACCCGCGCGCGTCCCACCGCTGCCACGCTTGCGAGCGGGACGATGAGGAACGGCAGCCCGCACGAAACTGCCTGTGGACGTTCAGACGTCGCCAGGATGTCGTCGGTGCCCAGCCCGAGCATCTTGGCCAGCATGCTGCGCGACGGCACCGGCGGGCCGATCTCGGGAAGCTTGGCCGCCGAGAGCTGGGCCCAGCCGCCCCCGGCGTGCACGCCGCGAATCACCACCGGCACCGGTCCGACCTGTTCCTCGAGAACGATGCGCGTCTCCCCTTCGCTCAACGGAATCGCCCCCGTGGCGGCCAGCACCACGGCGGTGCCCACGGTCGGATGCCCGGCGAACGGCACCTCGCCGCCCGGCGTGAAGATGCGCACGCGTCGCGTGTGCCCGGGATGCTCCGGCGGGTACAGGAAGGTCGTCTCGGAGTAGTTGAACTCGCGGCAAATCGGGAGGAGGAGCTCCTCAGGAATCGCGCTGGCGTCCGGGATGACGGCCAATTGGTTGCCGCCGAACCGGACGCCGCTGAAGACGTCGGTGGTGATGTAGCGGATAGTGGACAACGTTGCCTACTCCTCGGCCATGAATGGGTACTTGTAGTCCGTCGGTGGCACGAACGTCTCCTTGATCGTCCGCGCGCTGACCCAGCGCATGAGGTTCAGCTTCGAACCGGCCTTGTCATTGGTGCCGCTGCCGCGCGCGCCGCCAAACGGCTGCTGCCCGACGACGGCGCCGGTGGGCTTGTCGTTGACGTAGAAATTGCCGGCGGCATTGCGCAGCGCCGTATGCGCCTCGAGCACCGCCCGCCGCTCGCGGGCGAA
>Ga0172379_10011996_pt1 | contig 10218 bp, 6 predicted proteins | sample GrowelOW334metaG_FD_119756 | JGI IMG/M metagenome (GOLD analysis project Ga0172379, IMG submission 119756) | Groundwater microbial communities from an aquifer near a municipal landfill in Southern Ontario, Canada - Groundwater well OW334 metaG | ecosystem: Environmental > Aquatic > Deep...
GGAGGAATTAGGATTTGTCGGTATTACGGATGAAGATAGTGGTATTGATGGGGTGTTGTCGTTCGCGTGGTTATCATTGGTTGCCTGGTTCAATCCCCTGATCTCATTGAGTCGAGCGGCACGAGTAATTGCTAGTGCTTGGGCGCCTGCCGCCGCGATATTCTCCGCCGCCGCACGATCCTCTCCTTTACGGACTGATTTAGCGTGCTCTTCCGCGGCGCCGACCTCTCGGGCCAACTTGTCGTCTTTTTTGATCTCGGTAGATTTGGTTTGCAGATCAACGGCCCTCTTTGCCATCTCTTGTACACCCTTCACTCCCTCGGTAAGTGCGGCGCCGCTCTTGGTCGCTGCCTCCTTCATTCCTGCGGTGGCGGTCTTCATTTCCACCCCTAATTCCTGAGTTGCTTTTTCCTGAGACTCTTTCACTGCGTCCTGCATTTTTTCTATTGTTGCCGTGTTCTGTTTACCTTGTTCCGCCAGTGCCTTCGCTGTGTTGTCGTTTGCTCCCCCGGCTCCCACGGCCTCCTTTATTTCTTGTTTGAGATCATTGGCATCCTGTGCACTTTTGTTCTCAGCCGCTTTTTGATCCGTTAAGCGCTTTTCCGCCGCTTCGTTTGCCTGATTCATTGCGGTAACGGCTGCGGTGGTCACTTCTGTTCGAGCGATCTTTTCCGCCTCTTTATTCGTTTGCGGGCCCGGTAGTTGTTTGGGCGGTTGTGCCGTGATGCGCGGCTGTGGTGTGGCGGGTTTGGGAGTGCCGCCAGCGGGAAGTGCGACGGCAGTGGCGGGCGTAGGTGGTGTGGATGGTTTTGCGACCGGGGCCGGCTGTGCGGGAACGACTGCCTTCGCGGGTTCTTTGCTGCCAGCTGTGCGGGACAGGGCGGCTTTGATGGCCGCCGCCGCGCTCGCGCTCGCGGTATCATGGGCGGCAGCAGCTCCCGGTAGGGCGGTGCGACCGGGAAGCATGTTTCTTTGATTCAAACCGGTTCCCTTGACCTGATTGGCCAAAACCCCGCCAAGGACGCCTCCCCCGCCGCGGCTGCCGGTGGCGAGCGCCGCAGCTCCGGCGGCTCCCCCGTAGAGCGCCCCCCTACCGAGCTGTGCCATTTTACTTTCGGATTTGATCCGGCCTGCGGCGCCGCTCAACGCCATACTTGCTGCTAGGCCCGTGCGCCCTGTTACAGCCCCCATGAGACGCACACCGCCCGCCAACGGCATCGCGAGAGCGGCGGATGCCCAATTGAAACCACTGATACCGGTAGAAAAACTGCTTGCGAGCTTAAACGTGGCAAGGAGAAGTCCTAGAATAATGAGGTATGAAAGTAATGATTCGATATTGGCAGATTTGGTGGAGTGGAATGTGATGTCGCCGAGTGAGGCGGATTGTACTTGGAGTGTTTTCGCCACGGCGAGTGTTACTGCCAACATGACCATGAGGATCGGGGCCAAGACCGCACTATGGATGAGTGAGCGCCACCACATGCCCCATCCAAACTTTCCGTTCGTATATGAATCAGGCAAGAGATGGCTTGCGAATGCGAGTGCGGCCGTGATCATGAGAAACACGAGAAGCACCGCGCGGGACGCGAGAATAAAAGATCCATAGAACAGGACGAATGCCGCGGCGATCAGAATGGCAAACATAACGATCGCGTAATATAAAATGGACGCAGCGCTGTCTTGGGTCGTCCCAATCCTGTCTAGAGCGTCTTTTGTTTGTGCAAAAGACGTGATGCCCATGGATCTCAAAAACTGATCGCCGATGCCGTCGGGGGTCTTTTGTGCACTGGCGCTGGACCCTCCCCCGGCCGGTGCCGACCCGGTCGATCCGCCTGATCCGGCTGCTTGAGGGACCTGTGCACCGATACCCGCATAATAGAACTGCGTTGCGGTGTAGTTGGAAAAGTCGATGATGATCTTGGTAAAGAGCAGGCTGAAGTTGATGAGGATGGCGACCAGGAGCACGCGCGCGATGAGTTTCTTTTGACCGAATTCGGATGAGCCCAAGATGATATTGATCGCTATAAAGGTAAAAAGCCCGATAATGACGATGTTGGATATATCGCGGAAGACGGTCCATGATTTGTTGATCGCCTGGATCGCCGAATCACTGAGCAGGCCGTCGTCGGTGCCGGCAGTGCCACCGGTATCGCCGAAGGAAATGATGGTCTTCTCGACCAGCATACTAAAGAGTCCGCTCGAAATACTTAGTATGCCGGCCCCTGCCTGGAGCAGTACAGAGGCCACCATAGTGAGGGTCCAGCGCACGCCGCAGACCACTGGGGCGATAAGGACGCTCGCGAAGCCGCCGCACGAAGTGGGCTCTTGGAGTGTCTTTTTGGGCCCTGCAGTGATCGGCGTGGCGCCGGTGGTGTCGTCTGGCGTGAGGCCGACGGCTTGTGCGGTGTTGATGGTCATCTCTACATCCACAGTGCTCGGGGCGTATGAGAGCGAGAGCGGCGAGAATACCGTGATGAATATGATCCATATATAAAACACGCTGCAGCCTATTTTTCGTATGATGTGGTTGTTAGGCATACGTTGTTATTTCCATGCGGTAGCCCACCGGCTCAGGGTTGCTGGGGAGTCGTTGCACCAGCCTGTACCAGGGTTGAAGGTGCCGTCCCAGGGGATGACTGTGCTTCCTCCTGCGTTGACGCCGGTCCAAATATCATTGGTGGTCGTCAGGAGGGCATCCATCCCAGTATCCAACGCATTCACCGCTGCGACATCGGCTGGCGTGTGGAAGGCCCCTGATGTCCCGAGGGCGTTGAATTGTGCGACCGCTGCCGCTTGAGCGGTCGGATCATTGGTCGTAACGGCATTCTGTATCTGAATGAGTTGGAGTATCACGGCTGAGACGGCGGTGAGATTCGCGGCGATCGGTGCGGCGAGCGGCGTGATCTTGCTATCAATGACCGGCTGTGAGAATTGTGTCGAGCCGGGCGCAGGGACATGAGTGAGCGTGGCGCCCGAGGAGTCGGTACAGCTCGTACTGCCCGAGGCGGGTGGCGCCGTACAGATCTTTGTAATCTGCGATGACCAGCAGGCCGCCTCCCTTGCTTTTAGTTGATCAGCCGCACTGGCAAGTCTGGTAGCGAGATCCCTCTCTGCGTTCTGGTAGTCTTGTTCGATCGTGAGCTGATTGATAATAGCGGTGGCTATGGCATTGGTGGTGACTTGCCCGACACCGCCGGACGCCCCTGCAAACGCAGAGTCCAGGTAGGACATGCCCCCGCCGCCACCTCCTGCTCCACCGCCACCTCCTCCACTCCCACCACCAAAGGCAGTGCCGGCGACCGGATCCAACAACCCCGGAACTCCCGAGTTGTTGAATATCTGTGATGAGATGTGCGCGAATTCGCTGTTGACCATCTCGCCGACATTGTTGGCCATTTCTTGCTGCTTGTAGCCGGACTGGAAATACATGACCATCATTTCTCGTACGATCGATGCGGGGGTCGTGACGATGACGTTGCCGTTGGCGTCGTACTTGGTGATCGGCAGGATCCCTTGTCCCCATGCGAGGTTTGTGTCGGCGTGTTCGATCTGGGTGTTGACATAATCGTATGCTTTTAGGTTCGCGACGTCCCCCACTATGATCGGATTACAGGGTGAGGTGCCCAGTGATGCCAAAGCATCGCGGATCGAGCCCTCTGGATCGCCGCCGTGCGCGGCGGCAAGATCATCTTGGTAGCCGCACTCAAATGCGTCTCCTGGTTTTCGTGTAGCGGATTGGTACCCCTGCCAGATTGATTGTTTGAGTGGTGCGATGAATGAGGAATGTACCTTTGCGAAGAGCTCATTGCGCACGCTTGCCTGCATCGAGGCATCACCTGCGGATAGGCGTTCTGGTCCGAGGTTTTGGGAAAAGAGAGGATTTCCCCCCTTGCCTCCGGTGAAATACAAAATGGCGTTACGGACCTGCTCCATGGTGTACTTGCGTCGGAGGGCATTGACCGCGGGCCGCAGGGCGCACTCTTTATAGAGGAGCTGGTATGTATTGGTGATGACCGCCTGGTCGGCGACCGGCACGAAGGTGCCGCTGGCGCTTGCCACGCCGACGCTCATGGTCGGCGCGGCACCAGAAGAGGGGGCGCTGCAAAAGTTGATCTGGGTGGCATCTTCGGCAGGGTTGGCGGTCTGGATGGCGGGCGCATTGGTGGTGTCGGCGCCAAAAAGCGGCGTCCCCCCAGTGGTCGGGTCGTCCGCGGCGAATACCATGATCGCGCAAAGCATAAATACGCCGAGGGCGACGCATGACGAGAAGAATATGTTTTTCAAGGTCATCATGAAGATTGTTTTTTGGCGTAGTACGCATTGAGTGCATTGAAAGATGCAAACATATCCGACTCGGCTTCATTGTAGGTGTTTACAAGCACGAGCGACGTCATAGCATCATTGGCGTTGTCTGCCATAGCATCGAGAGTCGCGGCGAATTGCAGCATTGCATTGAGAATACCGACCTGATCGGTGACGGCGTCCGCAGGGACGACGACCTTTGCGGTGAGAGCTGCGGCGTCGCGATAGTTTTGTGCCGCGACCTTCAGCTGAGCGAGATACTTTGGGTCTTGTGATGCAGTGTATGTGGCAAAGATCTTGAATTCGTACTCCGTGTTCTTCTTGAGCGGGGCAAGCGACTTTTGCAGGTCGGTGCGATACATGGTCATGCGCCTAGGAGATGTATCAGGATCGGTCGGTATGGACCTTGCGTCATACATCGAGTATGCGACCCGTGTTTGTAGAAGATCCGGCACGAGACTTGCGGCGACCATGTCACCCATCTGTGGAGTGTAGATGCCGTTTGCCGAGAGGACGGTGTAGTAGGAAGCGAGCGTTCCGACGATGTTGTCGCCAAGACGGGCGATATATTCGGGGCTTGATGATGTGGCGACGTCCGGTGTGGTGAAGATCGCATCGGTTCCCGCCTCCTGACCGTACATAGGCGTACCCGTTATCTCGTCCGTTGTCTCCGCGACCACTGTGTCAGTGGTGCTTGGGTACATAAAGCCGCCGAATCGCCACCCGACAAGCGCGACCACTGCAATCACGGAGATCATCGCACTGATAGTGAGATGAGAAAACTTGCCGGTGTTTAAGCGATCGTTCTCCACACTCTCAAGTATACCACCCGTGTATTCTGCAAAGCGGTCCGATGTGTGTGCAGTGTTGGTATTTTTACAGAGACTACGCTCAGATATCTGTATGTACAGAAGTACCCTCCTTTTGTAACTAGATGCCGAATGTGTTGGTAAACATAAACACGGACCCCGGGTCATCGTTGTCGAATGTCACGGTGTACATTGGAAACGTTTGTGCGATAGCGATGAATTGTTTTAGATAATTACTCACAGCGCTGTTGTATACCTCCACCGAGGCGATAATATCTTCATCGGATTGTGCGGATTGGAGGGCGATCAGGTTGTTGCCCATGGCGACAAAGGCATCCGCCAAAGCTTCATGTGCGATCTTGACCGATGATGGCAAGTCTGTCATTTGCTTGAGATCCGTACCGACCTTGGACATGTCGCCACCGAGCCGCTGGAGTTCGGCAGCTTTTGTGGGATCCGTGCGAGCTTTGAAATAGTTGTTGATGGTCGCGGAAGCGTCATGATTGGTCTCTTCGTAGGTGCGCAAGATAGAGCCGGCGGCATTGCCGTAAGTATAGAGCGCTTGCTGTGTACCGTCGCGCTTTGGCGGGGTGTTGGCGCTCGGCGTCACTATGGGGAAGGTCAGGTTTGTGGGCAGGGTGAAAGAGTCTTTCAGTGCTGTCCGCTGGGTGGTCGGGCCGCTCTGCGCCGCCGACAACGACCCCTTGAAGGATTCAAAATCAAATGCAGTGTCAGATCTTATGATCTGCTGTGCAGTGGTTACGTCCGGCGTAGGTTCGTTGTAGTTGAACGATGCGAGATTTTGGTTGTTTGGCGTGTTTGCGGTAATGTTTTGTTCTAAATGAGCTTCTGTGCCCGTATTTATGGACTGTTCCATGGTCGGATAATATGTGGAAGTGGTCAAGGGTATCCCGAGACCGCTTACTTTGTTGACGGATGAGACTGGAAGATGTGATCTCACAATACTAGTACCCAGTAGAAGAAGGATTGCGACCCCGAGAATACTCAAGAGATATGAAGACCGTATAGTATGCATATAAATAACTATAGCAGGTCGGAAGAGTCGCGTGCCTACTATCAACAGTTTCTCCCCGAGAGTGTCGTACAGGGTGCTAGACTGTATATATGGAACGACTCATGGGGCTATGTTCGAGGCGGATTATCATAGTGTTCGTCGGGGCACTGCTCCTCGTCCCCTTCCTGTTTCCATCTACGGTCGCTGCCTATCCTTTTGGCGGGCAGGCATCGGAGGTCCATAAGTGCTACAACCAGACGATTTATGTGGTACTGGGGCCGCCGCGCGGTGGGATCTTTGTGTGGACCTCCTCGACAAAAAGTTATGAATTCGGCCCCCCGAGTCATGCGGGGCAGTGGCTGCTTGGACTCGCGGGTGCGCCGTACATCTGCCTCTATACTATAGTGCCGATTGATGTGCGAGCAGCTGATACCATCATCATGCACGGATCTTCTCAGTAGGCCGCAAAATCGGCGTACTTCTTCGTTGTGCATCGGAAAATACCTTTCACCATACCTTATGTACGGCTCAAGATATTTTCCTCGCACGCCTCGAATTACATCCGATTTTGCGGCCTACTGCGTTAGCTGCTTAGTCAGATGAGCCCAGTTTGCTAAAGGCACATCCTCTGCCCGCGCCTTTTCGTTGATGTTGATGTACGTAAAAGCCTCCTGCACTTTTTCTTTATCAAAGACGACCGCGAGATTGTTGGCGAGATACTTTCTTTTGGATGCGAATCCTGCGTGCACGACCTTGAAAAAATCCTCTTCGCTTATATCTGTGAAAAACCCTTTCGAAATGTTATCAATCGCGAGGATTGCCGAATCGACCGATGGTGGCGGTGAGAAGCTCCCCTTCCCTACTTTGGCGACGATGCGCGGCGTGCCGTAGGCTTTGACCGAGAGTGAGAGAATACTTTCTTTTTTATCATTCGCCACGATCCGCTGAGCGACTTCTTTTTGGATAAGGATTGCCATGGTGCTCGGCTGAGCAGTGCTCGAAAGGAACTGGCGGATGATCTCGCCGGTGATGTAGTACGGAATATTTGCTGCGACCACGTATTCACCCGACCCGAGTTTGAGTGATTCTCCGGTGACGTTGCGGATATCTCCGTCGATGATGTGCAGGGCGCCGCTCGCGATCTCCTCCGGGAATTTTTCGTGCAGTTTTTCGATCAGTGCCGAGTCTTTTTCGATCGCGATCACGCGGCGTGAGAGCTTGAGGAGCTCTCCCGTAAGGGCGCCCTTACCGGGACCGACTTCGACGACGGGTGTGTCAGGTGTGATGGAGGCGGCGGTCGCCAAAGCGACCGCCGCCCAATGCGCTGTGAGGAAATGTTGGCCCAATCGTGCTCCACGCGGCTTCATAATTGCATTTTACAGCCAAACGGTGCGTTCGCTACGATCACTGTCGTCATCGCGCGAGGTATGCACCATGAGTCGAGAGTCGATGTCATGGATAAACTCGGAAGCCAGTGCTCGTTCGCGGCTACCGTATTTCATGCGCTCGCCTGCATAGCTGAGGAATAAGCGCTTGCGTGCGCGTGTCACTGCCACATAAAAGAGGCGGCGCTCCTCCTCGGGGTCGCGTGTGTCCTCGCGTAGCGACGGGAAGAGTCCTTGTTCCATTCCGGTGATGAACACTGCGTCGAATTCAAGCCCCTTGGAGGCGTGGATGGTCATGAGAGACACCGTCTGCTGTACCTCAGTGAGCTCATCTTGATCGCTCTGTAGAGCCGCTTCTTCGAGGAGTCGCTCGATGCCCTCGGGTGGCGACACGTCATCGTAACGCACGGCGAGGTTTACGAGTTCGCGGATGTTTTCGAGTCGCTCATATCCCTCCTCCTTATCATTTTTGTACATTTGTTCCATGCCCGATGCTTCGACGCAGTAACGCACTGCCTCGGAAGTGGGCAGGGTGTCGATCGCGTGACGGATCTTTTGGATCGTATCGAGAAATGCCTGTACTTTGACGCGTGCCGATCCGGTGAGTGCATGCAGGGCGAGGTGGCTCCACATACTGGGCCCTGCGTCGGTCGGCATATCTGAAGTGTCGAATAGTTTGTCGAGTGTGACCTTGCCGATGCCGCGCGCGGGCACGCCGACGATGCGCGCGAGGTCGACCTTGCTTCGCGGATTGAGTGCGGCGCGCAGGTATGAGAGCGTGTCTTTGACCTCTTTGCGCTCGAAGAATTTGGTGCCGAGCACGCGATATGGCACCGAGAATGCGAGGAGGGCTTCTTCGAGTGCGCGTGACTGGAAGTTTTCACGGTAGAGGATGGCGATCTCTGCCGGGTTTATCCCCTCTTCTATCAGGGTGACCGCCGTCTGTGCGACAAACCATGATTCGTCGATCTCGTTGCGTGCACCATATGCCATGAGTGGTTCGCCGGTGTCGTTGTCGGTGAAAAGATTTTTTTCCTTGCGGCGTTTGTTTTTGGCAATGACGGCATTGGCGGCAGTGAGGATTGTGCGCGTCGAGCGGTAATTTTGTTCGAGGAGGATCACTTTGGTGCCAGGGAAGGTCTTTTCAAAGTTCATTAGGTGTTCGATGTCGGCACCGCGCCACGAATAGATGTTTTGGTCGGTGTCGCCGACGACACAGAGATTGCGTCGATCGCCCGCGAGTAGGCGCGCGATCTCGTACTGTGCCGCATTTGTATCCTGATACTCATCTATCGTGATGTATTTCCAGCGGTTTTGCAGGAGCGAGAGTGTCGATGGAGACTCTTGCAGGAGTCGCAGCGTCCGCCCCAAGAGGTCGTCAAAGTCGAGTGCGCCTTCTTCATGCAGTGCTTTGTCGTAGATGCGCCACACCTGGGCGACGGTACGATCCTTAAATGAACTGGCTTTGGTCTCGTATCGAGCGACCGTCATGCCATCGCCTTTTTCGCGCGAGATGATCGACAGCACCTGGCGCGGCGGGATGTTTTCGATATCAAGCTTTTCGAGTGCTTTTTTGACCACGCGCATGCTGTCGTCGCGATCCCAGATACTGAATCCGCGCTCCAAGCCTGCTTCCTTATGGAATTCGCGCAGGAGCCGCACGCCCAGCGAGTGAAAGGTGGCGACCAGCGGTGTGCCACGGCCTTCGGGGATTAGATTGCGCACACGGTCGCGCATTTCACCCGCAGCTTTATTCGTAAATGTGACCGCGAGGATCGATCGTGCCGGTATCCCCTGCTCGATCATGTGCGCGATGCGATGCGTGATGGTCTTGGTCTTGCCGGCGCCTGCTCCCGCGACGATCAAGACGGGACCCTCGGTGCAGAGCACAGCCTCTTTTTGTTGTGGATTTAAGCCCTGTAAATAACGTGATTCTTCAGTATGCATCGGGGAATGATACCATAGTCAACTAAAGCCTATTTGGTCACTATTTCAGTACTATCTGTTGTCCGTCACTCGTAAATACAATGGTACCTCTGGTGCAGGTGTCGAGGGTCGGGATGTTGAACGCTTCGTAGGTCGCGATGGTTTCCTTATGCGGCATGCCGTACATGTTGTCGCAACCGCGCGAGTAGACGGCGTATTGCGGATCGACGTATCCGACGAAAAGCGGCGCAGACGAGGTCTTTGAGCCATGATGCCCTGCTTTGAGGACATTTGAGTGGAGATCGGCGCCGTCGAGTGACACGAGGTATTTTTCTATCGCCTGCGGGGCGTCGCACGAGAGCATGAACGATGTATTGCCGTAGACGAGGCGCGTCACGACGCATCCGGTATTGGTCTCGAGATTCGGTACGAGGCGATCTGGCGAAAGGACTTCGAGATACGCGCCAGCTCCGAGATCAATGATCTGCCCGCGATCTGCGGTGATTACTTTCGTCCCCTTTTGTGCGCGAGCCTTGATCAGGTCTTCGAGTGTGCGCCAGGTGGCGGTAGTACCTTCGACGCTCGACTCTACTATATACGACACTTGGTAGCGTTCGAGTACGTCGATCAGTCCGGTGATGTGGTCGGCATCGGGGTGTGTGGGGATGATCACATCGATAGATCGGTCGTACCACGGGCTCGCTTTGCCGATCTCGCGCAATACTCCGGCCGTGGGGCCGCCGTCGATGAGCGCGGTGAGGCCTGAGGGCGACTCGATCAA
>Ga0172379_10011997_pt1 | contig 10217 bp, 9 predicted proteins | sample GrowelOW334metaG_FD_119756 | JGI IMG/M metagenome (GOLD analysis project Ga0172379, IMG submission 119756) | Groundwater microbial communities from an aquifer near a municipal landfill in Southern Ontario, Canada - Groundwater well OW334 metaG | ecosystem: Environmental > Aquatic > Deep...
TACAAACAAAAAAATAGACAGTTATATTATTGAGACATCCAAGGTATATCTTTTTGTAGAATATCTAGAGAATCTTGGCATTGAGAATAATGTAGACTTAGTTGTTAATAGTGTAGATGTTCTTAAAACGGAGAAGAATAAAATTTCGGTAAACTTAAACATAACAGGGGACTTTACTAATATTATGAAATCTATAGCTACATTAGAGAATTCTCCTTATAATATAACCATGACTTCTTCTTATCTAAACAAAGAGATATTTGTACAAGACAATACAGAAGATTTAAAAAATAATTTAGATAATAAAAATACCCAATCCTCTATAAAACCTTCTTGGTATGTTAACTTAAAGTTTAATGTTTTAAGTATATAATAATATGAATACATTTTTAACAATTACAAGAATCAAAAACTTATTGAAAATCATTCATAATTTTTTTAAGATTAATCCACATAAACATTGGAATGCTTTTCTGTATTTCTTTTTCATTTTAGTTTCTTTTTCAATTTTGTTTAGTATTTATCTTTTATACCAAATAAAAAGCGAAAATATTTTTCAAGTTAAAGCAAAAGAACAAGCCGGCCCTGTTTTACTTAATGAAAGCTTGCTTAAGAGTACTCTAAATTTACAAGAAAAAAAAGCAAACGAGGTATTAAAAATAAAAAACAACACTTCTTTATACACTGAGTAAGATTTATAATAACTTGAAATTTAGTAGATTTGTGCTAATATGATTTTATTGTCTTATTAATAGACAATGTTTGATAATATGCGCGGTTAGCTCAGTTGTAGCGACGCGTGAGAACACAACACAATAAAGAGATAGACAATGTTTGATAATATGCGCGGTTAGCTCAGTTGGTAGAGCAACCCGTTTACACCGGGAAGGTCGGGGGTTCGAGTCCCTCACCGCGCACAGTGAACGAAGTGAACAAACTGCCCTTGTAGTTCAATGGATAGAACAGCGGACTTCTAAGCCGTCGATGTAGGTTCGATTCCTACCAGGGGCACAAATTTTTGCGAAGCATAAAATTTGTGATTTTTAAACATATCTAAATATATGTTTAAAAAAATCGAAAGACGGAGGCTGGAGAGCCGAGTCGGGGTCGCGAGATTTTTCAGCAGAAAAATACTTGTGACCGAAAGTGTACTCACGGTCCTACCAGGGGCACATTTATAAAATAATGCTATAATATCAAATATGGTTGTTTTATTATAATCTAAGTATCTTTTAAAATTTATGAAATATAAAAATGAAATTCTCGCTGCTTTAATGGGTGTGGCGGGGGTTAATAATGTAGATGCAAATACAATAGTTGGTGGAGAAAAAAATACCGACGAAAACAAAAATAAAATAGGAGTTGGTATTACAAAAGATTATAAAGATGAAAAGAATTTTCTAGCATTTAATGCAACTTCTTCAGGTGAAATAAAAAATGTTTCTGAAGCTCCAGCTTCAGCCATAAAATCTGGATTTGAAAAATCAGACGCAAGAGAGGCAGAAGTCATCTTGGAAGCAAACACACGATTTACCCAGCTTGACCTAACAAGCTTTTTCGAGACAGATATGGCTGTCATACCAGAGGCTTCTAAGGCCCAAATAGAATCAAAGTTTCGTGACTTATTATCTCAAGTTACTCAAGAGAACCGCAATGATTACTTATTAGCAGATTGGAATGTGCTTGTCTTTAGCGATCCACGTAAAACATATAAATGGGAGGGTGGTAATACAGGATTGAGTTTAGAAAGAGGCAAACAACTAGTAGCTTTTTTAAAGGTAATTTTAAATAGTTATGAATTTAAAGGTTTGACCCCACGAATTGAACAAGCGATGCATGATAAAGAAATCAATATAATTATGCCTAACACCGGAGAAGAAGAGGGAGTGATGTACCCCGAAGAATTAATTAATCCAGATACTAATCTAAAATATACAAAAGAAGAAATACAAAAGATTCAAAAAGATAATCCATCTTTATACAAAGAACTATTGTCTCTTTGCCGAGGAGTTTACTTTACGGTAAATCTAGACAATACAGAAGATATAGATATAATAAATCCACGAACTCCAAACTTTCCTGTTACGCCAGAAAATCCATCGATTAAAGAAGTTCCAGGGCCACGTATACCAATTAATCCTATTGAACCTAGGGTGCCTCATATTAAAGCGCCACATTATCATTATTGGCCAAGCTGGATGACAAAGATTGTACAAGGGAGAGGTTTGGTTAAGCATAATAAGCATTTTAAATGTCACATTGGTGGAAGATAATAAATTAATTGAAATTAAAAAATGCTTAAATTAAAAATTTTATTTGAAGATAAAAATGTAATGGTTATAGACAAGCCGGCTGGTATTTCTGTGCATGCAGATGCAAGGACTACTAAAAAAGATGTGACTATTGCTGACCTTGTTTTGGCTTATGATAAAAAGATAGAAAAGGTAGGGGAACCTATGACTGTAGAATATAAAGGCAAAGAGATAAAAATAAAACGCCCTGGTATAGTTCACCGTTTAGACAAGGAGACCTCTGGGGTGCTTTTAATCGCAAAGAACCAGAAAACTTTTTTGATGCTTAAAGAGCAATTCCAAAATCATACAATAAAGAAAGTCTACAAAGCTTTTGTTTATGGTTATGTATCAGATCCCAAGGCTTCACTTTTGACAGGGAAGAGGGGAATTATAAATGCACCTATAGGACGTTCACCACTTGATATTCGTATGTGGACAGCAGGGCGTGGAGCACGCGAACCGATTCGAGAAGCTACTACAGAATATATAGTACTTGATAGATTCACAGACAATAAAGAAAAAGGAATCAATCAAGATAATAAATTCTCTTATGTAGAAGTGTATCCAAAAACAGGGAGAACTCATCAGATACGTGTACATATGAGGTATATTAATCATCCTGTGGTTTCTGACCCTCTCTATCGAGGAAGTAATGAATTAGCTCTTGGTATGAAGAGGTTAGCACTGCACGCCCATTCTGTTACTTTCCGTTTGGCAGGAGGGGAATCTAAAACAGTGGAGGCAGAACTTCCACTAGACTTTAAAAAGGTTATAAAGACTTATCTTTCATTAAAATAGTAAATATTTGCTTAAAGAGAGCTTTTATGATAAAGTAGAGCCCATGGAAATAACGAAGAAAGAATTTACACCAGTAGTACAAGATGACCGCAAAAACCTTGATTTTAAGGCTGGGGACACTGTTCGTGTATGGAATAAAATTTTAGAAAAAGGCAAAGTTCGTCTTCAGGCATTTGAAGGATTGGTTTTGTCTCGTAAGCATGGCAAAGAGTCTGGAGCAACTTTTACTATCCGTAAAGTAGCCCTTGGAGTAGGAGTTGAGCGTATTTTTCCACTTTACTCACCAAATATTGATAAGATTGAAGTATTAAGAAAGTCTAAAACTCGCAGGAATAAACTTTATTATATTCGCACAAAAGCAGTTAAAGAAGTGAAGAAGAGATTGAAGAGTATCACGATTTCAAAAGAAGAACTAGAAGAGAGTACAAAAGTAGAAGAGTAAAATATCAAAAAAATTCATTTCACAAAAATGGATTTTTTTGATAGAGTTATCTTATGCACGGGTGGCGAAATTGGTAGACGCACTACCTTGAGGTGGTAGCGCCCGCAAGGGCATGGAAGTTCAAGTCTTCTCTCGTGCACATGATTATATTTTTATCACATTTAGTTTCTTGGGTGGCTTTTCTTGTTTTATTTTTTGTTTTATGTTTATTGCTCTTATGGATGTGGAGTAACATTCGTGCAAAAGTTCCATTTATAGGAATTCCAATTGGTGTTTTAAAAAATATAGAAAAAGAACTTAATCTAAGAGATGGGAGTGTAGTTTATGATCTCGGATGTGGAGACGGAAGAGTGCTATTTTATTTGGCTAAAAATAATCCAAAATATAAATATATAGGGATAGAAAGTAGCCTATTCCCTTATCTCTTAGCAAAAAGTTTGAGTTGGTGGTTTAAAAAAGTAAATAAAATAAATGTAGAAATAATAAAAAAAGACTTTTTTAAAGAGGATTTATCAAATGCTACTCACATTTTCACCTATCTATATCCAAATGTGATGGATGATTTACTTCCTAAGTTAGATAAAGAATTAAAAAGGGGAACAGTATTGGTTTCTGCTTCTTTTCATTTCACTACTAAACGTGAAATTAGAGAGATTGATCTAAAAAGAGGCAAATATCAGTTGGGCAAGTTACTTTACATCTATGAATTTTAAATAAGAGTGATATAATAGAAAGGTATGGTAACTCCAGATTTAATTGAATATATAAAAATACAACTTAATAAAAATATTACAAAAGATTTAGTTGTTTCAAGTCTTTTAGGTGTAGGTTGGCGTATGGAAGATATAGAAGAAGGATTTCTACAGATAGAACCAGTAGAAATAATACAACCGAAGGTAGAAGAGGAAAAGGAGATTAAAAAGAATGTTGATATATATCGTGAGCCGCCAGATGGCACTGAGCTTCCAATTAAAAAAGAAGAAGTAAAAAATTCTCCCAAAAGCAGTTTAGATTTATTAAAAGTTTGGGTTCCAACCAGTATAAAACCAGTAATAATAGAAGAACCTAAGGTTGAAGAGGTTAAAAAAGAAGAAATTAAAATTGAAAAAGTAGAAGAAGTCAAAGAAATCAAAATAGAAGAGATAAAAAAACAAGAGCCAGAAATAAAAAGGGAACCAGCGAAGGAAGCTATAGTAGATAGTAAAGAAGTCGAAGTATTTAATTTAGAATTAGAAGGAAAAGTAAAAGAACCAACTTCACAAGTAAAGCCTATTACAGGAATGGTAATCCCACAAAAGAAAGAGGAGCCAAAAATTATTCCTACTTCTTTTATTCCTCCTCTAGCTTCTAAAATTTCTACAACGCCTATACCAACAGCTATACCAACAAATGCAATGCCAGATATTGTGTCAAAGAATGCTATGCTCGCCTCTTATTCTAAAGATATATTATCTGCAACAGTTAAAGAAGAAAAATCTAAAACTCCTCCAAGTAGTAAAAAATGGATTCTAAAATTAGGAATATTGCTAATTGTACTTTCTTTAGTTGGAGGTATGGTTTTTGCTTTTGTCGAGGGATATATTAAGCTTCCTTGGTCCAAACTTAGTTTTCTTGTTGTTAAAAAGGACCCAAAAATTATGATTTTAAATGCACCCTCTACTATTTCAAATTTAAAATCATATAAAGTGGATACTAGTATAAGTATTTCTTCGCCATCTCTTTCAAATATAACGACAGGTCTTTCAAGCGGGGAGGTAGTTAATTCTAAAGAGGAAGATTCTATTTCTATTAATGCAAAAGGACTTGTGAATCATGTAGCAGATAAGACAGTTTTTGATTATATTTTTAATTTGAAAAGTTCTCTTTTAGAGAATGAGATTATTAGTAACTGGAAGTCAGATGGACAAAATCTTTCTATAGGAGTTCCAGACCTCACACAAATTTTGGGTGGAGAGGCCCCAGTCCCTACTACTGTATCTTTAAATAGGAATCAATTAGGTTTAATTGTTCCAGAATTATCTGGTAAAATGCAAGAATTAATAAAGAAAGTAGATATTTATAATATTCTTTCAAGCGAAGTTCCTCCATATGTGAAGGGAGAGACTTTTGCTATTTTAAAAGAGTTTATTGGGACATTAGAGTATGTAAATAAAGGCAAGGAAAGTATACATGGTATAGAGACTTATCATTACGAAGTGACTGCTACTAGGCCCGCTACCAAAAAATTCTTAAGCTCACTTGTAGGACTTTTCTCTTTACAGTTTACTGATGATGAAAAGAAGAATTTAGATGAAGCTCTTGGAGCATCAAGCATAAGTTCTTTTGAAGTATGGGTAGGACAGAATGATGATAATTTGTATCAGTTTAAATTTACACTAAACACACCTCTCTCTAGAGTATTGTGGCTCAATGATAGTGGAATCGCAGGAGGTGAAGTCAAACTAGACTGGATCTCTACTTATTATGATTTAAATATTCCTAATAATGTAGTTATACCGAGTGATCAAACAATAAATATGGAACAATTTATAAACAATATAAAGGATATAAAAATCAAGAACATTATTTCTTCTTTTAAATCAGATACAACAATTTTTAAAAACGCGGTAGGTTCATATGGAAAGAAGATAAATACAGAGGGTAGTTGTACTAATCCTTTGAGTGAATCACTTTTCTCTCCATTAGGGCACATTAAAGGGGCAGATACTGCTGTTAGTTCTATCTCAAGCTCTATGTCATCTCTACTTCTTTTGACGAAAGGAGAGGGCTATTGTTTCTCTACTTCTAAAGCATGGGCACTTTCTGTTCCTCTTAATACTATTCCATTATCTTTCTATTGTACTGACAGTGAGGGTATTACCACTACACTTCTTCTCCCTATAACTGGAACAGTTTGTTCTAATCCAGTTCTACCAGTTGTTTCTCCAACTCCAACTCCAACTCCATCCCAATCTCCAGTCACCACATTAGCCCCAATTCCTAGTACTCCGCCTACACATGTAGGTCCACCGATTCCTTCTGCTCCACCAATTGCTCCTAAAGCTAATTAATATTATTAGACCTAGATTTTTTAGGTATTTTCTGGTATAAATGGGTAGTTACTATTATTGTTTAATAATAGTTTATATATGGTGCTTATAGTGTAATGGTTAGCACTAGAGTTTGTGGAACTCTCAGTCTGGGTTCAAATCCCAGTAGGCACCCCATATAAAAAATACCTTCTTGTAAGGTATTTTTTATATGGGGTGCCTAAGCAAACAAACTTCTTTGTTTGCGTCTGGGATTTGAAGACCTTTTCCATGTGAGCTTGCGAACGGAAAAGGTGTACTGAACCTGTAAGGTTCAAAAAGTGTACTCACGGTCCCAGTAGGCACCCATTAATTTAGTAACTTGTGACAATTCCCAGTAGTGTATCTTCTGTAAGGATCAAAAAGCGTACTCGCGGTCCCAGCCTTACATTATTTTTATTTCTCCTTCTGTGTTTCCGGCTATTATATAGTCGGCCACTTTGTTTTCAACTATTTCTTCTATTGCACGTTTAATTGGACGAGCACCAAAGTCTTGGTCAAAGCCAGATAGGGCGATCTTTTCTATTAGGGCATCAGTAATTAAAAGTTTAATTTTCTTTTCTTCAAAAAGTCTCTCTTGGAATTCTACCAGCATTAGCTCTGTGACTTTGCGTACATCATTTTGTCCTAATGGTTTGAATAAAATTATACTACTAAATCTATTCAAGAATTCTGGAGTGAAAATACTCAGATTGATAATAGTATTGATTAAATCTTTTTTCTCAACTGATGGATTTGCTATTATATCTTTACTTCCCGCGTTTGATGTAGCTATGATGATAGAATCTTTAAAGCTTACTACTCTACCTGTACCTCTGGTGAGCCGTCCTTCATCGAGTACTTGTAGGAGTAGATGATGGATTGCCATATTGGACTTTTCTAATTCGTCGAAGAATACAAGTGAAAGTGGATTTTCTTCTATCACACTTCCTAGTCTCTCAGAGAATAAATTAACAGAACTTGGAAGTGAGAATTCACTCATATCGAATCGTATCATTGCATTTTTATGACCAAAATAACTCTCCGCCAATATTTTTGCAGTATATGTTTTACCTACACCGGTAGGCCCAAGGAATAGGAAAGAGCCTGCAGGCTTTGATGGATCAGCAATACCAGTACGGAGGCGGCGGAGTGATTCTGCTACATCTTTTACTGCTTCATCTTGCCCTATAATTTTATTTTTCATTTTATCTTCTAATCCTATCAATACTTTTCTCTCATCAACCCCGAGTGCACCCATTGGCATATTGGTTTTATCAGAAATGATTTGATGTACATCCTCTATACCAATTTTTTTATGCAAAGAACGAAGCTCTTCTAAAATCAATAGTGATTTTAATGGTTGTGGCTGGTTACCAATGAATCTATCTGAGAGGGTTATTATTTCTTCTAATACATTTTCTTTTATATTTATTGAGATGTTATTTATATAAATATTGTTTTTAAGTATTGAAAGTGTATCTTCTACGTTGGTTTGGTCTATGTCTACCTTCTCAAATTTGGAAAGGAATTCAGGGTGACCTTTTAGTACTTGGTCATAATTTGAAAAGTCGGTTGTTGTGATGATACCCATATGTGGCATACTCAAATATTTCATAAGCTTCTCGTATAGAGGGGTATAATCATGAATATTTTCTATTACAATTATCACATTGTGGGCTTCCTCTGCTTCCTTCATTGATTTTTCAAAATCATCTATTGATAATCCTTCGAGAGATAGCTCTACTACTCTATGGTTCCTAATACCATGGAAGGATAATCCTGATTGGCCGAGACGTCCTAAATGCGAGATGATTATAGACTTGCCAACTCCTGTTTCTCCAACGAGTAGAATATTACGATTATTTTCTTTTGATAAACCACGCTCTATCATACGGAGAGCTTTTTCTTTTCCATAAAGTTTTAATCCAGATGGAGTAAATATATCGTGACTATGAGCATTCAAAGAGAATGTCTTTCCATAAGAAAGTGATATACCAAAAGAGGGAAGAGTCTCTAGGAATTCTCTACTAATTTTAACGGGAATTAAAAGAAAAATTGGAAAAGTTAAAATGATAAAAATGGTGAAAACTAGACCCAAAGAGATGTAGATAACTCTTGTAAAAAAACCAAGAGTCCTTGAAAAAAGACCAAAAACAAATTTTTCTATAAAACCGAGATTGGTATCTTTAGCGGTATCATTTTCCCAAGGGCTTAAAAGAGTCTTTACGAGTAATGGTATAGAAAATGCGTTGAACGCATAAACCACAAGGTTTTTCCAAGATTGTATACCTGAATGCATAAGATTATTTTAACACAAAAAATACAAACATACTATTTAAATTTATTATTAAAATGCTATACTTAAGCTCATGAAGAAGAAAATAACTAAAAAGAAAAACAAGAAGATAGTAATGGTAAGTGGAGGCTTTGATCCTATTCATATTGGGCATATTCGTTATATTAAAGAAGCTAAAAAGCTCGGAGATTTTCTAGTAGTAGTACTCAATAATGATAATTGGCTTCGTATGAAAAAAGGGAAAGAATTTATGTGTGAAAATGAAAGAAAAGAAATTTTAGAAGCTATTGCTGAAGTGGATCAAGTTATTATATCGGGGCATACGAAAAATACTAAAGATAAAAGTGTTTGTGAAGAGATAAAGAAGGTCCGACCACACATCTTTGCAAATGGGGGAGACAGGAAGCCAGATGGAGATCCAGTTCCAGAAGTAGCTTTGTGCGAGGAACTTAATATAAAGATGTTTTATAATATTGGATATGGTGGCAAGGTTCGTAGTTCTTCAGAGCTTACAAAAGAGTATTCTAAGCATCTTAAAAAATATGCAAATAAAAAAATTTAAAATACCCAATAGCATACTTTACCTTTTTGGATTAGCTTTATTTCTCAATATTTTACGCATCATATTATTTGGAAATACTTCCTTTATTTATATTTTGTGGAATGTTTTCTTGGCAGCTATACCGTTTTTTATAAGTTATATTTTATTATTATATACAAACAAAGATAACATAATAAAGCCCTTTTTCATTATAGGCTTTATTTTATGGCTTTTATTTTTACCGAATTCCCCTTATGTAATTACTGATTTTATACATTTGGGACGATTTCATGCTGTGCCTATTATGTATGATATGTTTCTTCTTTTTGCATCAGCATGGGTAGCTTTACTCATGGGTCTATATTCTATATCTCATATGGAGAAAATATTACTTTTAAAATTTTCTAAAAAAGTTACAAATATTTTAATTATTACCATTATTTTATTTACAAGTTTTGGAGTCTACGTGGGTAGGTATTTGCGCTTTAATAGTTGGGACTTTTTCATTAGTAATAACTCTCTAATTACAAGTATTTGGAAAATATTTACAGAATCCAATGGCTATGCAAATGTATATGGATATACTGCACTATTTTTTATTTTTATTTATACCTCTTATCTAGCATTTAAGTCTTCAAATATAAGGAATTAATCAAAAATTTCTTCATTTTATATTTATCCCCACTTTTTAGTGGTTTTTTAGTTGTATTTTGTTTATAAAATATATATAATATAAGTGTGCATTGTATTTTTAATGATACATGTAAATGAAAAAAATTAAAAAAATAAAATTGAA
>Ga0172379_10011998_pt1 | contig 10217 bp, 8 predicted proteins | sample GrowelOW334metaG_FD_119756 | JGI IMG/M metagenome (GOLD analysis project Ga0172379, IMG submission 119756) | Groundwater microbial communities from an aquifer near a municipal landfill in Southern Ontario, Canada - Groundwater well OW334 metaG | ecosystem: Environmental > Aquatic > Deep...
ATAACAGGAACAAACGAAGAAGATACTATCGCCATAATTACCAACAAGGCTCATTCCCAAAACATATCTATCAAATCCGATGCGATTTTAGAGATTGTACATTTAGCGGATCGTTTGATAGGCAATCAACCTGAGCCAATTAAATCTATTTCAATTTTAGAGGAACTTCAGACACTAGGGAAGACTATAACTATTGATGATGTGAGACAAATCGTGTCTGACAAAACTAATGTACCGATAGGAGCCATTGGGGCGGACGAGAGAAAAGTATTAATAGAACTCGAAGCTTCAATGAGAAAAAAGATTGTCGGACAAGATGAAGCAGTGAAAGACGTTTCCGAAGCCTTGAAACGTCTGCGTACTGGGATTGCTGATCACAGCAAGCCAGCTGGGAGTTTTCTTTTTTTGGGTCCCACCGGTGTCGGAAAAACATATACAGCGAAAATTTTAGCGGAAAGTTATTTTGGCCGGAAAAATGCAATGATTCGTTTTGATATGAGTGAATTTTCTTTGGCTTCATCTGTTACCCCTTTTACCGATAGACTCTCTGTCGCCATAGAGGAAGCGCCACTTTCCTTGATATTTTTTGATGAACTTGAAAAGTCTAATGTTCTGATTCGTAATCTACTTTTGCAAGTTTTAGATGAGGGTCGTTTAACTAGAAGCTCTGGGAGAGAGGCGAGTTTTAAAGACGCTCTTATTATTGCTACCTCCAATGCTGGTAGCGCAGATATTATTGCTAATCCAGAAATTGATAAAAAAATATTAATTAATCTTTTGATAAAAAATGAGATATTTGCGCCAGAATTTTTGAATAGATTTAATAGTATTATTCTTTTTAAACCACTTAGTCAAAACGAAGCAAAAAAGATAGCCTCGCTTTTACTGGCTGATTTTGCCGAGCGTCTTTTTGAGAATAAAAAAATTACTCTAGTTATTACTGACGCCCTAATAGATAAAGTTTCGGCTGTTGGTTTTGATTCAGAATTTGGCGCTCGTCCCATCAAGCGTGCTATAGAAGAAATAGTTGAAAATAAAGTTGCAGAATATATTATGGCTGGGAACACGGGAGGCAGTATTACGATAGTTTAGAATTTTTCTCCGGAGCTTTAGACTTGGTAATTATCTCATCAACGATTCCATATTTCTTAGCTTCTAGAGCATCCATAAAGAAATCCCTTTCTACATCTTTTTCTATTTCAGGAAGAGATTTACCTGTGTTTTTGGCTAAAAGTTTATTTAAATTATCTCTTGTTTTTAAAATATGCTTTGCCGTAATAGCTATGTCTGTGGCTTGACCTTCGACTCCACCCAATGGTTGATGAATCATAACTTCAGCATTTGGTAAGATATAACGTTTTCCTTTTTTTCCAGCAGATAGAATCATAGCTGCACCTGAAGCAGCGAGTCCGACACAAAAAGTGGAAATATCTGGACGCACGTGATTCATGGTGTCTACGATGGCCATCGTAGAGGTGACTGATCCACCGGGAGAATTTATATAAAGATAGACATCCTTTTTTGCATCTTCGGATTCTAAAAAAAGAAGTTGGGCGATAATAATATTAGCAGTATGGTCATCAATCGGTCCAGCCAAAAAAACAATTCGCTCTCGCAAAAGACGAGAATATATGTCATAAGCTCTTTCTCCAAATTGTGATTTTTCAATAACGGTTGGTATTAACATATTTTGATAATATACCTGTTTTATGCGAGAATCAAGATATGCTTCTTCCACCTTTTTACGACCCAGAGAAATCTTATGAGGAAAATTATGAAAATGGACCCTTCGGTGCTTTTGCTGATGGAAAAATAATTGAAAATAAAAATAAAGAACTGAAATTTAATTTCCTAGGTTTTAAGGTGAATTCTCCTTTTGGTATCCCGGCCGGACCACTTGTAAATGGTAATTTTATGGCATCGGCTTTTAATAAAGGTTTTGATATTTGTGTATATAAAACCGTGCGGACGCGCGAGAAAAAAGTTAATCAGTGGCCAAATATTTTAGCAGTGAGTGTTGAGGGCGATTTAACTTTAGAAAAAGCCAAGCATGGCTTAGTTACAAAAAAGCAATTTAATGAACCTCTAGCTATTACAAATTCTTTTGGTAATCCATCTTACGATCCGAAAATTTGGCAAGAAGATATTGCAAAACTTGTGAAGTGGGCAAATGAACAGAAAGGGAAAATAGTATGTGGAATGATTGAAGGTACGCGTTGGTCGGATGATTTTACGGAACAGGATTTTTTGAATGATTGGATTTTGGCTGCTCGCTTGATGAATGAAACAAAAATTCAAGTTATTGAAGCCAATTTCAGCTGTCCGAATGAAGGCAATCAAGTAGAAAGACTTTTATGTTTTGATACCGCACAAGCTTGTCGAATTGCGGAGGCGATAAAAAAAGAAATCGGGAAAACACCCCTAGTAATAAAAATTCCATATTTTGAAAATGAAGCAGAGTTGAAAGAGATGGTTCAAAAAATGGGTAAAATTGTGGATGGTTTTTCTGCTATCAATACTATTCCTTCGGCTGTGTATGATGAAAAAGGAAATCAAGCACTTCCGGGTGGAGGGTGGCGCTTAAAGTCAGGTATTTGTGGGGTTCCAATTAAATGGGCTGGGTTAGATATGGTTCGAAGATTAAAACTCCTGCGTGCAGAATTTGGATATTCGTATACCATTATTGGAGTTGGGGGAGTAACTAACCCGGAAGATTTTTTTGAATACCGAAAGGCTGGGGCGGATATCGTGATGTCAGCCACGGGAGCCATGTGGAATCCGTATCTTGCTAAGGAGATAAAAGAAAGGTTAGAATAAATTTTATGAATGAGGTGATTGAGATTTTAAAGAAAGTTGGAGCAATACTTACAAATAGTCACTTTGTAGGTACTTCAGGTCTTCATTTTGATACTTATATAAATAAAGATTTTTTATATCCACACACAAAAGAAACATCAGAAATTGGAAAACTTTTTGCAGAAAAATATAAAAATGAAAATATTGAAACTGTTGTTGGTCCAGCTTTGGGAGGAATTATTCTTTCTCAATGGACAGCACATCATCTAAGTGAAATATGTAATAGGGAAATTTTAGCAGTTTATACAGAAAAGTCTTCAGACGGAGGACAGGTCTTTACTCGTGGATATGAAAATTATGTTAAAAATAAAAGGGTTTTAATTGTAGAAGACATAACAACAACTGGTGGTTCATTAATTAAAACATTTAAGGCTGTAAAGGAGGCTGGTGGAAATATTATTGATACTTGCGTAATGGTTAATAAAAATAAAGATTTAAATTTTAGAACACTAGATTTACCTTTTTCTTTTCTTTGTAATCTTTACGTAGATACTTATGAAGCGAGAGTGTGTCCACTTTGTAAAGATAATATTTCTATAAACACTAAAGTTGGCCACGGAAAGAAATTTTTAGAATCTAAAAATAAATGATTTCTGAAAAATATAACCAAAGAGCCAAGAAAATAGATTCGCTTCTTTGTGTTGGGTTAGATGCAGATTTTAATAAAATTCCGAAAAGATTTTTAAAAAATAAATTTCCACAATTTGAATTTAATAAATGGATTATTAAAGAGACGCACGAATATGTTGCTGCCTTTAAACCAAACAGCGCTTTTTATGAGGCGCGAGGGGATAAAGGAATAAGAGAATTAAAAATGACAATGGATTATTTGATTAAAAATTATCCAGATATTTTTACGATTCTGGATGCCAAGCGCGCTGATATAGGCAATACCAACAACGGCTATGTAACTTCAATTTTTGATTGGCTCGGTTTTGACGCTGTTACTTTGCATCCCTATTTAGGGAAGGAAGCCCTACTTCCTTTTTTAGATAGAAAAGATAAAGGCTGTATTGTTCTTTGTCGGACTTCCAATCTTGGAGCTGGTGAATTGCAAGATTTAATTGTTCAAAGTCGAACTTTGAACAATTTGAATAAAAGAGTACCGCTTTGGCAGGTTGTGGCGGAAAGAGTTTCCCAGAGCTGGAATAAAAATAAAAATTGTTTGCTTGTTGTCGGCGCGACTTATCCAAAAGAGATGAAAAAAATAAGAGCTCTTGTTGGTGAAATGACTTTTCTGGTTCCTGGGATAGGCGCTCAAGGTGGGGACTTAAAGGCAACTTTAAAAGCTGGATTAAACAGTGTTGGTCTGGGTCTGATTATAAATTCCTCTAGAGGCATAATTTTTTCTGATAATCCAAAAATTGAAGCCCAAAAACTTCGAGATGAAATTAGGAAATACAAGGCTATTTTGTAAAAAGTTTTCCACTTGCTTCTTGTTTTTAAAGTGTTACTATCTTATTTAATGTATCAAGTGGAAAAAAAGTTAAACATTTTTCGAACTCACACCTACAATATTTTTGTTTCTATTACAAAAGCCCCTATAGGGGTTATTTTTTTATTAATTAACTAAAAACTATGAAAAAAATAAAGAATACAATAGATCAAACATCTTACATAAAAACATCTTCTTATGAAGTAAAAAGTGGAGAAATTGATAAAGTCTTGCTTTTATACTCTGGCGGACTAGATACGTCAGTGATGTTGAAGTGGATCCATGATAATTATCATGCGAAAGTTGTGACTCTGACTATGAATCTTGGACAACAGCACGATGATTTGAAAGTTATAGAAAAAAAAGCTTTCAAATTCGGAGCAGTAAAGGCTTACACCTTAGATGTTCGAAAAGAATTTGCAGAAGAATACATTGCAAAAGGAATCAAGGCGAACGCTCATTATCAAGGTGAATATCATCTTTCAACTCCTATTGGTCGTGCTATCGTCGCTCAAAAAGCAGTTGAGATTGCGCAAAAGGAAGGTATTAAATGTATCGCCCACGGTTGTACAGGAAAAGGAAATGATCAAGTGCGACTTGACGGCTATATTTTAGCGCTGGATAAAAATATGAAAATTATTGCACCGGTCCGAGAATGGGGAATGGATCGAGAGGCGGAAATAAAATATGCCGAACTGCATAAAATCCCGGTTCCCGCCACTATCGATTTTCCTTATAGTGACGACGATAATATGTGGGGAATTACTTGGGAAGGCGGAGAAATAACCGATCCGAAACTTCTCGTGCCAACAGAAAAGTTTTTAACTACTTATACCTTACCGCAAGATGCTCCGAATAAAGCCGAATTAGTTAAACTTTCTTTTCAGAAAGGACTTCCGACAGCAATTAATGGTAAAAAGATGCCTTTGCATGAACTGATAATCAATTTAAATAAATTAGCCGGAAGGCATGGTGTTGGTACGGCACAAGTTATCGAAGACCGCTTAATTGGCTTGAAAAATAGGGGTATTTATGAACATCCAGGAGCGCATGTCATTATTGAAGCGCACCGAAATATTGAAAAATATGTTTCCACTAGACAATTAAATGAACTGAAAGAAATGATGGATATGAAGTGGGGATATTTGTGTTATGGAGCTTTGTGGTTTGATCAAACAATGGATGCTATAAATGCTTTTAATGATTCTGTTAACGAAAGAATTACTGGAGAGGTGACTATAAAACTCTACAAAGGAAACGCAACGGTGGTGGCTGTCACTTCACCTTATGCGCTCTCATATACTTCTTTCAATAATAGCGAAGGGTATAATTTCAACGTAAATAACAGCGCCGGATTTACGGAAATATATACTTTGCAAATGAGATTAGCTAAAGAAATAGACGATAAAAAACTTGCCCGCCGTGGTGGAAATAAAGGTAAAAAAATAAAATAAAAAATTATGAAAAAATTGTGGGATAAAAAGGGAGCAAAAAAAATTAACAGTAAGACAAGTGAAATTGTTGATGATTATACCGTGGGAGTGGATTACCTTCTTGATTTGGAACTTTTACCTTACGATATTAAGGGTACAATAGCCCATGCCAAAATGTTGCATAAAATTAAAATACTGAATTCAAAAGAACTCAGTGTTTTGCTTCTTGGACTTAATAAAATTTTATCTCTTTGGAAGGCTGGAAAATTTAAAATTGATAAAAACCAAGAAGATGGGCATACTGCAATTGAATCTTTTCTAACAAAGCATTATGGTGAAGTGGGAAAGAAGGTTCATACTGGACGATCTAGAAATGATCAATCTTTGGTAATGATTCGTCTTTTTAGTAAAGAAAAACTTTTAGAAATTAAGGTAAAAATATTAAATCTTATAAAAGTTTTAGAAGAGCAGATTAAAAAACAGGGCAAAATAAAAATGCCTGGTTATACCCATATGCAAAGGGCGATGCCTAGCTCGGTTGGGATGTGGCTAGGTTCTTATCGTGATAGTTTAAAAGATAATTTAATTCTTTTGGATGCAGTTTTAATAATTATAGATCAAAATCCACTAGGGTCTGCAGCTGGTTATGGAGAAAATACTTTAGGATTGGATAGAAAATTTACGACTAAAGAATTAGTTTTTAAAAAAGTCCAGGAGAATCCAATATACTGTGCAATGTCTCGCGGAAAATTTGAAAACATTGTTTTGCAGGCTGTTTCGAATGTTATGTTTGACTTGGGGAAAATTTCTAATGATCTTGTTGTTTTTACCACTAAAGAATTTGATTTCTTTGCTTTACCAGATTTGTTTAGAACCGGGTCTAGCATTATGCCGCAAAAGAAAAATTATGACGTTTTAGAATTAATCAGAGGTAACGTGTCTGTTTTTAATGGTTACCATAATCAAATAGAAAATATTATTAAGAATTTATTTTCCGGATATAATAGAGACTTTCAATTAACAAAAGAGCCTTATCTTAAAGGCATAAAATTAGCGCAAGAGACTATCGAAGTTATGATTCTTGTTCTAAAAAATTTAGAGGCCAAGAAAACAAATCTGGAAAATGCTTGCACTTCGGAACTTTATGCTACTGATGAAGCATTAAAATTAGTGAAGCAGGGTAAAAGTTTTAGAGAAGCTTATCAAGAAATAAAAGAAAAATATTCTTAAAAATATGGAAGAACAAAAAATTAATCCTTGGAATTTAAAAAAACAAATGCTTCGAGCTATTGAAGAGAGCGGAGGATTTATAAGTTGTCACGCACATTTTGACAAGTCTTATCTTATTACCAGAGAGGGATTAGAAAAGGCTTCGGTTGATATGGAAGTTAAGTGGACAATGAGTGATCATATAAAGCGTGAGAGTACAGTAGCTGATATTAAAGAACGAATAAGGCGAGCCTTGGATTTTCAAATAAGACAAGGATGTAAAACGACCAGTACTTTTGTCGATGCCTATGATGCTGTAGGGCATAAGGCCATAGATGCTGCCTTAGAAGTGAAAGAAGAATATAAAGATAAAATAAAAATGCTGATTGTAACCCAGCCCTTGAATGGATTAACGGACGACAAAGCGCGTGCTTTGTACGAAGAAATTACCGCTAAAGCAGATATTGCCGGAGGGTTGCCTTCGAAAGATCGTCCGAATGATGAGAAACATCTGGATTATCTTTTTGAAATTGCGAAAAAATTAAATAAACCTGTGCATGTACACATTGATCAAGAAAATAATCCGAACGAAAAAGATACAGAGAAATTAATTGCTGCTGTCCGAAAGCACGGTTACGAGGGGAGAACTGTCGCTGTTCATGCTATCTCTACTTCTGCTCAACCAAAAGAATATCGTCTGAAAATTTACAAAGAAATGGCTGAGCTTGGAATTGCTGTTGTGGTATGTCCATCTGCGGCACTTTCTATGCGACAACTTGATCAGTATCAAGCCCCAGTTCATAATTCCATAGCAAATGTACCGGAAATGCTTGAGGCTGGCGTGTTGGTGGGTCTGGGTGTTGATAATATTGCTGATTTTTATGAACCTTTTGTAGATGGCGATATGTGGATAGAATTGCGCTTAATGCAAGAAGCCTGCCGATACTACAACCTTGATGAACTAGTGAAAATTGCTACCACTAATGGAGCAAAAATATTAGCTTACAAATAATCCTTAAGAAAGGATTATTTTTGGTTTTCTAAAAACTGGAAGATTTTTTCGTTTGTTAAGACATTCTCGGCATGCATCTGAGCGCGTTCGGGGTCAGCATCTTTGTAATGTTCTAGAATATGCGCCACCTCTTTCGCTACTTGTTCTGGATCCGCAATTATTTTTTCTACTTTAGCTATTTCATTTAAAATCAGAGCGAATTTAGCTTTTTTCTCGCCATCCGTCCTGAATTCTTTTCTTAAATCAGCGATAGTTTTATTGAGATGTTTTAAATAATCTTCAAACTTGAGTCCCATTTGGGTGATATCAGATTCCATTCGGTATAAAATTTTGTCCAATTCAATTTCAATTAAAATTTCCGGCACATCGAGAGTGCTTTCTTCTATTATCTTTTCAATTATTTTAAGTCTCGTTTTTTCTTTTAATTGATTTTCTTTTTCTAGTTTTATATTTTCTTTTAATTTTGTTTTGAAATCAGCTACATCTTTAAAAGGTCCGAGAGCCTGTACGAAGGCGTCGTTAAGTTCAGGTAGCTCAGGAGGAAGTTCTTCTGCAGGTTTAGGTTCTTCGCCTTCTGCCTCGTCGGCAGACGGGTCTTTATGTTTATGTTCCGCTATATGCACTTTCGGGGCGCGGGATTTGCGTATATCCATGATAGTATTTTCTAAATCTTCATCTGACACTTCTATATTTTTTTCTGCATCAGTAATACTTTCTATTGTTTTTTTAGCAGAATCTTTATAGTTTGAAAGTTTTATTTCCGGCAAAACGGCTGTTTTGATTTTAAATCCTAGAGGATTTTTGCGTGCCAACTTAATAATAGAAATTTCTGGGCGACTAATGGCGTCAATTTTTTCGCTGTTTGTTTCTCCTGCAATTATTTTAGGATAATAATCAGAGAGAGCCATCTCGGCCATTTCTTCTAAAATATTAATTTCCGGTATATTGGAGAGCATTACAGCCTCTGGTATTTTTCCTTTTCTAAAACCATCTAATTTTAGATTTTCGCCAAGCTTTTTTAAAGCCTTATTAAAATAAGACTCAAAAATTTCAGCATCAATTTCTCCCTCTATCTCTACTTCACTTTTTGGTAATTTTTTTACTGTTATTTTCATAACTCCTTTATATCAATAAAATAACCAAAAGCAAAGCAACAATGTTTAAGATTTTTATCATTGGGTTGATGGCCGGGCCAGCAGTGTCTTTGTAAGGGTCGCCAACAGTATCTCCGGTAACAGCTGCCTTATGGGCCTCACTACCTTTGCCTCCATGATTTCCTTGTTCAATATGTTTTTTTGCATTATCCCAAGCGCCTCCACCGGAGGTCATTGAAATGGCTACAAAGAGTCCGGTAATAATGGAGCCAACGAGAAGTCCACCTAAAACTACCAAACCATTATCTTTCCCAAAAAGTAAAATCACTAAAATTGGAGCTAAGACTGGTATTAGAGCTGGTAAAATCATTTGTTTGATGGCTGCACCGGTGATAATGGATACAGCTTTGGCATAATCTGGCTTAGCGGTACCAGTCATAATTCCTTTTATTTCTCTAAATTGTCTACGAATTTCTTCTACAACCTTGCCGGCAGTTTTTCCTACTGCTTCCATGCAAAGAGCCCCGAAATAATAAGGAAGAAGTCCTCCCAAAAAGAGACCAACAATCACATAAGGATTACTCAAATCAAAAGTAATATGTTTGCCTGCCTTAACAATCTCTTCTGTATAAGAAGCGAAAAGCACAAGAGCAGCTAATCCAGCAGAACCAATAGCATAACCTTTTGTTACAGCTTTTGTAGTGTTGCCGACTGCATCCAATGGATCTGTCACATTACGAACTGATTCTGGAAGTTCAGCCATTTCAGCGATTCCTCCAGCATTATCGGTGATGGGACCATAAGCATCTATTGCTACAATAATTCCCGCCATCGAAAGCATAGACATTGCAGCCACAGCTATTCCATAAAGTCCGGCATAGTGATAACTAATTAATATTCCTAAAACTATTGTAATTAAAGGCCAAGCGGTAGCTTTCATGGAAATAGCTAATCCTTGAATAACATTTGTACCATGTCCAGAAACCGAAGCTTCTGCGATAGATTTTACCGGAGCATATTTTGTAGAAGTAAAATATTCAGTAATGACAACAAGAGCTCCAGTTACAAAAAGACCAACAAGAGAACAAATAAATAAATTTATTACCTCATACTTTCCATTTCCGGACATAAGTAATTTTGTGATGGGATAGAAGGTGACTGCGGTGATGGCTGTGGTA
>Ga0172379_10011999_pt1 | contig 10216 bp, 7 predicted proteins | sample GrowelOW334metaG_FD_119756 | JGI IMG/M metagenome (GOLD analysis project Ga0172379, IMG submission 119756) | Groundwater microbial communities from an aquifer near a municipal landfill in Southern Ontario, Canada - Groundwater well OW334 metaG | ecosystem: Environmental > Aquatic > Deep...
CCGAGCCGGCGGCGCCCATCACCACGCTGCACAGGCCTTCCGGAAACGCGACGTTGGCGCCCGACAGGATCGTGAAGCCGCCGGACGATGCCGTTACGTCCCGCAACTCGACGGCCGGGATTTCCGGTGTCGCTTCAGGCATATTGCACCAGCGTTATGAGCACGTCGGCCACGATGATCAGGATGAAGCTCAGCCCCACGGCCTTGATGCCGGCCACGGGAATTTCAGTGCTGGCCCGGTTGACCGAAAAGCCCTGGTAGGTGGCCACGACCGACACGACCACGCCGAACACGAACGCCTTGAGCAGGCCTGACAGCACGTCGCTAACGGTCAGCGTGGACATGAGGGCCGCGAGGTACTCCATGATGGGCGTCGGTTTGACGATCTGCACCACGATGAAGGAGCCGAGCAGCCCGAAGATGTTGAAGTAGACGGTCAGGACGAGCATCGACACGACCACCCCGATGAAGCGCGGCACGACCAGGTACGACACCGGATTGAGACCGACCGCCATGTACGCTTCGATCTCATGGTTGACGACCATGGTCCCGAGCTGCGTGGCTATGGCGGTGCCCGAGCGCGCCGTGATGACGAAGGCCGTGAGCAGGGGCCCGAGTTCCCGCGTTATGACGATGATCAGGATGGTGTACATGAGCTGGCTCTGGCCGAACTGCGGCAGGAGGCTCGAACCGATGACGTTGATCGCCGCGCCTATCGCGATGGCCATGACGGCGTTGATCGCGAGCGCCTCGTAGCCGGTAAACAGGATCTGCATGATGAGGACCTTGTACCCCACCTGGCTCTTGCGGAAGAAGCGGATGGTTTCCCTGAGGACGGTGTAGAAAAAGCCGAGTCCGTAAAGTAGCGCCGACGCCTTGAGCCGCGCGGCGCGTCCTGTCCTTGCGATCATGCTGTTGGGTCCCTCATATCGAGTATCGGCTTGCCCCGCTTCCGATTCAACCCGCTTTCGGAAGCCTTGCGCCCTGGCGCCGGCGCAGGGTTACCGGTGGCTGCTTACCTATGCACGACGGTCGCGATCGAGCCGGTCTTTCGCGTCAGCGTCCGTTCCAGCGCCTTGCTGAGGCCCCGCAGGGGAAAGCGGACTTTACCGTCTCCGCGAAGCCAGGCGTTCCAGGCCGGCGGAACGATGCCAAGAGGCGCTATCGCCATCACGCAGGCCCGGTACAGCGCGTTGAGCCGGGCAAAACGCAGCCAGTCGTCGGTGCCGCGGGCCTCGTCGAGCGCCGCGGTAAAGCCGTGGTCAAAGGCGAAGCGGAACAGGTCCGCCTCCAGCGCGGCCCAGACTGCCAGCGAAAGCCCCGCGCCCTGTTCCGCCGCGCGGTCCAGCGAGGCCGCCAGCGACTGGAACGGGTCGTAGTCCTGCAGGCCGAACCGGTATGGGGACAGAGCTTCTTTGAAAGCAGCGTCGCGCCCGGCAAAGACTTCCGCGGAGACCGTTTCGGTGCGACACGGGTTGGCGCGGCCGTCCGGGGCTTCCGACCAGGTCAGTACCCGCAGAAGGCCCGCGGCTGAGGTGCCCGAGCCTTGCGCGAACGTGTGGTCGTCGGGAGTGGCGAAGGCGATGGAGGAGGCGGTGATGAGGAGAGCTCTGTCCCCGTGAGTATTCATGCCTGCATCCTACACCGCGCTTGACCTTGCGTCATGCCCCGCCTAGGATCGAACGATATGCGCATATTCCATTTGGCCGACCTCCATCTCGGCAAGAGCCTGTACGAACGCGACCTCGTGGAGGACCAGCGGCACGCGCTGGACGCCGTGCTCGCCGCGGCCAGGACCGAGCGGCCCGCCTGCGTGGTGATAGCGGGCGACGTGTTTGACCGGGCCGTGCCGACGGCCGAGGCCGTGACGCTGCTGGGGCAGTTCGCAGCCTCGCTCAAGGCCATGGATCCGGATCTGGTCATCGCGATGATACCGGGCAACCACGATTCGGCCGCCCGGCTGGCCTACCTGGCTCCCGTGCTTGCAATCGCCTCCGTTCACGTGGCGTTCGACGCTGCCGCCTGCGAGGTTCCCGTTGTCGTGCAACGCGGCGGCGAAACGCTCCGGCTCTGGCTGCTGCCGTTCTTGACGCCCGGCGCGTTCAGCCGGCCTGCGCCGTCAGCCGCGCCGTTTGTGGGGCTGTCCCCGGGCCGGGAAGATGCCGGAAAACCCGGGGGAGCTCTGTCCCCGGACGGGCAGGGAGAGCTGTTCGGCGGTGAAGTAGGGCCGGCAGTGGTAGAGGGTCTGTCCCCGGGACCGGAACCTGCGCAGGTGCTGCGGTCGCAGGCGGACCTGTTCGCCGAGGCGATGCGGCGCATCGGGGCGGCTACGAAGGCTGCGAAGGCCGCAAAGGCAGAAGGGGCTCGCGGGGAACAGTCGGGGACAGAGCTGGACGTGTTGGTGTGCCACGCGTTCGCGGCGGGCGGCACGGGCAGCGATTCCGAGCGCGCGTTTCTGGGCACGGCCGAGCTGGTGGACGGCGAAGCGTTCGAGCGCTTCGACTATGTCGCGCTCGGGCACCTGCACCGGCCCCAGGCCGTGGGTACGAGGGGACGGTATCCGGGGTCCATCCTGGCGTACAGCTTCGGGGAGAGCGGCTGCGAGCGCGGATTCCTGTCGGTGGAGCTTTCGTCAGAAGCGCCTGTCGTTGAATTCCGCGCGATAAAGCCGTTGCGGCGCATGATACGCATAACGGGAACCTACGACCGGGTCCTCGTCGATCCAGAATATGAAGCCTATGCCGGCGACTATGTCGAGGCCGTGCTGGACGACGCCGAAGCCGTGCTCAACCCCATGGACGCGCTCCGGAAGCGGTTTCCGTTCATCATGTCGCTCAGGCAGGCCGCCTTCGAGCGCGGCGATGCGGGGGCTGACCCCGGCTATGCGGCCGGGCGGGAGGCGGCGTCTATCGCGGACGACTTCGCGGCGTTTTACCGCGAGATGAACGGGCGCGATCCCGATGCGGACGAGGCCGCCCTGTTCGCCGGGCTGCTGAAGGAGGCCGACGTTGAAGCTCCATAAGCTTGCCATGATGAACATCGGGCCGTATGTTGGGCTCGCGACGCTGGATTTCAGCGAGCTCGGCGACGTGTTCCTGGTCTGCGGCAAGACCGGGTCGGGCAAGACGACCATCTTTGACGCCGTGTCCTATGCCCTGTATGGCACCGGGCTGGAGAACCGGGACCTGGTCTCGCACTTCGCCGGGCCTGCCGACGAGGTGTTCGTTGATCTCGAGTTCGAGTTTGCCAGGCAGCGCTGGCACGTCAGGCGGGAGCCTGGCAGGACGGTCGCGAAGAAGAAAGGCGCGGGGACGACCGAAAAGCCGCAGGCGGCCCTGCTGGAGAAATGGGGCCGCCCGGGCTGGGAACCGTACCGCGACAAGGCGGTCGAGGTCGACGCCGCCGTGGTTGAAATCATGGGGCTTTCCGCCGCGGAATTCACCAAGATAGTGCTGTTGCCGCAGGGGGAATTCCAGCGGTTCCTCGAGATGAATACCCGGGACAGGACGCAGATCCTGGAGAAGCTTTTCCCTGTACAGTTGCACGGTGCGGTGAGCGAACTGGCGCGCGTACGGGCGCTGGAAGCCGATCAGAGCGCCCGGGAGCTGGACGCGCGGACGGCCGCCATGGAAACCAGGCTTGGAGCCGAGCCGGAAGCGGCGCTGGCCGGAGCCCGTGCGGAGCTTGAAAGCGCGAAGCTGGCCGAAACCGCCGCGCTCTCCGCACGCGACGCCGCAGCCGCGGCGCGGGAGGCGGCGGTGCTGGGGGCGCGGGCCTGGGAAGAGCTGGATGAGGCGCGCGCGAAGCGCGCGGGGCTGGAGGCAACGGCGGCCGAGGCGGCGTCGCTGCTGGCCCGGCTTTCGCGGGCGGAGGCCGGGCTCGGCGCCGGCTCGGCCGTGGTCGCGGCGCGAGGCGCGAGGCTGGAACGGGCAGGGGCGGAAGAGTCGCTGGATGCGGAAAAGCAGGCGCTGGCTTTGGCCGACGCACGGCAGCCGGAAGCGGAAGCGGCCGAGCGGCGCGTGGCGGAACTGGCAACCGAGCTGGAGGCCATGGACCGCGAGGCCGGGCAGCTGAGCGCGAAAACGGCCGCTTGGGAACGGCTCGCGGCGGCCGCGGCCAGGCTGGCGGCCGCTGAAAAGGGGCTGAACGCCGCGACGGCGGCGCGGGTGGCCGCCGGGGATTCGGTCGCGGCGGCGGTGGCCGCGTTGGCAAACCTGGAGGCCGCCGTCGTCGATGCCGAAAAACTGGTCGCCGAGCGGACGGCCGCTGCCGCCATGGTTGAGGCTTCCCGGGATGCCCAGCGGCTTTCGGTTGAGGCGGAGCAGTACGCGGAAGAGTTGCGGGAACGGCAGGCGCGCATAGCAGCGGCGCTTGATGAATCCGCCGCCGCTTCGGCACGGTACCAGGCGACGGCGGAGACGCTCGTTGCCGCGGAAGCCGATCTGGAATCCCTCCGCGATGAATTCGCTGCTGCGCGCCTGGCTGAAAAGCTGGCGCCTGGCCAGCCCTGTCCGGTGTGCGGCTCGCTGGAACACCCCGCTCCGGCCAGAAGTGCTGGCGGCATCGCCATCGCCGGCGTCGCTCATCTTGCTGGCGCGGCCCTGGATACCACAATCGCCGAGTCTACGCTGACGGCCGCCAGGCAGGCTGCCGGTGCGGCTCAACAGGATGCGGCGGCCGCGGCCGCCAGGCTTGCCGAGCTCCGGCATGGCCTCGCCGAGCGCGGGGCGGCCGCCGCCCGGTACGCAGGCGCTCTTCCCGCCGCGACCGCTCGCGAGGCATCGCGGGCCGCCCTCGAACGGCTTTCCGCCGCTGAAGCGGCCTTGAAACAGGAAGCGGCCCGCGCCAGGGAAGTCAGCCGGGCGAGAGTCGAACTCGACGTGCTCCGGAAGGCCTTTGACGAGGCTGCCGCCCTGGAAGCGAGGCTGGGCGCCGAGCTCTCGGCCGCCGGAGCGTCCGCGGCCGAGGCTGGCGCGAGCGCGGGGGATGCCGACCCGCGTCCGCTCGCCGAAGCGCTGAAGAAGAAACGCGACGCGTCTTCAACCGAGCGGACGAGGCTCGGGTCGGAGGTGGATGCATGGAAGAAGGTTCGGGGAGAAGCGGCGGCGCGGGTTTCAGAAGCGTCGAGGCGGCTCGAACGCGCCGAGGCAGCGCTGCTCAGGGCGGAAGCCGATGCCGGCAGGGCGGTCGGGGCGGCAGGATTCGGCAGCGAGGAGGAGTGGGCCGCTGCGTCGATGTCAGGCTCTGACCTGCTTGCGGCGAGGGCTCGGGTCCGGGAGCGGGCTTCCCTGGAGTCCTCGGCGGCCGCCAGGCTCGACGCGGCGGAACGTTCTGTTCAAGGTGCGGAGCGCCCGCGACTCGATTCCGTACAGGCTGCGCTCGAAACGGCTTCCGCCGGCTACGCGCAAGCCCGGGAGCACGTTGAAAGTATAAGAAACTCAGAGCGCGAACTGGCTTCCGGGCTCGAGGCTCTCGCGGCGGTGCGGGCGGAACGGGCGGAGCTGCGCGCGCGGGGTGACCGTCTGGTGGCGATGTCAAAACTGCTCAACGGCCAGACCGGCGGGCGGCATCTTTCGTTCAAGATATTCACGCTGGCTTCATACTTCAGCCGCGTCGTGGCATGCGCCTCGGTGAGGCTCCGCGACATGTCCGACGGGCGCTACGACCTGCGGGTGTCGGAGGGGCAAGCCGCGGGTCGCGGCCACGTGGGGCTGGACCTGGAGGTGCTCGACTCGTTCACCGGCGTGGCGCGTCCCGCGTCCAGCCTCTCGGGCGGGGAGACATTCCTGGCGTCCATATCGCTGGCCCTCGGTCTCTCGGACGTCATAGTCGCGCGCGCGGCCGGCGGCGCCCTCGATTCGATTTTCATAGACGAGGGGTTCGGGTCGCTGGACGACGAGACGCTGGACCGCGCGATGGCCGCGCTCGACCGGGTGCGGGGCGAGCGGGTCATCGGCATCGTGTCGCACGTCGCTGAATTGCGGAACCGGGTTCCCGCGCGCATCGAGGTGTGCAAGTCCAGCGTCGGCTCGACGCTGCGCGTCATCCGCTGACGTGGTCTTACTGCAGCGCGGCCGCCTTGAGGTCTCCGTCTATGGCCGCGTCCAGGAGGCGGCCGAGTTCGTCGTCGGTAAACGCGCGCGGACTCCTGGCGCGTCCGCGGTAGGTCAGCGCATCGGCGAGCACGGCCTTCGAGTTGTCCGCGTCGATGCCCACCAGCGACAGGTTCCTCGCTATGCCGAGCCTTGCTTTCATGGCAACGATGGCTTCAACGAAGGCTTCCGCGCCGAATCTGTCCGGGGCGTCGGGCTTGCAGGCGCCGAGAGCCGCCGCGAGGTCGCGCATCCTGGGAGCTGCATCACGAGCGAGCGCGGCCATGACGTAGGGCAGGATGATGGCGTTGGCGTCGCCGTGGGCCACGCCGTGCCGCGCTCCGACGGGGTGCGCGAAGCCGTGGACCATGCCCAGGCCAGTCTGGGAGAACGCTCCGCCCGCCGAAGCGCTCGCGATGGCCATCGCGGAACGCGCTTCGAGGTCGTTTCCGTCGGCGAATGCCAGCGGCAGCGCCTTGCCTATCATGGAAACGGCTTTCAGGTTTATGGCGTCTGCCAAGGGATTTGCAGCGAGCGACAGGTACGATTCGACGACGTGGGTCAGGGCGTCCATGCCGGTAGCCGCGGTGACGCCGGGCGGCATGGAAAGGTGGTTCTCCGGATCGACGATGGCGATGCGGGGGAAGAACGAGTCGGTCGTATAGCCCAGTTTGCGATCGTTTACCCTGTCGGTGGTCACTGAGGCGGAGCTCAGTTCGCTGCCGGTGCCCGCCGTGGTCGAGACGGCCATGATGGGCAATGCAGGCTTTGCGGGCACGGCGCGGCCATAGCTGTATTCCAGCATGTCCACGCCGTTGGCTGCAGCCAGGGCGGCGCTCTTGCCGCAGTCTATGGGGCTGCCGCCGCCATACGCTATGACGGCTTCAAGCTTTCCGCCGAATATCAGCGCGGCGGCTTCGCCAACCTGAGCGGCGTCCGGGTCCGCGCTTACCTTGTCGAATATGGCGTACGTAATGCCCGCGGCGTCGAGTCCCGCCCGGAGCGCGGCAAAACCCGCGGATCTGCCGGTAGCGCCGGAACCGCAGACGAGCAACGCTGACTTCACGCCGAGGCCGGCTACCAGCGCGCCGGCGCCTTTGGTGGTGCCCGGACCGAATACAAGCCTCGTGGGACTATAGAATGAAAATGGTGTTGAAAACGTTGACATGGCACCCCCGCCCCGCCCGACCGTGCCGGGCTTCAGCGGGGAGCTGTCTCGCCCGGGCTAGAAGTCCCAGTCTTCAGTCGAGCTGAAGAAATCATCATCCGAACCCGAGCCTGACATACCCGGCATTCCTGCGCCGCCCGCGTTGCGCAGTTCATACAGTTTTTCCGCATAGCGGAAGAGGAACATCCGCTTCTCCAGGCCCGCCGCGTCATTGCGGACCTTCCGGATAAAATCGCCCGCGCTGTAGCCGGGGCGGATATTCTGGCGCTCCAGCGCCGTGCCCATGACCAGCTGGTCGAGCTGCATTATTCTATAGTAGATGCGCTCGAAGATGAAGAGCACTTTTCTTGTGGCGAAGATGTCGGCGGTGAGGGCCTTCTTTTCCTTGAGCACGGTGGGGTCGTTGGGGGGGGGCACCAGTCCCGCGGAGTCTTCGCGTATCCACTTGGAGAGCGTTTCGCTCTTCTGGAGCGGCGCGAATGCTTCATTGAACCGTACCAGCTGTTCGTTGTAGCGCTTCTCGAAATCGCCGAGCGCCCTGACGGCATTGGACCTGAAGGCCTCGATCTCGTCGGCGATCCAGTTCTTCTCGAACTGTTCCGGGGATGAAACGGCTATGGGTACGAGCCTGAGCCGCTCGCTGGCCTTTTTTTCAACGGCCTTGCCGGCGTCAACGGTGAGCGGTTCTCCACCGTCGGTGCACGCTACCGCGCCTTCGGTGCATACCACCAGTATGGCGCCGTTGACGGAACTGGCGATAGAGAAGGCGGTGCCGCGCACGCCCATGACTACCGAGTCGGTCTGGACCTGCAGGCTCGGGCTGCCTGAGATCTTGGCGAGCTTGGAGCCTATCTGGCCGGCTATGAGGTCTATGGTGCTCCTGGGGCCGGACGCGCCGGGAGCGAGCCGAATGTAGGCTACCGATTTCTGTTTGATGGTGAGGGTGCCGCGCATGCCGGTGCTCTTGTCGAGCGCGATGATGACGAGGCCGTCGCCGGAGGTCTTTATCATGTCGTCGGGCAGTATGTCGTCGCCAATGTTGGCTTCGCCCAGCGATTTGCCCGAGCGTACGATCATGGCGTTGCCTTCAACGTAGTCTACCGAGCCGAAGGGGACGGAAGGGGCCGCGAAGGCCTGGATGGCTACGTACAGGGCAACGACCAGTATAACCAGCTTTTTCATCAAGGTGCTCCTTCATTACACCGGCCGGGGATAATGGCCCCGGCCGGTTGCTACAGCATCAGTATAAACCTTCGCGGCTATGAATTCGAGGACCCTAGAATTTTAGGCCCAGGAACCACTTTGGCCAGATGTCGATGCTGGTGTCAAAAACCGTGACGGTGTACGGCACGGCAGTACCGAACGAGCGCTGCATGGTGGCGGGAACCTGCGTGGACCCCGAAGGCGCAAAATCGGCCTTGATGCCTATATATGGACCAAAACCCCTGCGGTTGCCGAATCCGAACGATGCGCGCAGCGTTCCGAATGATCGGGAAGATCCTAGAAGGGACGAGAAATCGCTTTTTCCGAAATCGTCGTTGCTCACCGCTACGATATCCTGGTAAATCGCGTCGAGCGTTGCGGGATCCACCGGCGTTTCCATGCCGAGCTCGATGTCAGCCGTAAGGAACAGGAACTTGAAGCGGTGCCCCAGCGCGGCGCCCGCGGTAAGGCCCTCCGCGGTCCGGAGGAATTCCGTGGAAGGTTGGCCCGCCGTAAACGCGGCATACAGGAACGGCGTTCCGGAACGGTATGCCGCATAGGTCATCCGCGAATCGAACTGGTAGTCGAGCGCAAAGTCATGGATGCCGTTGCCGATGATATTGACGAGGCCGATGGCCACGCCGTCGAGTTCGTCGGCGATGTTGACCAAGCCTATCATAGCCCCATCGGCTTTGCCCGCGATGTTGACGACGCCGGCAAGCTGGGCTCCATGCATTTCGTCGGCGATGTTGAATACGCCGGCCATCTGGATGCCGCTCACTTTATCGGCGATGTTGAACACGCCGGCTCCCTGGGCTCCGCGGATGCCGCCCGCGATGTTGAAGACGCCGGCGCCCTGGAATCCGCCGACCTCGCGACCGGTCATGTTGAAGACTCCCGCTCCCTGCATGCCCTGGATCGTGCCATCGGATATGTTGAAGACGCCCGCGCCCTGAAGGCCGAAAACGGACCCCGTGATGGCGCCTATCGGCGCCGCCGAGAACGAGGTGTCATAGATGCCGAACGGAAAGGAAACTCCGGGTACGAAGCTGAAGACGAACGGAAAGTAGGGATGCCCCGATTCCTGGGAAATTTTTACCGGCGCGGGTGCCCAGGGAATTTCTATCGTGATGGTCGTCGTGCCCGGCTTTGTCGCAGGCGCGGTCGTCTGGGTTTCAACGGTCGTGGTCTGGGTTTCCGTGATGGTCGTCTGCGTCGTCTGGGTAGAATTGGCGGCGTTGTATTCGTCCCGGGCCTTCTGGAGGACGTAATCATCAGTGGTTCCGGTTCCGGAGTCCTGCGCCCAGAGCGGGCCGGACGCGGCGCAGACCGCCGCGGCAAGTATCAGAATGCGTTTCATGTTCACCCCCGATGGCGAGTGTCGGTTATGCCTCCATACGGAGCGCACGTGGTAAATTTAGCACGGTAATGGCTGAAATCAATACTGCATCAGCTGAATTCCGTAAAGCGTTTGCGAAAAAACTTTTTACTTAATTATGTTGCTTGATGAAATATTGTATCGTATAATCTCGAAGCAATGGCCGGACCAGGTACCGCAAACGAAGGGATGATCAATTGTCTCACTGATTGCCTCGACCGGGGGATCCTTGCCGCAACCTTTCCGGGCGGCGTCGCGGCCCATCGCCGCGGCCCGGAACTGGCTGTCGTCGCCCGCGGCAGCCTTGAGTACCCCGATGACGCGTCGACCGGTAATCGCCCGACGGCGGTAACCGCCGATACGGCCTCCGATATC
>Ga0172379_10012000_pt1 | contig 10216 bp, 7 predicted proteins | sample GrowelOW334metaG_FD_119756 | JGI IMG/M metagenome (GOLD analysis project Ga0172379, IMG submission 119756) | Groundwater microbial communities from an aquifer near a municipal landfill in Southern Ontario, Canada - Groundwater well OW334 metaG | ecosystem: Environmental > Aquatic > Deep...
CACAGCCGAGTCGAGTACGCCAATGGCTTTTGAAAAAATCTTTTTGATTGGAAATATATTCGAAGATTTTCAAATAATTTTATTTATGAAGGAAAAGAAACTGAAATTTTTAGAAATCATACTACGCTTGATGGCGGTGGTAGTACTCAAAAAGCACAAACCAACCATTGTCGGTGTGACCGGATCAGTGGGTAAAAGTTCGACCAAAGAAGCGATCGCACTCGTATTGGGAGCGAAGTTTGATGTGCGGAAAAATGAGGAGAACTATAATAATGAAATCGGCATCCCACTGACTATCATCGGTGCCAAAAGCGGGAAACGATCTTTATGGGGATGGATCCGTGTATTAACGCAGTGGGTAAAAGTTGTATTTTTTGGAGTAAAATATCCGGAGATAGTGGTGTTGGAACTCGGTATCGACAGACCCGGCGATATGAAATATCTTTTGAGTTTTTTGCCGATTTCCGTTGGTGCGCTGACCAATGTTTCATCGAGTCATTTGGAATTTTTTAACACTGTCGGGCAGATCGCTCGTGAAAAAGGATTGCTTATTAAACAACTGTCCGAATCAGGGACCGCTATCGTGTGCGCGGATGATGAGCGAGTGATGCGTGTGACGTCGAAAACAAAAGCTAAAGTCATAACATTCGGTTTAAGTGAAGAAGCGTCCATTCACGCGGATAACATTTCTTTTTCCGGAGACCTTGGTCATTTCGACGGGTGCCATTTCAAACTGAGTTTTGACGGCAAGACCATTCCCGTCCACTTACCCTTTGTCGTGGCGCAACATCATATTCAGGCAGTGCTTGCGGGTATCGCGGTCGGTATGGCATTCAAACTCAATCCCATAGATATGGTAGCATCTGTTCGATCATTCCGATCTTTGCCCGGACGAATGCGGGTGATAGACGGGTTCAAACAATCCTGGATTATCGATGATACCTATAATTCCTCACCAGTTTCTTTGCATGCGGCACTTGCGACACTGCAGTCATTTCAATCCGGACGGCGCATTGTTGTTTTGGGAGATATGCTTGAGCTTGGTTCCGAATCCGAGGACGCTCACAGAAAAGTGGCGCAATGGGTGATTGAAGCGGGCGCGGATGTTGTCGTACTGGTAGGAAGTCGTATGCTTGTAGTGTATGAATCCTTAATACACGATGATTATCCACAAGAGCACTGCTTATGGTTTGACAATCCGACAGATGCGGGTAATGCCATAAGAGACCTCATCACATCCGGTGATATCATACTTGTGAAAGGTTCGCAGGGTATGCGTATGGAAAAAATAACCGAAGCGCTTATGGCACACCAGGAAAAAGCAGAAGAACTTCTTTGCCGCCAGTCGTCCGATTGGAAACGGAAACTATTTGTGTTGAAATAAAATCTCACCTTTTTAAAAAATAATAAAAATACCGACACTGCTATCGGAATTTTTATTACTATATCTGAAGAATATTTTTTACGACAAAGTGATCCGTCCGTCGAGGATGCGGAAGTCGGCACCGTTCGGGAAGGCTCGAAGGGGATTGATGTCGCATTCTTCGATTTCCGGAAAATCCGTGACAAGTTGCGAGAGTCTAGCGATGTATTCGGCGAGCTTGTCGATATCAACGCCTTGCTCTCCTCGTGTGCCGGCAAGGAGTGGGAACGTTTTGGTTTCATGCATCATCTCGTCGATATCGGCGGACGTCATCGGAGCGAAACGAAAGGCGACATCTTTGAAGGTTTCGACATAGATTCCTCCAAGTCCGAACATAAGCAAGGTGCCAAGTCCCGGTTCTTTTTTGGTACCGAGAATGATTTCTTTTCCATCGCTTCGCGCCATTTCCACAATCAATGCGCCATCGAGTTTGGCAGTCGGGACATTTTTGGCGACACGTGCGAGCAATTCCGTATAAGCTTCCGCAGCGTTTGCAGGATCGACATTGAGCATCACGCCACCGGCATCGGATTTGTGCGTGATATCGGGAGAAATGATTTTGAAAGCCAACTTTTTTCCTTCGAATGATTTTGCTTTTGCTTGCGCATCTTCCGGACTATGAGTGATCGCGCTTTGCAGAAGTGGGAATCCGTAGGCAGCCAAAACTTCCCAGACTTCCGTTTCAAAAAGATTGGAGCGTTTTTCGTCACGCGCGCGTTTGATAATGGCGGCTACTTTCGGCGTGTCAATGTCGGTGAATGTTGTAACGGTCGAAAGTGTTTCTGTATGCCAATTGGCAACACGCGCGAGTGATCCCAACGCCATCACGCCTTCCTCAGGTGTTTCAAAGGTTGCCACTTGTGCGTCGTGCAGTTTTTTACGACCCGCACCCACAAGAGTGTCGCCGACAAAGATGGCGACTACCGGTTTGGCAATTTTCTTTTTGATGTCGATAATCGCATCGGCGACCGATTCGATATCGGTCATACTTTGCGGAGTGAGAACGATGAGGAGCATATCGACACTGTGATCTTCGGCGACAACGGCTATTGCCGCCTGATAGCGATCGGACTTGGCATCACCCAAAACATCGACAGGATTGTGAATGCCGGCGGAAGCAGGAAGGAAACTTTTGAGAGCTTCTTCTGTTTTGTCTGAGAGTTTCGCGAGCGTGAGTCCTGCATTTTCAGCGGCATCAGTTGCCAGCACTCCGGGACCACCGGCATTGGTGATGATGGCGAGCTTGTTTCCTTCGGGAAGTTCATTGCGAGAAAATGCGTAGAGAAGATTGAAAAATTCACGAAGCGTTCGAGCCTGGATGATTTTACTTTGTGTAAATAAAGCCTGATACGCAGCAGCTGATCCGCCAAGCGAACCGGTGTGCGAGGCGGAAGCGGATGCGCCGGCTTGCGTGAGTCCGGCTTTGATGGCGATGATAGGTTTTGACGTGGAGCGCGCGAGAATGGCTCGACCGGTTTGGATGATGTCGGTCGCGTTTTCGAGTTCTTCAGCGTACATTGCGATGACGTGCGTTCCTTCGTCTTTGGCAAGGTATTTTAAAAGTGCATTCTCATTGAGACCGGCTTTGTTGCCGGTGCTGATGAATTTTGAAAAGCCGAGATTGTTTTCGTGAACGGAATCGAGAATCGCCGTGCACAGCGCGCCACTTTGCGAAAGAAGTGAGATGTTGCCAAGAGCGGGCATCAGAGGAGCGAAGGACGCATTGAGATTTATTTCCGCATTGATGAATCCGAGACAGTTTGGTCCCAAAAGTGTGATGTCATATTTTTTGCAAAGTGCTTGCACGGTTTTTTCCAAAGTTTGTCCGGCAAAACCCGCTTCTCTAAATCCGGATGAGATGATGACAACGGAATGAATATTCGCTTTGCCGATTTCTTCAATGATAGCGGGAATGCTTGTGGCGGGAATAATAATAATGGCGAGTTCTATCGGTTGATCAATGTCGCTTAATTTTGCATAGCAAGGAATATCGAACATTTCTGTTGCTTTCGGATTGACGGGGTATATCTTCCCTTGATAATTATGTAGGATGAGATTTTTGACGACATCATTGCCAACACTGCCGGATTTGGTGGAAGCACCGATGACTGCAACTGATGTTGGGTAAAAAAAACTGTCGAGATTCATACTCATAATGAAAATGATAAATGTAAAAAAGCACGCGAGTGCTGTGTTTTTAGTATACACTATATGGTACAAATAGGGAAAAGTTTTACAGAATAGCCATTTTAAGCATTTTTAGAGAAGGAAACTTGACAAAGACCGTATCTTTTGCTACAGTTTCAAGTTACCAGTTTTAATCGATAATTTATTGTATATGAGCATTTTTCGTTCACGAAGGTTTCAGGAAATCGCAGGAGGAGTTTTGATGTTGGCGGTATTTGTTTTGCCTGTGTTTGCATGGGCGGGAAGCACGAAGAAGGTATATGTCGACGCCTCTGCCACGGGTACGCAAGACGGTTCTCAGAGTCATCCGTACAAGACCATCACACAGGCTTTGCATCATATAACCAATGATGATGAAGTGCATGTTGCTGCGGGTGTATATAAGGAGAATATAAAAATTCCGTATAGCTTGAAATTGTTCGGTGCCGATAAAGACACGACTATCATCGATGCGGATAATGATACGCCGGCAGTAACGATGAGTCACAAGACGACGCTTGATAAGTTTACCGTCAAGGGTGGCGAGCATGGTATTTATGTTCGAAAAGGAAGCAAGGCTTCGATTATTGATGTTGTCGTGAAGAACAGCGACAAAGACGGTATCCATGTGCGTGAAGCGAATATGACAGATAAGTACAGTGTCAATATCGTGAGTACCGAAGTGAAAGACAATGATCGAGCTGGTATTTTTTCCGAGAAGCGAAAGGTGGTTATTATCGATACGGAGGTGCATGACAATGGCAGTGATGGAGTGGATATTGCCACCGGTGCGCGAGCATGGATCGATGACAATACGTTCCGTGATAACGATGGATCGGGTTTGAAGGTTTCTTTGGATAACTCAAGTATTCTTGTTGCAAGCAAAAATACATTCCGCGATAACAAACACGAAGGAGTGGAAGTGAACGCGTATGGAAAAACCGGTACGGTAAGTATCGTGAAATCAAAATTTGCCAATAATGAAAAGTACGGTATCGCTCGCATCGCGCGTGTTGCCAATGTCTCGACGAATGTATGGAAAGGATTGACCCAGTCCGGCAATACTTTTCTCAACAGTCATACAGGCAATGTGTCTCCTGTGTTGAACATTCGATAATTTTCTTGAGTTGTTTTTCTATGCGAATCGCGTTTATCGGACAAAAAGGAATACCCGCGCTTTCAGGAGGTGTTGAAAAACATGTTGAGAATGTTGCGGTACGAATGGCGCAATCCGGTCATAGCGTGTTCGTGTATGTGCGTTCGCATTATACCGATCCGTCTTTACTCAAGTATAAGGGTGTGACGCTCGTTCATATACCCAGCATCCGGACAAAAAATCTCGATGCCATCACGCACACATTGTTTTCTACGTTACATGCGCTCTTTCAAGGATATGACATCATTCATTATCAGTCCGTCGGTCCGGCGACATTGAGCTTCATACCACGATGGCTTTTATGGAAAACGCAGGTGGTGGCGACATTTCATTGTCAGGATCATTTGCATAAGAAATGGGGATGGTTCGCAAGAGCGTATTTGAAGTTCGGAGAGTATATTATTTGTACGATTCCGAAGAAAACTATTGTGGTGAGTCGAGAGCTTCAAGAATATGCCGTACGAACATACGGACGAAAAGGCGAGTTTATTCCAAATGGTGCCGATGTGAAGGTACGTATCGAATCGGATGCTGTGTCTCGTTTCGGTTTGAAAGAGAAACGATATATTCTTTCGGTCGGACGCTTGGTAAAACACAAGGGCGTGCATTATCTGATCAATGCGTTCAAACAGCTTGAAGATACCAATAAACTCCCGAACAATTTTAAATTGGTGATTGTCGGAAAAAATTCAGAAACGCCGGAATACGAAGAATACTTGAAAATGATGAGTGTCGGTCGTGAAAACATATTGTTTCTCGGTGAACAAACAGGTAAGAGTCTTCAACAATTGTTTGCTAATGCGTATCTTTTCGTACAGCCTTCCGAGTCTGAAGGGATGTCGATATCATTGCTTGAGGCGATGGGATATGGATTGGCGACGGTTGTGAGCAGTATCGATGCCAACACGCAGGTGGTGTCTGATACGGGTGTTGTTTTTGAGAATAAACAACCGAATGATTTGCGAGATAAGCTTGCGTATCTTTTGAATCAACCGGACAAGGTGGCAGTGCTTGGAGCGAAGGCGCAACAACGCATCGCCGATCATTTCAGTTGGGACGCTATTGCCAAACAGACGATACAAACCTATCAGTCGGTCGTATCGAACATCGTCACGGAACCACAAACAAGCGTTCGTTTTCGAACGAGCGGAAGTATCAAAAGCCATACGTTTTTTAAATAATATGAATATGCCTTTACCGCGCAAACAAGCATTTGATTTTCTATGGAATATGCCACGATATTTTTGGTTGTTGATGATTATTCTCACCTTGACTTTCGGTGTATTTTTTACGGGTCATTTTCGTACCTATTCTTCACAGGTAACCATTTTGATTGTACAGAAGAATGAGAAGACATCAGCTTCCGCCGATCAGGTTGTTCGTACTATCGCGGAATTTCCAAAGACGCTCTCATTTTATAACAGTCTTTTGAAGCAATTTCCGGAAGTAAAGGATCCATGGATCGGAATGGGTGATAACGAACGAAAAAATTTGTGGGCGCAACGCGTGTCCGTTGAACGCGTCGATGAAAGCGGATTGATTCGCTTGCAGGTTAATGCCGATACCGCCTCGGATGCTTCTTTGTTGGCAGAGAAGTCAGCGACAGTACTTTTTTCCATGATTGGCCGATACTATAATATTCGTACCGAACTCGATATACGCACGATTGATCCGTCCATAACACACGCCGAAATTCACTCTCCGTTCGGTTGGTTGTTAACAAGTGTGAGTGCGAGCTTTGTTGTTTCGTCCATTCTTTCTTCAATGATACTCGTCGTGTCAAAACGGGTACGGAATATCCGTCGTACATTGTTTATATCGCAGTCACAATCAACGAATGTTCCGCTTACGCCGGTCGTGTTTGATAACACTCCTCAAGAAACGACACCATTGTATAGGAATTTTGCTCCTCAATTCCCCAATCAATTTTTAACGCCGATTCAAACTCCGCCGGCTCCAACCTCGACTCAGACCCATCAGCTCCCGTTTTTGGAAGAAGGAGTATCTTTGGAAGATCACCTTTTCGGTGTTCAAAATAGTGCAACAGCACATCCTCTGGAACAGGTGATGCAACCAATCGATGCGCATTCGGAACAAGAACAGGAAACGACAAAAGAGATGATGCCGACAGTTGAAGCACAATCGGAAATCGTATCGACACCTTCAGTCATTGCGACCGAGCCGACACAGGAAGAATTGAAACGTCGCCTTAATCAACTCCTTAAAGGAGATATGTAGATATGCTATTATGGCAAAAAAACACTCGGTAAAATTTTGGATTATTTTTTGGATGTTGTCGGGCATTATCTTGTTTGCGTGGTTTGTATTTTTACAATACAAAAATCACAACTTTTCTTTTTTGAATCGTGTCGTTGATGTTTCGCCGATTTCTCGGGAATCACAGGATGATCTGCATGCTTTGATCGATATGGCGGATTCCGTTTCGCAGACACAAGGACAGGAAAAAACTTTTTTGATCCTGTTTCAGAATAATATGGAGATTCGTCCCGGTGGCGGATTCATCGGTTCTTTCGGCATACTCAAGGTCAGTGATGGGCATGTGACAGAATTTACCTCGCATGACGTGTCTAATTTTGACGGACGCATACCGCCTATCGTGGCGCCACCGTATCCGATGAAAGAAACCCTTCACATCGACTCGCTCAAGTTTCGCGATTCGAACTATTCACCCGACTTTGGTGAAAACGCGAAGCAGGCGGAATATTTTTATCATCTCGGTGACGGACAAGAACAGTTCGACGGGGTGATAGCTATTACGACCAATGTACTCAGTTCGTTTTTGCGGATGACAGGTCCGGTAACGGTGCCGGGATATCCAGGTGAATACACGGCGGACAATGCCGTGCTTGGATTGGAAGAACAAGTGGAAAAAAACTTCTCGGATCAAGGCATACAGCGTGGCGATCGTAAGGCGATTATGAATCCGTTGGCGGATGAGATTTTGAAACGCGTGAAGGATTTCAGTTTGTCTCAAAAATATGCATTGTTTCAGGTTATTTTGGAAGATCTTCGTCGCAAGGATATTCAGCTTTCTTTTAAGGATGAAACTTTGCAACAAAGAGTGGAACGCGCGCATTGGGATGGCAAGGTGGACAGTTTGTGGAGAGATGACTATCTGATGGCGGTGGATGCCAATATGGCTTCGTGGAAAAGCGATTACTATGTGAAACGATCGATGGATTATACGGTTGATTTTTCTTCGGAAAAACCGCATGCCAAACTCGTGATGACCTATAATCATACGGCGACGGAAAAAACGTGGCTTGTGAAAGATTATCAGACATATGTTCGTTTCTATGTGCCGAAAGGTAGTTGGTTGACGAGTTTTTCGGGTAATGCTACTGATCCGCAATTCGGAGAGGAATTCGGGAAAAAATATTTTGGCGCATTGGTACAGGTCAAGCTTGGCGAAACGAAAACGGTAACGATTGAGTATGATCTTCCTCAAACTATTTCACTGGATATGTATGATTTGAAAATACAAAAACAGCCGGGTTTGAACGATGTTCCCGTAACGATACACATTATTCAAAAAAACGGATCGAAAGAGGACAGGGGAATCGTCTTGAATCGTGATTTCGTGTGGCAGGAATAAGCGTCAAATTTTGCATAATCACTTCCAATCAGTCGGGGAGTGATTTTTGCTTTTATGGGGGAGAAATGCTACAATACCGGTATGAATAAGTAATACATAGGCATTAAATAAGAACTGTATGAAAGGAATTATCTTATCCGGTGGCAGTGGCACACGGCTTCGACCGCTTACCAAAATCACCTCCAAACAACTCCTCCCGATCTATAATCGGCCGATGATTTTTTATCCGCTTAACACATTGATTAAGGCGGGTATCAAGGAAATACTTATCATCGTCGGTCCGGAGCGCGCGGGAGATTATCTCAATCTGTTGGGATCGGGTAAGGAGTTTGGTGTGAGGTTTACCTATGAAATCCAGGATCAGCCACGAGGGTTGGCGGAGGCGTTTATCATTGGTGAGTCATTCCTTGATAACGACAACGTAACACTCATACTCGGGGACAATATTTTCGAAGATGATTTTACGGAAGCGATCACGACGTTTGAAAAAGGCGGTCGCATTTTCGCCAAGGAAGTTCCGGATCCGGAACGTTTCGGTGTTGTTGAGTTCGATGAGCATATGCGCGCGATATCCGTTGAGGAAAAACCAAAAGATCCGAAAAGTCATTTCGCTCTTCCCGGTTTGTATATCTATGATCATCGCGTCGTACAGTTTGCCAAGGAAGTACAGCCAAGCGAACGAGGGGAGCTGGAAATAGTGGATCTGCATCGGCGGTATTTGGAATTGGGCGAACTTGATGTGCGGACTTTTTCCGGTGAATGGATCGATGCGGGGACATTTGATTCTTTGTTCGTTGCGAATAAATTGGCGCAGGAAAAACTGCATAAGAATTTGGTGATATAATACTATGAATAAAATCAGAAAAGCGATACTGCCGGTAGCAGGATTTGGAACGCGGTTTTTACCCGCAACCAAAGCTCAACCGAAGGAAATGTTGCCCGTTGTTGACAAGCCTGTCGTACAGTATCTTGTCGAGGAAGCGGTGGCATCCGGCATCGAGGAAATTATTTTCGTTACGGGTCGTGGTAAGCGTGCCATTGAGGATCATTTCGACGTATCATATGAATTGGAAGACACGTTGGTTGAAAAAAATAAACACGAGTTGCTCGAACAGGTGCGTAAGGTATCCAATCTTGCGAAGTTTTCGTATGTGCGCCAACCGGTACCGATGGGTGATGGGCACGCTCTTTTGTGTGCGAAACATCTTGTCAATGAAGGTGAGGCAGTAGCGGTATTGTTTGGTGATGACATCGTGGACAATGAAGTACCGGCATTGAAACAGCTTTTGAATGTATATGAAAAATATCAGGATTCAGTCGTGGCGTTGACGGCGGTTCCGAAAGAAGAAGTGTCGAAGTTTGGCGTGGTGGATAGCTTACGTTTGGACGAGCGTACGCATGAACTCAAAAGTTTTGTCGAGAAGCCAAAGATGGAGGATGCTCCGTCAAATCTTGCGGCCGTTGGAAAATACGTCATTACCTGGGAGGTTTTTCAGGTGCTTGAAACCATCAAAGCAGGGAGTAAAGATGGCGAAGTTCGTCTGGCTGATGCGTTTATCAAAATGCTTTTGGCAGGGCGACCGATTTACGGATACGAACTTGAAGGTCAACGACATGATTGCGGGGATAAATTCGGTTTTGTCAGAGCAACCATCGCCCTCGGCCTCAAACACCCCGAAATCGGTGAAAAACTGAAACAGTATTTGCGTGATTTGAAGGTGTAGAGAAAAACTACTCTGTTCTATTGTATGAAAAAAGAAACACAAAAATCGCAGATCATTATTTATAAGACAGAAACGGGCGAGACCAAGATCGATGTCCGTTTTGACGGTGAAACTGTGTGGCTTTCGCAAAA
>Ga0172379_10012004_pt1 | contig 10213 bp, 9 predicted proteins | sample GrowelOW334metaG_FD_119756 | JGI IMG/M metagenome (GOLD analysis project Ga0172379, IMG submission 119756) | Groundwater microbial communities from an aquifer near a municipal landfill in Southern Ontario, Canada - Groundwater well OW334 metaG | ecosystem: Environmental > Aquatic > Deep...
CCACAGCGTGCACACCACGAGCGATTCCTCCGAAACGCCAATCGGCCCCGCGTGGCAAGACGTCGCAGCGCGCTACCACGGCCAAAAAGGCGCGGCTGCGCAGCTAGCCAAAACCGTGCAGGACGGCTCTAATCCCTACCAAGCCCATTGGAAAAATAAAGCCACCGGCTTAGCGATGCCACCGAACGCGGTGGCTATCAATAAGACCGATACGCGCAAGCTGATCGATTGGATTTTGACGCTCGATCAATAAGCCCCCAGCGATCTCAGTACGTGATAGCGGTTTAGTCATGCGCCCAATCGCTGAGTCGGGCAGTAATGGCTGCGGCGGCCGCACGCAAACAACTGTGCTCCGCTGCCGTCATTTCGAGATCGGTGACCTGCGACCACCCCCTCAAGCCACAAATCACCGGCAAGCCAAGCACCCCGGGCGGCCCGTCCCAATCGCCGGCCTCTAATCGGATTTGCGCCGGAATCACGCTCTGGCCGCCATTTAGAAGTTGCTCGACTAATTCCGTCGTCACCGCAGCCGTTGAGACCGCGGTCTTGGCGCCAGAAATATGTGTGATCAGCGGCAGCAGCACCGCGCGCAAATCGGGCGGCTGCGCCTCCGCGTGGCGGAACGCTTCCTGGACATGCTCATTCGCGAGCAGTTGCCCGAGGTACCGCTTACCCTCGGCCAAAGCCGGTGCGAAGTCGGCAGGCTGGCGCACACCACAGAGGCGTGCACGCGCCGCAGCGTTCTCAGCCTCATCAAAACCATAGATCCACAGCTGGCTCAGAATCGGCACCAGCGCGTCGCCGTGCTCGCCCAACATGTACGCGTGCACGCGCTGCCGACGCACGCCGAAGTCGCTGGCAATCTCGCGCCGCAATCGCATGCTGTCTTGATATGCGCCCATGCCGATAACGCGCCGCCGACCAAGATGACGCGCAAATACCTCGACGCCCAACTCAACTGGATTGGTCACCATCACCACTAACTCTTGGCCGTTACCACGTGCGGCGATGACCTCGGCATAGCGCTCAAATACCATCCGATTCTCACGCGCCAAAGTCTGCCGACTCACCACCTGATTCGGCGTCGTCGGCGCAGTACGGCCAGCACAAAACAGAATCAGATCGGCCGCGACTTCTTCCGGCGTTAAGGCCACATCGATCTCTGGCGTGATCTCTGCAAATGCGTCGTAAAGGTCAGCACGGAAGCCGTGCAACGCACGATGGCTTGCACCATCGCGACGACCGACAAGCTGTAAACGGCTGCGCGGCGACAGCAACTGACGCGCAATGATCTGCACAGCAAGCTGGCGACCGACGTCGCCGTTAGCGCCGATGATGGCTATATCCACGCGGTACTCACTCGTTAAAAATTTTCTAGGGGACTGGCGAAAAACACGCAACACTTAAGCCGTTTACCGCAATAGCCATACCGCTGAAACTCTCCACTTAGCGTTAATAGATATTCTTATTTATCTATAAAACCAATTGAAAATAAAAAGATTTGTCATAATTTAGTCAATGACGACATCCGACTTGACCGGCGTTAACGCACTGTTATTCCACCTCTCGGAAGAAACCCTACTAAAGACGTCATTTCGCGGCCCGATAACGTGTGAATGAGTTTGGCTTTACAGCACAGCGCACAGCCTCTGCCTGACGCGACATTACTAGATATTGTGTTTCAATTTCAGCGGTGACACTATTGGATGTGGCCTTGACATTGCCTGCGAAAGGCGCCGGCAAGTAGGGCCCTTTTCCAATAGTTGGGAGGTTCCCATGGCTGTGAAAAAAGCTGCTGCCAAAAAAGCCGTCGCAAAGAAAGCCGTCGTTAAAAAAGCGGTAGCCAAGAAGGCGCCGGCAGCGAAAAAAGCTGCAGTCAAAAAAGCCGTTGCCAAGACCGTCGTCGCGAAAAAAGCAGTAGCCAAGAAAGCGCCGACAGCAACGAAAGCGGTTGCTACGAAAGCCGTCGCAACGAAAGCCGTTGCAAAGAAGGCAGTTGCTAAGAAAGCAGCAGCACCTGCAGTGAAAGCACCGGTTGCAAAGAAAGCCGTCGCGAAAAAAGCAGTAGCAAAAAAAGCAGCGGCGAAGAAGGCTGTGGCCACAAAGGCACCGGTCAGCAAACCTTAAACGCCGAGCGCCAGAATTTCGGGCTCGGCGCCTAGCGCCGAGCTTTTCTTAACCGGGTGCTATTGCTCACCCGCTCAGTAACTGCCCCCTCGCATCCCACAACGCTGGCGCCGCTACTGATGCTTTAGGCCGCAAGTGCGAGCCCATCGTCGTCGATACCAAAAAAGCTAGCGACGCCCGCATACTGGCCCCGCGCCGTGTGGACATTGCAGATCTGCGCCCAGAACGCTTCTGCCGCCATGTGATCCTGACAGTACCAGCGCACATGCTTGCGTGCGATACGCACCCCTTGTACTTCTCCATAGAGCGCATACAAGCCGCGCAAGTGCTCCAATAAAACGCCGCCGATCCATTCCGCCGATGGCGACGGCAGCGGTGCACCGCCCGCGAGCGCATGCGCTAAGTCACGAAAAATCCAAGGCCGCCCTTGCGCCGCACGGCCGATCATCAACGCATCAGCACCGGTATACGCAAGCACCGCGCGTGCCTGATCAGGGGTGCTGATATCACCGTTCGCGATGATTGGAATTCCGACACGCTGCTTGATCGCCGCGATGGTGTCGTACTCAGCAACCCCTTCGAAACGATCTTCCCGGCTGCGGCCGTGGACGGCCAATGCAGCGATGCCGGCGTCTTCGGCGATCTGGGCGATGCGTACGCCGTTGCGCGCATCACGCGACCAGCCGGTGCGAATTTTTAACGTCACCGGAACCGGCACCGCAGCGACAACCGCAGCGCAGATTTGCGCCACCAATACCTCATCTCGCAATAAGGCTGAGCCAGCATCGACCTTGCACACCTTCTTCGCCGGACAGCCCATGTTGATGTCGATGATCTGTGCACCATGTGCAACGTTATGCCGCGCAGCGGCGGCTAGTTGCTGCGGGTCGCTGCCGGCGATCTGGACCGAGATCGGCCCCGGCTCGCCAGCGTGCTGCATGCGGGTCCGCGACTTTTCTGTCTTCCACATGCGGGGATCAACGCTCGTCATTTCCGATACCGCGAGGCCAGCGCCAAGCCGGCGGCATAAACTCCGGAACGCAATATCCGTGACGCCCGCCATCGGTGCGAGCACTAACGCGGGTTCGATTCGATAAAGTCCAATCTGCATGCAGATATTTTCGCTGATCACGCAGGATTACGCAGCCGAACACGCCCTGACGCCTTATTATTGAGCCATGTCGAACCCCTCTGCGATGCCCTCTAACCCTGCACCGCTGTCGATCAGCCGTGTCGACCTCATTGCGTTGACGACGGCCTTCGTGCTGATGGTGCTGATCCTTAAACTGCATCTACTCGCCGCCCTAATCTCAGGGCTACTGGTGCACGAGCTCATCCACAGCCTGGCGCAGCGGCTGCGCGTCGCGACTTTGGGCCGCGAGTCAGCAAAGGTCGTCGCGGTCGCGTTGGTCGCAACGGTTGTCGTTACCTTACTGGCAATCGCAATTTTGAACTTACTGGCGCTGCTCAGACATGGCAGCGACGGCTTGCCTGCGCTATTAGGCAAGCTCGCGGAGGCGATCGACAACTCCCGCAGCCGGCTCCCCAGTTGGTTGGTTGAATCGCTACCCAACGATGCCGAAGAATTGCGTACAGGCTTAGTTGAGTTGCTACGCAAACACGGTAGCGAGCTACAGGGCTTTGGGAAATCCTTTAGCCGCGGACTTGCGCATATCCTGATCGGCATGATCGTCGGCGCCATGCTTGCGCTCCGCAAAACCACCGCCAACCCGGCGCTGGGTCCCCTATCACACAACATCACTGAACACACCAGCCGCCTAGCCAGCGCGTTCCGTAACGTCGTATTTGCGCAAACTTGGATCGCAACGCTCAATACCCTGTTCACTTGGCTGTATCTCGGCGTGGCGCTACCGCTGTTCGGCGTGCATTTACCGCAAGTAAAAACCCTAGTCGTCGTCACTTGGGTTGCAGGCCTGCTGCCCATCATCGGCAACCTGATTTCAAATACGATCATCGTCATTGTTAGCCTTAGCGATTCACTGCAGCTGGCGCTGGCTTCGCTGCTGTTTTTGATCGTCGTGCATAAGCTCGAATACTTTATGAACGCGCGCATCATCGGGTCAAAAATCAGGGCGCGCGCCTGGGAATTACTAATCGTGATGTTGGTGATGGAAACCGCGTTTGGCATCACCGGGCTGATCGCTGCACCGATCTTCTACGCCTATTTCAAGGAAGAACTGACGCGCCTGCGCCTGATCTGAGGCCGTCAGCCTCTGGGACCCTCTGCTGAGGCGGTCCGCATTTAATGTCAGGTTTCAAACGACATTGATCACGATTGTGCGCCGCTTCCCTACACCGTACGTTCGGTATAAATAAGGCCTCGAGGACGCTGGCAGCACGGCCGCGCGCGACCGATTTGCCGCCCACGGCGGTGGAATCCCGACCCGGCGGCACAAATGCCTGGCGATTACGTCCTACAGCGACGAGCGCCCTAAACCCCCAACCCGTGCCGCTGGCAAGCCGGCCAGATCGAGGCCAGCTGCAATCAATCTGTAACCTTAAAATAATTGATTGACAGGTTACCCAAGCAAGACGTAACCTTGTTTTACGATTTAAATGGTTACTCGGGCGCACCGTATCCGTTTTGAATTGCGTTCACGCCGCGAAGCATTTTCAGCGCCGCTGAATGTCTGGCTGATAAAGCACAGGCCCGTTACCGCGCCCGAGACTCTTTCACGACGTTTAGGAGCCTTCGGCATGAGCACTACGCACCAAACCGCGGTCGTTGACGGCCACAAGATTTTTTATCGCGCTGCCGGCTCAGCCGCCGCGCCAACCATCGTCCTGCTGCACGGCTTTCCGTCGTCCAGCCACATGTTCCGCGATCTCATTCCGCTGCTCGCCGATCGTTTCCACGTTATTGCACCGGACTACCTCGGTTTTGGCTACTCCGACGCGCCGAAGAGCACCGAATTCGACTACAGCTTCGAAAAGCTCGCCGACCTCACCGATAAGCTGCTGACGCAACTCGGCATCAGCCACTACGCGCTCTATATGCAAGATTACGGCGGCCCGATTGGCTTCCGTATCGCCACCGCCCACCCGGAGCGCGTCACCGGCCTGATTATTCAGAACGCGAACGCCTACATGGAAGGCGTCGGCGAACCAGTAAAGCAGGTGTTCTTGCCACTTTGGGCCGAACGCAATGAAACCACCGAAGCCGGCGCACGGAATTTCCTCAAAGCGGAAACCACGCAATTCCAATATACGCACGGGGCAAAAAATCCGAGCGGCCTGAACCCGGATAGCTGGACACACGACCAGGCTCTGCTTGACCGTCCAGGTACCGACGCGTATCAGCTCAACCTGCTCGTCAACTACCAGAGCAACGTCGCCAAGTACGATGAATGGCATCAGTATCTGCGCAGCCACCAGCCGAAGACGTTGATCGTTTGGGGCAAGCACGATCCATTCTTCATCCCGGCCGGCGCCGAGGCCTACCGCAACGACCTGCCAAACGCCGATCTCGTCTGGATTGACGGCGGCCACTTCGTACTCGACGAGCACGCTGCCGAAGTCGCCGCACACATCAAGCGCGTCTTCATCCAGGATCTTGAGAAGGCGGCATGACCGTAGCGGATAGCCAACGGGTTGCGATCGTCACCGGCGCCAGCCGTGGTATTGGTCGCGCGACTGCAAAGCGGCTCGCTCAGGATTTTTCTGCGGTCGCGATTGTTGCGCGTTCAGCAGAAGGCCTGGAATCGCTGACCAAGGAACTCGCCGCGCAGGGCAAAAAAGCCCTGCCGGTGCCGATGGATCTAAAACAGCCGACCGCAGCGGCCGAAGTTGTCACAACAACGCTGAGCGCATTTGGTCGCATCGATGCCCTGGTCAACATTGCTGGCGCGGTTAAGCAAGCTGATCTGTTCGAAATGACGGATGACGATTGGGCCGATGGCTTGGCGCTCAAATTCCACGGCGCGCGGCGTTTAACTTTGGTCGCATGGTCGGAGTTGATGCGAACTAAGGGCACGGTGGTGTTTACATCCGGCACCGCGGCGATCACGCCGAAGCCGGCACTCGTCGCAATCGGCACCATCAACGCGGCGATATCGGCAATGGCCAAAGCGTTTTCCGAACGTGGGCTAACCGATGGTGTGCGGGTCAATTCAGTCATGCCCGGCCCTGTCCTCACCGATCGGCGTCGGGTCATGCTCGAAAAATATGCGGCGTCAAAAAATCTGCCGATCAGCAATGCGATGGAAATCTACGCCAAGGAAACCGGCATCGCCCGCTACGGCCAGCCCGAAGACATCGCCGAATTTCTGGCCTTTCTGGTCTCGCCGGCGGCGGAATGGATCACAGGTTCGTCGTTCCGTATCGACGGCGGCGAGATCAAATCAGTTTGAGCTTGACCCGACGCCGGGCCGCCGTCGGTTGTACTCGCGGCCTCACATTTACGGTTGACATAGGAAGAATGACGTCATGAAGATTAAACACTTGAAGGTTCTCGCCACGGCAGCGCTGGCCTGCGTTTCAATGGCCGCAGCGGCTGCGCCGGAAGGCAAGCCTTCGGTCAGCACCCCGATCACGCAGCTGCAGTTTGGCAAAACCGGCATCACCGATGGCGTCCACGGCGAACTGCAAGCCGGCCCGGCCTACGGCGACCTCGCCCACGGCGCGCACGGCACCTTCATCAAAATGCCGTCCGGCTTTGTCAGCCCGCTCCACATCCATACCGAAGACTACTACGGTGTTGTTATTTCCGGCGTCGGCGCCAATGGCCTGCCGGGCGCTGCGGATGTCGCGCTGCCGGTCGGTTCTTACTGGTTCCAAAAAGGTGGCGAACGCCACGTAACGAAGTGCCTGTCGCCGAACGAATGCATTTTCTTCATCAGCCAGCCTGGCAAGTTCGACTACGTTGCTGACGCGCCGAAGAAGTAAGCGTTTCGTAACACTGCTCAGATTCAGTTGATATCGCGTCAACTCAGCTAAGCTTGTTTGCTGCAAGCGGCCCCGCTCGCAAGGATGTGAGCGGCGGCCGTTCTAAGTGACATCGGCAGGTCCGACAGCGATGTGCCGATTAGGAGGTTGCGTCGGGTAAAATAGCGGCGAATTAAAAAGCGATTGCCTTATATTCTCCGTTCTCCGAGCACCGTTGCGCTATGAAATATTGGTTGATGAAGTCTGAGCCTGACGAATTCGGCATCGAAGATCTTGAGCGCGCGGAGAATCAGACCACCGTTTGGTACGGCGTACGCAACTATCAAGTGCGCAATTTTATGCGCGACCAAATGGCCGTTGGTGATTTGGCGTTTTTTTATCACTCCAGCTGTGCAGTCCCTGGAATTGCTGGCCTGGCCGAGATCACGACACCAGCCTACCCGGATGCAAGCCAGTTTGATCCCGAAAGCAAATACTACGATCCGCAAGCTAAAGCAGAGCAGCCACGCTGGCTTAATGTCGACGTAAAGCTGGTGAAAAAAACCCGTCTGCTGAGCTTGACGGAATTAAAACAGTATCCGGAACTAGCAACGATGCCGTTGTTGGCGCGCGGCAATCGTCTCTCAGTAACACCGGTAACCACCGCCGAATGGGCGTTTATCAATAGCAAACTGTGATCAGCTCAGCTCATGCGCTTGCGTCCTGCCGGGTACTGCAGAAAATATCAGGCCGCCTGCTGTTCCAGCATAATCTGCGGTAGTCGGCTGATCACACGCTTAAACGGCATCTGATCTTGCGTTCCCCGCGTTAAGACCAACGCGCCCTGAATCTGTATCAGCGCATCTTCCGCACGACGCCGCGATAACTCAGCCGGCAGCCCGGTCTCAACGGCAACTGCGGCAAGCGCGTCAATCCAAATCGTGAAAAGGTCTTTGATCTGCGATTGAAAAATATCGCCCAAGGCGCCTGACGTAAACATCGCCAACAGACAACCTTGCTGCCCCCCGCAATAAAAGTCAGATACCAGCATCGACATGCTACGAATTCGCTGCTCGGCATCGCCCGAAGATTCCAGCGGCGCCAAAATGCTCTGCTTTAACCCGAGCTTGACAAACTCGAGCACAACCCGAGCCATCTGCTCCTTACCATTCGGAAAATGATGATAAAGGCTGGCGCGCTCTAATCCTGTAGCGGCGGAAAGTCTCGATAACGTCGCGCCCTCGTAGCCGTATTGCCGGAACGCGCCCATTAAATTTTGAATAAGTTGTTGTCTGGACATGTCGATCGTTAACTTTTATCAATGCCACGCGAAAGGAATATTGACGCAAAACCAAACGTTCGTTAGAATCATCACTAAGTCTAACTGTATTGATATCTCTTAAATATCGCAAGCAGTTTTACCTCATATTCAAACGCTGCAATGGATTGCGGTCTACCCACAACCAAAACTTTCTACAACACCGATAGACACCATTAGAACATCGATCAACGTTTGATTGATTATAGGGTTGACCTCGGCTTACACGAGAAACAATAAGACGCCTAGATATTTCGGCAAATAGCGCCGAAAGAAAAGCGTCAATAGATCCTGATACAGACGCAGCACATACGTTTGATATTAGCGACATTTGCATGTGCGAGATAACAAGCTGAATTGATATTCGGCTCATTTGCGAGGCGGCTCCCCGCTTTGAAAACCAATATACCCATTGCGCCGTAATGAGCGCACGGGTTGCTGTGCCCACGCGCCATAGACGTGCTTTCTCAAGCAAATAACAGTAATGCAGAATTCCATTCTATCCCTGTATTTCGATGCTTCCGAACGCCGCAATGAACGACCATCGCTGTTTTTTTGAATTCCAGCGTTACCGCTTTAGCTTTATTTCAATTATAGCGGGCATTGCACACGATCAACGCCGTCCTAAATATACCGAAAAACGCCAAATGCGTCACAACTTGGAAATGATTTACTAATCATAATGATTAGAGTCGTCATTTTTGTAAGAAATACGCTTTAAAAGAGTGCAGAGAAATGGCCGAAACTCCTTTAGCTGCAACAATAACCGCATTTGTTTGCTGGTTATCGCAGATTTAGCAATCGTTCAAAAATTTTCTATATTGATCGCCGTCAATCTCAAATTCTTCCCATTGGATTTATCCATTATGATCCGTTCCGCGTTAAACAGTATTGCATTACAGAGAATACTGGCGGAGCGGTACAGATATTCCGAGACAAAAAATAAATTCAAATTACACAGGGAGAATTGAAAATGAAGCTCTACAAATCGACGGCCAAGCTTGCTCTCGCAGCAGTATTAATGACCGCATTCGGAGTTAACGTTGCACAGGCCGACATGGTGGTTTGCAGCTTAAGCAGCAACCAAGTATTGCGCTATGACGAAAAAAGCGGCGCGTTCTTGGGCGTAGTTGCCGACGCCAGCATCGGTCTGAATGGGCCATTTGGTCTTGGTTATGGTCCAGATGGAAACCTTTATGTAATCAGCGGATTAACGGGAAAAATTCTGAAATTTGACCCGAAGACCTGGCAATATGTTGGCGTATTTTCAGACACCGGCATCACAACATTGCGCGGGATGGCTTTTGCCCCCAACGGCGATCTCTACGTCACCGTTGGCGGCACAGATAGCGTTCTGCACTTCAACGGGAAAACCGGTGAGCTGATTGGAACTTTAGTCCCGTCGCACAGCGGTGGTCTCTCGAACGTTTTTGGACTGGCATTTGATCAGCAAGGCACACTCTATGTCGCCAGCAACGCAACCAACAACGTGCTCCGCTATGACGGCAAAACTGGAGCCTTCCTGGGCGAATTTGTAACGCCCGGCTTAGGCGGCTTACAGGGTCCGGTCGGTGTCAATTTTGGTCCTGATGCCAATCTCTACGTTGCCAGTTCTTTGAATAGCGCTGTCATGCGCTATAGCGGCAAGACTGGCGCATACATCGACACGTTTGTTGCACCTGGCTCGGGCGGGCTATCCAACCCGCGTCAGTTGGTATTCGGCGGTGACGATAGTGATCTTTATGTCGGCAGCGCCAATAGCAATCAAATGCTGCATTACGATCGCGTTACCGGTGCTTTTATCAATTCGGTTGCAGACAGCAGCACGGGATTGCTCAATCCGCGTGGTTTCGGTTTCACGCCAGCTCCGATTATGTTCGTTCA
>Ga0172379_10012005_pt1 | contig 10213 bp, 6 predicted proteins | sample GrowelOW334metaG_FD_119756 | JGI IMG/M metagenome (GOLD analysis project Ga0172379, IMG submission 119756) | Groundwater microbial communities from an aquifer near a municipal landfill in Southern Ontario, Canada - Groundwater well OW334 metaG | ecosystem: Environmental > Aquatic > Deep...
ATCTATGGATATAATATGTTTCCAGCGGCGGGTGCGGCGGCAAATCCAATGTGATGCCAAGATCTATCGCTGTTTTCTTTATCTTCTCTATCTGATTGATTTCATAGATTCCGAAATTGCTGATGTCGTATTGCAAGTTATCATATCCTTTCTGAAGAATTTCTTGAATTTTTTCTTTGTCGTGTTGTATAGGCAATCATAGTTTTTGGACTATAGCAAGAAAAATTTCTAACTGATACAGTTCTTTCAAATCATTTTGACTTTTTTCGTATGTTTTTATGACGAAATCGTTGTCATGATTATACAGCATGCCATACAATGAAATTCTTTTTGTTATGGCAATAATATCTTTTTCTATATTGTTCATTCCATTAATTCGGTTGTTAAGTATTTGTTTGATGATTGCGTGCAATATTGCTCACAATGTCTCAGAATTCAAGACAAAGGAGCTATCAAATTTTTCCTGAATTTCTTTCTCAAGCGTTTTTATTTTTTCTACGTCTTTCAAAAATAAATGTCTTTGTCTCATTTCTTGCTGATATTTCTTATGATTGTCATCCCAAAGATATATTTTTTCCAAAAAATCTTTTATTTTTTCGTATCATATTTGTGGATACATTCACCTCAATACCACGGTCTCTGCTCGTTTGCCGCTTCATGGCGCAGACGCGCATCTCATATAAAATCTCACATCTCGAAGATATCCTTCGCTTTTCCTTATTTCCTCAAAATCAAATCACTCCCCGAAAATTTCTTCTCATAAAAGTTTTTTCTTCTGATTTATTTTTTCTTTTTCGAGAAAAATTGCTTCTTGCCATGCATCAGGTAAGGTAATATTTTTCTCTTCGATACGGTCTCTTCTTGATCTCGAAGGCTGATGATAGCATCATCGGATATTGTTGGCAATATATATTTTGATATCGGAAGCGATGGGAAGATCTATATCCAACCTATGGTTTTTACGTCTTCTTGCATCAGCATATTGGTCTAAAACTTTTCGCATGATTTTATCTTTTTCTTCTTCTGTCTCTGGATTATATTTTTTGTGTCTTTCAAGAATTATTCTTTTTATTGTTTCTTTTTCATTATTGTCGAAATCAGCAGCAACGGTATATTTCATTCGCTCCTCAATTTTCTGTTTGTCAGTCTGCAATAGGGATCTCGTATTATTCTGCATGATAGTAAGCATGTCAGAAGATGTTTGTGAAATAATCGCAGGAAGATTCTGAGTAGTGTCTATTTTTTTCTCTTGTAATCTTGGAACGGGTTTCCCTTCATCGTAAAAATACTTTTTATATTGTTTTTCTTTCTGTGTCGAAGTTTGAAATTTTCAGTTCTGAAGGTCAAATCAGAGAAAAACGTTATTAAAATATTCTTCTTTTTCTGCATATATTTCATGGATAATGTTTTTGACGCTGTAATATCCAGAAGCGAAATCTTCTTCTTTTGCGTATGCAGACTCATGGTGTGTAATAGCAGAATCATCTGAAGATAACAGTTCTTTGATAGCTTTGGATTGTTTGCTTTCTATGGCTTTCTGTTGCTTTTCTTGTAGTTGTTCTTCTTTCGCTCTCTTTTCTTTTTCTAGCATCCAAAATAGTTTATTGCTGATTTTTTTTATTGCCTCTTTAAATTCTGTGAGAACCTCGACAAATCTTTCTTGTTCAGAAATCTCCTGTAGCGTTCATGCATACATATTATATCAGATAGAGATATCATTCGCGGTAAGCGGATCGTCTTTGAATGCGGTCTTATGATTAATTTGCCATTCGAAATTGTTGTCTTTGAAATCATAGAGATCATGCAGAAGAAAATCAATAATTTCATGATGTTTCCCTTCTTCGCTCATAAAATGACCATCGTCTTCATCTTTTATCGTAATTGCAAAATCATTATCAATGTTTTTTGTCGGATGGCTGAAATAGAAAGCAATAATCTGATCTGAGTAATTAACGAGCGTATTGAAAAATGTGACAACGTCTTCTTTGGATTGGATAGTTGTAGTGTTTAGAAAATTTTTCATTTGAGAAAAAATATGGTCAATGCCATGAGGCGAGTCAATTCTATCTAGAGTATTTTTTAAATTTACCATGAAATCATGAGGCGTAAACATTTTCTTTATAGACATTATCTTTGATTTGTCAAACGCATATTCTATGAAATGTTGTTATGTACATTTACACTAATTCGCACTTTTTCTTCCGGTTTTTGTGTCAAAAAAAGAATTGACAATAAAAAGGAGATTAGTATACTTCAAATACTTTTATTTGAATAACCAGTATGCACATGGATCTCAGAGTATTTGAACAAGTATAAAAAACTAACGAACATCATCAAGACTACCGAAAAGCTCGCGAATTAGCCAAAATTCTTGAATATTATGATTATCGTAATTTTCTTAATGTTATCGATAAGGCTAAGTTAGCTTGTGTAAACAGTGGGTATGATGTAAATGAGCATTTCGTTGATATCACCGAACCCCAGAAATCTCGCAATCAGTATTGAGAAGTTGAAGGACAAATGCTCTCTGATATACAACTTTCTCGTTATGCCTGCTATCTTATCGTCCAAAATGCTGATCCATCCAAAGAAATAGTCGCTCTTGGACAGACATATTTTGCTATCCAGACAAGAAAACAAGAAGTTCAGAACCAATATATAGAAGATAATAAAAGACTCTATCTCAGAGAAGAGATGAAAACTCATAATAAAAAATTGATGAGTACGGCAAAAGAAGCTTGAGTATCCAATTATGCAGAATTTAACGATGCTGGATATATATGATTGTACGGCATGAGGGCAAAACAAGTACAAAACATAAAAAACTAAAAGATTCTGAAGGCTTGTTAGATCATATTTGAAGCGAAGAATTGGCTGCCAATCTTTTTCGTGCAACGCAAACGGAAGCAAAAATTAAGAGAGAATCAATCAAGTGACAATCCAAAGCAAATCTAACTCATTTTGAGGTTGGGAAAGAAGTAAGAGAAACAATTAAAAAAATCTGATGAACTATGCCAGAAAAATTACCTGTAAGCGATAATATCAAAGAGGCTAAGAAGAGAATCAAGCAACAACAGAAATTAGCTAAGAAATAGGGCTTATACTACGCCAGTATATCGCCCATTTTTTCTTCAAGATATTTCTTCAATTCATGAAGTCATTCCAATTTAGGATATTTCTCCAGGAGCCATTTAGCGCCTTCTTGGATTTTTTCCAAAAATTTTAAATCTGACAATATTTCTAGTGGAATGTCCGATTCTCATGATTGCATGGTTCCCAGGATTTCTCCTGCCCCACGATTCTGGAGATCTAATTCTGCAAGTTTAAATCCATCATTGGTTTCTTCCATAGCCTTGAGTCTTTTACCGATGTCTCCTGTTTTATTTTTAGTCTCTAGAAAACAATAGGACTGAACATCTGCTCTACCGATTCTTCCTCTCAACTGGTGAAGTTGAGAAAGCCCAAATCTTTCCGCGTTTTTGATGACCATGATAGTCGCTTCAGGAATATCTATTCCTACTTCAATAACTGTAGTGGACACAAGTAGACAAATCTTTCAGGACTTGAAATCCTGCATCACTTCTTCTTTATCTTTTGGTCTCATTTTACCATGCAAAAGCCCTATTTTTCATCTGAGTTCTGGATAGAGCGCTTTGATTTCTTCAAACTCTGTAGTAGCTGCTTTTACTTCTTCCAGTTTTTCTGATTCTTCGATGAGAGGAGTTACGACAAATACTTTTTGTCCTTTATTGATCTTATCTAAAATTCGTGGTTTGAGTTTTATATATTCTTTTTCAGAAACTATCTTGGTGATAATAGGTTTTCTTCCTATCGGTAACTCATCAATGATACTGACATCAAATTCTCCGAAGAAAGCTAATGCCATAGATCTTGGGATAGGTGTTGCGCTCATTTGTAAAATATGAGGTGCTCAAAATCTTTTGAAAAATGCTCTCTGTCTGACTCAAAATTTATGCTGTTCATCAATAACGACGAATTGGAGTTGTTTAAATGCTACACTTTCTTGGAGAATAGCATGTGTTCATATTAATACGTGGATTCTCCCTTCTGCAAGATCGAGTTTTATCTTATCTTTTTCTGATTTTGTTATTGATCCCGTGAGTAATTCTATTCTTAGTCCTAACGGTAAAAGCAATTTAGCTAAAGTTCTATAATGTTGTTGAGCTAAGACTTCTAATGGAGCAAGAAAGACTGACTGACCTTGATATTTTTTGAAGGTATAATATGCTGAAATAGCCGCTACGATAGTTTTCCCGCTTCCTACATCTCCCTGAAGTAGTCTTAACATTGGCTTCGGTTCATGTAGATTTTCGGTGATATGCTTGATGACTTTTTTTTGTGCGTTGGTTAATTCAAATGGTAGAGTAGCTATGATCTCTTTGACAATGTTTCGGTCAATGGTTTCATGCTCCATATTTGTTTTATTTAGTTGGTAGGAATTACGATTTATGAGAGAATATAATTGTATTCTCAGTAATCTATCAAAAAATATTCTAAGATTTGCTTGTTTTTGCTTTTCGAAACTGGTCGGATAATGCATTTCTTTTATTGTTTCCTGGACACCTATGAGTCAAAATTTTTCTATAAATTCCCTAGGTAAGTACTCGGAGAAAATCGTGTCCACTCTGTCTATCAACTTTCGCATTTTTTGCGCAAACCATCCTGGACTGATTCCCATGAGTTCCGAATAGATAGGAAATATTCTTCAGGTATTATAAACATTAGGGACTTGGGCTGTGATAATTGGTACGTGTTCACTTGTCCCTAGTTCCTCCTCACTCGTCCCTGTTTCTTCAGGTGCTTCCGTCTCTACGACATCAGGATGAGAGAAAGTTATTTTTCCGAACTTCATCGTGGGTTTACCTACTATAATATATCGTTTATCTTCTTGAATCTTGCTCGCAAGGAATCCAGAATTGAATATAGTTATAGTTCATTTATTGCCTATAGGATCTACAAAATTAATAGTATATATTTTTCTTCATCCTCTCATAAAAATGCTTTTTTTGACGATTTTTCCTTTGGTGGCAGTGATTCCTTTTTCGTTAAAAATCAGTTCGTTTAGATTTCTAATGGTTGATCTATCTTCATAGGCTCTGGGAAAATGTTGCAAAAAATCTTTCACTGTCGTTATTCATTGATCAGCTAGAATTTTGATGTATCTGGGTGTGGTTTTCAATATTGATTTTAAATCCATTGTTTTAAGTTCTGAATGTTACGTGTTAAATATTGAATTTCATCAAAGAGTAGTTAATTTGTTGATATTTTCAATCTGTTTATGATTTGGAAGTATAAACATTGAAATTGATATCAGATTTAGTATATTTGATTATTGTAATTTTTAAATGTTTTTTTGTACTATGAAAAAATGATTTTGGTTTATACTATTGTTCGTCCTTGTGGTTACTTGAGTGATTCAGCTTTATAAAACAGTGAGTGTGCAAGGTGATACTATAGAAGTTGTCCGTGAAACTAAAGATGTTTCTATGAATGATTTTTTGAAAAAATATAGTGCATGAACATTTACCAAAATAGTATTGGAAGACGAAACATCGCTCAAATGATATCAATACGTAGGGACAGGTAAATCTGTTTCTTTTATGGCGGTTAAAAAAAATCTCACGGAACAGTATATAAACATCTTTCAAACGAAAAAACCTCTTGGCACTTCACTCAAAGATCTATGAATATCTCTTACTGGACCTGTGATCGTAGACGTGAAATTTAATGAGAAAACATGGCGATCCACGCTTTTGTCAGATGTTTGACCATTGCTTATATTCTTTGTTATTCTGATGCTCATTTTCAAATTTGCTATGCCAAAAGGCGGCGGGGGATTCCCATTTAACGTCAAAGCAGGGAAGTTGAATACTTCCAAAAATTCCAAAACTAAATTTTCTGATGTAGCGGGTATGGATGAAGTAAAAATGGAACTTTCTGAAATTGTAGATTATCTCAAAAATCCAGCAAAATATCATAAAGTCGGCGCTAGACATCCCAAATGAGTATTGTTATACGGACAGCCAGGATCAGGAAAAACTTTGCTTGCAAGAGCGGTGGCTGGAGAGTCTAATGTGCCATTCTTCTCAGTTTCTGGTTCGGAATTTATGGAAATGTTAGTCGGGATGTGAGCTGCTAAAGTAAGAGAACTTTTTGGCAAAGCAAAAGCTACGGGGAGAGCTATTATCTTCATTGACGAAATAGACGCAATCGGAAAAAAGAGATGAGTTTGATCTACCTGAGGACACCAAGAACAAGAGCAAACATTAAATCAGATTTTGACCGAGATGGACGGATTTGATAATACGACAAATGTTATCGTGATCGCTGCGACCAATAGACCTGATATACTAGATCCTGCGTTGCTCAGAGCAGGCAGATTTGATAGAAAAGTGTATGTGTCTGAACCGACCTATGACGAAAGAGTTTTGATTTTTGATTATTATCTCAAAGGCAAAAAGCTTGATAGCTCTATAAATATTCCTTCATTAGCCAAGAGAACCAGCGGTTTAGTTGGCGCTGACATCGAGAATATTGTGAATGAAGCGGCACTCAAAGAAGCGAAGGAAAATAGAAGTCTTCTTGATCAGAATGATTTTGAATATGCGTTAGAAAAAGTTATTATGTGACCTGAAAAGAAAGTAAAATCTATGAGAGAACAAGAAAAGAAAATCATTGCGTTCCATGAACTTGGTCATGCAATAACCTCTCATATATTACCACATGCTGATCCGGTAGAGAAAATTTCTATTGTCCGCAGAGGACATGCATTAGGAGTCACTTGGATTATGCCAAATGAAGATTTATATTTGAATTCTAAAGCGAAATTTTTAGACGAGGTAGTTTCATTGCTTTGATGAAGAGCGGCTGAAGAGATTTTCTTTGGAGCGGACAATATCACTACTTGAGCGTCAAATGATTTTGAGAAAGCGACAGATATCGTTACCAACATGATAGTAAAATATGGTATGGATAAAGAGCTTGGAACTGTCACGTATCTTGAAAATAATAAAAATGAATATAGCATGTTTAGGGGCTATAGTGAAAAAACAGCAGAGATTATTGATGAGAAAATAAAAAAATATATGGCTGATTGCTATGAAAAATCCAAAAAACTTATTGTACAAAACAAACAACTGATTGAAAAACTTTCGGTTGTGCTTTTGGATAAAGAATACCTTACTAAGGACGAATTCGAATCGATGATTACGAATTTTACTAAACCAAAAAAGCTTAAAGCTTAAAGCTGTCTTTATACTTTATACTAAAATATGGCAAAAAATGCGTATGTATTAGATCGATATACTAATAAGAATGTTTTGGTTACCTGAATGAATGATGAGCAATTTTCAAAGCTTAAAGCTGGAAATAAAATTGTCTATTCATCAACTGATCAAACAGGAGTGAGTAAACAAACTGTGGGGACATATCTTGGTCATGAAATAGTTACGGATAGACAAGGTATCTTTGAAAAAGTACTTGAGGGTGAAGACAAGGAGTTTTTTGATGAGCAACAGTTATTAGCTTTGGATATATTTCCGCTTTTCAAAAAATTATTTAAAAAAAGTTTTCCTGATTCTATTCCGGTGACTGCGAGATATCAGATATTCGGTGATCAATTGTATTTTTACTTCTATTCTGAGGAGAGATATGTGTTTACTGACTTTGTAAAAGAGTTTAGACAAGAACTTGGTAAAAATATCTTTTTATTCCAAATAGGAGCAAGAGATATGATTAAGATGTCTCCAGGTACTGATTGTCTTATTTGATGTAATGGCATCAATCTCTGTTGTAAAAGTTCTAGACCGTTACCGAGTGTTGAAATAGAAAATATAGTTTTACAAAATCTTGAATGAAGAGATATTGAAAAACTAAAATGAAGATGTGGAAAATTAAAATGTTCGTTGATTTATGAATTGGAAACCTATATAGAAGAAGGGAAAAAGTTTCCACCCAAATGAGCGTATGTAGAGAACACATGATGTGAAGTTTGTGGGATGGTCTATTCATTTAATATTATGAATGGTGATGTTACAGTAAAAACCAAAGACGGTATAACAGTCAGAATCCCTTATACTACGATCAAAAAAATTAAATTACCAAATAAGCCAGAAGAGTCTACTGTACCGATTATCAATAATGAATTACCAATAACCAATAAAAAAAATACTAAAATTAATCATTAACCATTGAGTGGTAGTCATTTACTTTATTATCGAATTGTGATGTTAAAGATGTCAGTATTGCTGTGGATGTTACTAACGATTATTCTTGTCTCGTTGCCTGTATGAATAATTTCATTTTTCTTTTCCAAAACTATTTTCAAAAAAATCACCCATGTATTAGGCAAAATAGATACTTTTGACGCGCTGGTTAGATGCAAAAAAGAAATCGTATATTTGTATAAAACCAAATTTTCTGCGTTAAAGTTCCGTCCAAATAAAGAGAAAATCGTCGATGTACAATCTGAGGAACAAGTATTTCTCAATACTATAGACGAAATAATCAAACCTAGGTCTTCTGTATCTAAATATCCAGAACCTGATATGTCTGTCGATGATGAAGACAAAACTACTATGATCAAAAAAAGAAAATTGCTTGAAAAAATTATTTACGATGCATTAGGGCTTAGAAAAGACGGTAAACTTGATGAATATGAGAAAAAGATTATTGAGTGATTAGCTATCGATTCTGAAGATAAAGATCTTAATAAATTATTAGCTGATCTTTATTTTATGATGGGTAATTATAAAAAAGCATTACCTATTCTCAAAAAGATAGTTGAAATTGATCCTAAAGATCATAAAGCTATTTGGCAGATAGGAGAAATCTATCTTACTTCCAGTGACTTCAATATTGCAGAGTTGCTTATCCAAAAAGCAATTGGCATTAATCCGACCAATCCTAAGTACTATATTAGCATGGTGGAGTTATTATATAACACTGATAGAAAACATGATGCTATCACAGAGATGGATAAAGTAATTAAACTCAGACCTGCAAACTCTGCCTATATGCTTACTTTGGCTGATCTCTATCAAGAAGTGAATGATCTCGATAATGCGAAAAAATATTATTTCAGGGTCTTAGAATATGAACCATCCAATGAAACAGCTAAGAAAAAATTGAAAGAGTTGGTTGTAGAATAATTCCAGCAACTAGTTACGAGCGATGAGTTATGAGTCTTTCGATTTTGCGGAGGAAATAAAAGGAATGAGTTGTTAAAATAATGTTGAAATATTGTTAAAAACATAGTTCTTACCTGTACTTTCTTGAAATTTTCTCTTGTATTGGTTGATTAAAAAATTACAAGATTGAAATAGTAAAAGATTTATTATTGAATTTGCTACTAAAATCTTTTACTCTTTGAAATTTTTTACTATTCTAAATGTATATTGGAAATGGTAAGTTCAGAAGATATTAAACTCCCGCCTCATAATATTGATGCAGAAAAAGGAGTGTTAGGGGGTGTGTTGATGGATAACGAATTGATGTACTATTATGATGGTATAGGGCTCATTCCTGAAGATTTTTATCAAAGGGAACATTTTTATATATTTCAAGGAATCAAAAAACTTTGGACTGCTCGTAAAACCATAGATGTCGTTACTTTAGCAGATCAGCTCACCAAAGATGCTGTTTTAGATGCTATAGGTGGAACTGATTATCTCTATGAGCTTTCCAGTTTTTTGTTGAGCACTTCTTCTTGTGCTGAATATGTAAAGATCGTTAAAGAAAAATCGGTACTCAGAAATATCCTCAAAACTTCACACAAAATTATCGGTGATGTTTATGAACAAAAAGATACCTTGCAAGTATTGCAGGATATTGAAAAAAGAGTTTTTGATCTTACACAAAATAACGTCTCAGAAAAAGTGCATTCTATCTGAGAAATTTTGAATAAAAGAGTAGAGGAGTATATGGATATTGTAGATCATCCGGAAAAAGCGCATCTCAAAAAAGTGTTTTCTGGGTATCATGGGCTTGATGATATGCTTGGTGGATTTAAACCTGCAGAACTTATTATTCTCGCTGCTCGTCCGAGTATGGGTAAAACAGCTTTTGCGTTGAATATATTGAAAAATATGGCAGTAGACCAGAAAAAAAGTGTTGCTTTGTTTTCATTAGAAATGAGCTCTGAACAGATAGCGGATAGAGTATTGTCCATGGTTTCTGGTATTCCTATGTGGAA
>Ga0172379_10012006_pt1 | contig 10212 bp, 6 predicted proteins | sample GrowelOW334metaG_FD_119756 | JGI IMG/M metagenome (GOLD analysis project Ga0172379, IMG submission 119756) | Groundwater microbial communities from an aquifer near a municipal landfill in Southern Ontario, Canada - Groundwater well OW334 metaG | ecosystem: Environmental > Aquatic > Deep...
CTCCAATTTTTCAATTTCAGGGGGAGATATCGGCGGAACCCATACTACGAATAAAGCCGGAACCGGGTCAACAACTATCACCGGCTACAAATGGCTGGCAAGATATTATACCACAGCTTCCGGCACCTTCAATGCAATGGACGCCTGCAAGGCCAAGGGTTTGGGTTGGAGATTGCCGACAATTTTGGAATTGGATAGCATTAGAGACCAAACAGCGTCAAGCGGAGTTTATTCCCGTTTGCCAAATATGGTTGCATACTACTATTGGTCATCTTCCGAGTACAGCAGTACTAATCCATTCAACCTGTACTTCTTCAATGGCAATGTCTACACCAACGACGCTAAGTCCGGTGCGTACTATGTTCGTTGCGTCCGCGGGTATTAATTAAATAAATATTCAATTTTGAATAAAAATGTCAAGAGCCGAACATAAAATCAAAAAAATACTTCTTTTTACAGTGATTCTGTCGGGTGTTTTGGTTTTTCCGTCGCAGGGCGTTTTCGCGCCTTTGGCGTATAACCAAGCCCAGGCTGACTTCGGGGTGGCTTCTGTTGACATTGATTGGATTGTTGACCCGGCAGGAGATTATTATTCTTCAGGCACCGTGGTTTCAACCAACCTTTTGGCAGGGCTTACAATAAACAATATTGATTATTTCGGCTATAACTGCTCAATTCCGGCAAATACCAGCTTACAGGTTATGTTTAGCCAAGACGGCTCAACCTGGTATTCGGCAAGTCATGTTGCCGACACATATACAAACCTTGCAGACGGCAGTCATTTAACCTCGGGCGCGGGAGCCATTGCCTTGTCGGGGTTTAGTTCGGAATACAATTTTTATTACAAAGTTTTATTGGCAAACACCGATTCAGGGGCGTCCACCCCAACCCTTATCCAGGCAGACATAATTTATAACACTGGCTCTTATGCCACAACAACCACTCAATCCGCCAGTTCTGTGACCGGTTTGACTGCCACGGGAAACGGTAACATTACAAACGCTGGCAGTTCTGCGGTAACCAAACGGGGCTTTCAGTACGGAATCAGTCAGACATCGGGATTGTTGGAAGTTTCGGAAACCGGCAGTTTTGCCACGGGCGCTTACACTTTGTCGCTGACAAACTTGTATGCCAACACTTTATATAACATTCGTTCTTTTGTCCAAAACACCGAGGGCAGGGCTTACGGCGACTGGCAGACATTCACAACCAATTATTATTATTATTCGTCGGGCACAGTGGTTTCAACTAATCTTTTAACTGGTTTAAGTAATGTTGGCAGAATTTCAGGTCTTCCTATTACTGCCACTGTGCCAGCCGGAGCCAGCGCAACAGCCCAATTTAGCCAAGACGCAGAAACTTGGGTGGCGGCAGACGGCACAGGTGGAACAACTGCAATTGCAGATGGCACTAATACAATAGATTTATCCGGTTTGGCCTGGATCGGCGCCAATTTTTACTACAAAATTGTGATTAGCGCTAACACCGGTTACAGCGCCACGCCGACTTTGACCAGCGTAGGTGTAAATTATGACCCACCCGACGCTTACTGGGTTGGCGGAACAGGCAACTGGTCTGACGCAGCCAACCATTGGGCATGCTCTTCTGGCGGAACTGCCAGCGCAAGTTGTGCCCCCGGAGCCACCACCAACGTCCATTTTGACAACAGTTCGTGCAGTAGCGCTTGCACCGTAACAATTGATTCGGCGAGCGTAACAGTTGCCAATTTTGACGAGTCCGATGCAACAGACACAACCATTGCCACCAGCACCAACGGAATTACAGTTACCGGCGATTCCACGATAAACAAAACAGTCTCCGGCGCCACGGCAATTACATTTTCCGGCACCGGCAAAACCATCACTGGCGGAAGCGGAGGCACTATCTCTAGCCCAGTCATCCTTAGCGCCACCCAAACCGTAGCCGTAGCAACTGGCACGTTCACCATGTCCGGCATAATCAGCGACGGCGGAGCCGCCAAAGGCCTCTCCAAAACCGGCGCCAACACCCTAACCCTCTCTGGCGCCAACACCTTTACGGGTGGGTTAACGATTAAAGCCGGCACAGTCACGCTTTCAACCAGTGTCAACGCGGCAGGGACAGGCACGATTACAATCGGCGATACAAGCGGAACAGCGGATGCGATCTTAAAAAATGGTTACACGGATTTTAACTCCGGGAATCCAATTGCTAATCCAATAACGGTTGCTTCTGGCAGTTCTGGCACGATGAGTATAACTACCACCAATGACTATAATTTAACTCTCAGTGGCGCTGTTACTTTAAATAACAATCTTCTACTAAATACTTCCGCTGGATTAATGTCCATTTTTACTTTGACAGGCGGCGTTACAGGCACTGGTAATGTAACAATAAGTAATAACAACGCAACAACCATCATAATTTCCACCAGTTCTTTAAATCACATCGGCACCATCACTAACTCCGGCTCGGGCACCGGCGGTACCGCCATCTCGGCCGTCATCGGCGCAAATGTTACCGGCGTGATTCAGAATAACGCCACCTCGCAGCTGGCGCTGTCGGGGAATAATAGCGCGTATGCGGGCGGGGTGACGATAAAAGCCGGCATGGTCAAGCTTTCAACCAGCGCCAATGCGGCAGGGACAGGCACTGTTACCATCGGAGATACTTCAGGTAGCGCGGATGCGAAATTATATATGCAGTGGGACACAACATTTGCTAATCCAATAACAGTTGCTTCGGGTAGCAGCGGAACATTGAGCATAATTGGTCTGAATAATTATAATGTAATTATTGGGGGAGCTGTAATGTTAAATAATAATCTTACATTGGAATCTGGTAGTGGTAGTTTTAGTTCTTATTTTATTTTGACAGGCGGCGTTACAGGGACAGGTAATATTATTACTAAAAACAATAGTTCAAATACACTTACTATATCAACAGGTTCAGTCAATAACATCGGAACCATCACCAACTCCGGCACAGGCACAGGCACCACCACCATCAGTGCCGTGATTGGCGCGGCCGTCACCGGTATTATCCAAAACTCCGCCACATCAGCATTAACCCTTTCGGGGAACAACTCCACTGTAGGAGATATTGATATTCAAGCAGGGACACTCACTCTAGCAGCAGACAAGAATCTAAACGTGTCAGATGACTGGAGCAACGCCGGTACATTCACGGCAAGCAGTGGTTCTACAGTTACATTTACAACCGGCACGCACACTCTCACCGGAGCCAACACTTTTTACAATTTAACACTCAACGCCAGTAACACAGTCACATTTCCTGCTAGCACGACCCAAACAATTAGTAATACATTTTCTTGCGCTGGCACATTAGGCAATCTTATCACTATTAACTCCTCATCGGTTGGAACAAAAGCAACTTTAAGTAAGGCATCTGGAACAGTCAGTTGCGACTATATGTCTATCACAGATTCTTTAGCCATCGGCGGAGCCGAGTGGCATGCGGGAGTTAATTCAACGGGCTCAAACTACGACGGCTGGCTTGATTTGAACTCTGCTCCTATTCTTGCTTCCGGACCTTCGGATAATAGCTCATCTTCAACAACTCCAACTAATGTTGGCAGTAGTGTATTATTTTCAGCTTCCGCCACAGACACTCAATCAGAAGACTATTATTTAGCAGTTTGTAAAACAAATTCAATTACAGCTAACAATGGTACGGCTCCGACTTGTGCTACTAATCAAACATTATGCGTATCGTCAGCAACAGCTTCCGGATCTTCAGCAGTATGTAGTTATACAACATCAGTTGGTGATGTTGAAAGCAATGCTTGGTATGCTTTTGTCTGTGATGGAAATTCAAGTTATGCTCTTTGTTCTTCATCCAACCAGGGAAGCGGTGATAGTGGTTCTCCGTTTAATGTAAATCATATTCCGGTGTTTACAGCAATTTCTACTTCACCGGATTTAGCAGGTCTTGGGCAAAGTATTACTTTTTCTTCAACCGCTTCTGATTCTGATACCGATACATCGGCTGACACAGTTACCCTTTATATTTGTAAATCAAATGATTTCACCGGTACAGCTTGCGGAGCAGCGGGTGAGTGGTGCCATTCTTCTGCTTCGGCTTCTAATCCGACTTGTGCTTACACTGTGGGGTCAACAGACATTTCAGGAACAAAAACATATTACGGATACATAATAGATAGTCATAATTTCCAATCAGCATCAAATCCAAGAAGTTCTTCTTTTGGTTCGGATATCAACCCGCCAGTCATATCCAATCTTTCTCCTGCCGCCGGAGCAATATCCGGACTACCTACTTCAGTAAGCTTTACGTTAAATGAAATTGGTTATTGTAGAAGCTCGTTATCTAATTTATCATATAGTGCAATGACCAGCGCCGATGATTGCACAGGCGGAGGAACAACCTCTATTACTTGCAGTGTTTCTACTACCAATCCGCATACTCTTAATACAAATATATCTTGCCAAGACGCAGTCGGTAATGAAAATACAACATCAAATGGTAATCACTTTAGTTACAACTTACCTGGTGGAGGTCCGGGTGGAGCAGGTTTATTTAGTCCGATAATTGAAACAACCCAAGAAGTTGTAGAAAAAGTCGTAGAACAGATTATAGAAATTCCACAAAAAATAACAGAGCAAGTAGAAAACATCGGAAAAGGAATAGGAAAAGCGATTGATGTTTTAAAACCGGATCTAAAAGATAAGCAAATCGTTTTCCCACCTATAGAAGAATCTGTATCAAAAGAAACGCCTTTGGTTTTTAAAAATTCTCAAAACATATTTTCTCCTTCGGAACTTGGTAATTTTGTTTTAACGCCTTTACCTAAAGACGTACAATCTTTAGTTTCTAAATTTCCAAATCTTAAAAATACTTTTGAAAAATTAGGAATAAGTAAAATGGCCAACCTGCAAGAAATGAGAGCAGCTTCATTTAATCTACCGACCTTAAATGAAACACTACCTCAGTTAAGTCAGGGAATCGCGCTGTCTGAAATCTCGCAAGCCCAAAAGAGCAAAGTGCCGACTGATATTGTTTTTGCCAGTATGGCTGAAGAAAAAATCGGACTGAATATCAAAGTTTTTATTACTGATCAGGGCCAAGCGATTCAAACAATAAGTACCATACAAAATCAAATGGTTACTTTTTCCGTAAAACCCGAATATGAAGCAGAAACAGTAAAAGGATATGTCATATTTAAAGGCAAGAATGATCCGGTTGCCAAAAAGGATTCTTTCATTGCTGGATTAAGCAGTATGATTACTCAGCCACAAACACTTGTTTTAGATGTTTTTGACTATACAGATATTGATAAAGATGGAATTTATACAGCCAGCATAGTTTCTCCGGCAGTAGATGCAAACTATGAAGTAAGAACAATAATTGATTACAAAAATCGCACAATTCTTTCTAAAGAACTTTCAATGATTATGCTAGTTGATCCAGAAGGATATGTTTACAGAAAAATCAGCGATTCAGAAGAAAGCAGAATTAAAGGAGCCATCATTTCCATATATTGGTTGAATCCGGAAACAAAACAATATGAAATCTGGCCAGCTAAAGATTTCCAACAAACTAATCCGCAAATAACAGATGCCACCGGAAAATATTCTTTCTTGGTGCCCGAAGGTTTTTATTATTTAAAGGTCGAACATATATTGTATGCTCAATGGCAATCCGATCCGTTTGAAGTTCAGCAGGGATCAGGAGTACATACAAATATTGAATTAAAGTCTAAAAATTGGTTATTATCAATTTTTGATCCAGGTTCACTATTAGTAGCCTTATCATTGTTATTGTTATCAGTAGTAATGTTAGTGTCAGCTGTATTAATTTCATCAAGCATACAAAAAAGAAAATTACAAAAAGAACAAATTTAAAATGAAAAATTTAGAAAAAATATTAATAGGGCTTGTAATAGTATTGGCTTTAGCCAGTGGTTATTTATTAGTTGAGTGTTTTTTAACAAGAGCCGATTTGAAAGAAGCCAATCAGATTATAGAAGCCCAGCAGATGAATGTGAAAATAGTGGATTTCACTCAGCTTTTTATTGATAAAGTTTTGAGTGGTCAATCAGAAGTTTCTTTTGAAGATCGTTTGCAGTTAGAAAATGCTGTAAGAGATATTAATGATCAGGAGATTTTTGATCAATGGCAGAAATTTGTCAACGGTGGAACCAACGATGAAGGCCAGATAAATTTGACCAGGCTTTTGAAATTATTAGTGACCAAAATCTCTTATTAAAAGGGTTAGCATAAGGTCAGTAGTCTCTATAATTAAAATTTCTAATAACCTTTTGCTAACCCTTTTAATAAAATGGATATTATAACTATATTTTTTGCGATAATAATTGTTACTTTGATAGTCGTTGTTTTTTTGTTGCTCAGAAAAAAACCGGAGAAGAAAGACGACGGTTCTCTTTTAATGTTGCAACAGCAAATTAATCAGATTTCTCAAGTTTTGGATTCTAAGTTATCGGAATCAAATAAATCATTGCAACAACAGTTTTCGCAATCAGCTAATATTATACGAAACGTTACTGAAAAATTAACTCGGTTAGATGAAACAAATAAACAAGTTGTTGGTTTCGCAGATCAGCTTCAGGGCCTACAAGATATTTTAAAAAATCCAAAACAAAGAGGAATTTTAGGAGAATATTATCTGGAAACTGTTTTAAAGAATGTTTTACCTCCTACCTCTTTTCAAATGCAATATAGCTTTTCCAATGGGGAAATAGTTGATGCGGTTGTTTTTGTTGATAAGCGCATAATACCGGTTGATTCAAAGTTTTCTTTAGAAAACTATAACAAAATATTAGAAAGCAGAGATCCTAATGAAAGAAAACGTTATGAAACAGCTTTTGTAAATGATTTAAAATTAAGAATTGATGAGACTTCAAAATACGTCAGACCGGAAGAAAAAACAATGGATTTTGCTTTTATGTTTATACCTTCGGAAGCAGTTTATTATGATTTATTGATAAATAAGGTGGGGGCTATTGCTGAAGATACTAATAATTTGATTTATTACGCCGGCAAGAAAAAAGTTGTAATTGTTTCACCAACTTCATTTCTAGCTTACTTGCAAACAGTTTTGCAGGGATTAAGAAACCAGAAAATTTCAGAGCAGGCACATACAATAATTAAAGAAGTTGAAAGATTAGGAAAACATTTATTCGTTTATTCCGAACATATGAAAAGATTAGGCCAGCATTTAGATACCACTGTCAGCAGTTATAACAAGGCCGGAAAAGAACTGGAGAAAATAGACAAAGATGTGGTTAAAATTACAGATGGGGAGGGGCGGATTAAAATAGGTGAAATTGAGGGTCCTCAGCTTGACGAGTAAATAATAAAATGATAAGCTGTATTTAAACTTAATACTATGTTAGCTGTAATAAAAACTGGTGGCAAACAATACCTTGTCCAGCCAGGAGACAAAATAAAAGTAGAGAAATTGGATAAAGAAGAGGGAGCTGAAATCAGCTTCTCAGAAGTTTTGTTATTGGAAAAGAATAAAAAGATAGAAATAGGGAATCCGAATATAAAAGAAGCTAAAGTGGAAGCTAAGGTTTTGAAACACGGTAAAGGAGACAAATTGATTATTTTTAAATACAAAGCCAAAAAGAGATATAAAAGAAAAATCGGACATAGACAACCATTTACAGAAATAGAAATAACAGGAATTAAAAATTAAGGATAAAACCCGCGTTGCGGGTTTTTTGTTAAAAATTTGGACAGTTTTGTTGTTTCCAGTTCTTTCACAATCACGAGGAGAAGGTCATGGACTTGCAAAGCGTGAAGTTTGATGGTTGGCCACACATTGTTGACACGCGCCAATTCAAGCGCGATTGGGTGGAAAATATTCTTTTCCCATTAGCTGATCGAATGGAAAAAATGTCTGCGCATGGATTATGCGATGGATTGCTTACTGGCAAAGAAATGATTTCTTTGTTTGTCGGAGAAAGCTTGCGCACCAGAGCATCTTTTGATATAGCAATTAGAAGATTGGGTGGAAAAACAACGTTTGAGTCAGAGGCCGCCAGAAAGTTTTCTTCAATGGCTAAGGGCGAATCGCTTGAAGACACAATAGCTGTTTTAAACGAATATGGCGCAGATGTCATCGTGCTCAGGCATGATGAGGAGGGCGGAGCGGAAAAAGCAGCTGCTATCTCAAGAGTTCCAATTATTAATGCCGGCGATGGAACTGGTCAGCATCCGACCCAAGCGCTTCTGGATTTATACGCTGTCAAAAAGCACAAAGGTGAAATTGACGGCAACTCGTTTGCTATGGTGGGCGGTTTAGCGGGGAACAGGGCAGTCTGCTCTCTTGCTTATCAACTTGCAGGGTATAAAGTCAAAATCTATTTTGTTTCGCCGGAAGATAGAAAGATAAAATCTGGTATAAAAGAATATTTGTCCAGGTGTGGTATTGAAATTGTCGAAGTGACAGATATAAGGGAAATAGCTCCCTTTGTTGATGTTTTTTACCAAACCAGGACTCAAACAAATCTCGGAGATGGGGAATGGGATAGAACAGACGAAAGCCATGGGTTTACCGTTATAAACAAGCAAGTTCTTGGTTTGATGAAACCAGATTCAATTATTCTCCATCCTCTGCCCTGTACAACAGAAATTGTAAGGGCCGAGGTTGACTCTGACTCCAGAGCAGTTTACCTGAAAACAAAAAATGGAAAAATATCTCAGGTAAAGGGAGGGTTGTATATAAGAATGGCATTGCTTCTTAATGTCATCTCTCCTGAATTTTGTTCTTCGTTGAATTAATATTTTTGACATAGGCCCAAAGGGATTTGGGCTTTTTTTATTTTCAACAACCAGCAGTTGGCGGAGGACAGACCTCCGCCAACTTTTGATACAGGGGGGGGATTTGTGGTATAAGGATAAAAAGGACAGAATAATAAGCAAGAAGTATGGCAAAGAAAAATTTAGAAAAAGAAATAGGTTGGCTTTTAAAAGAGAAGTATAACAATAAGCCGACAAAACAATTTTATAGTGATGTAAAGCGGTTAGAAAAAGGGGAGCCGTTGGATTATGTAATTGGATTTACAGAGTTTTTAGGTTGTAAAATTGATTTATCGAAAAGACCGTTGATACCAAGGCCGGAAACAGAATTTTGGGTAGAAAAAGCGATTGAGGAGATGAAAAACAGAAAACCCTTCGGCGCGGCTCAGGGCAAAATATTGCATATTTTGGATATGTTTGCCGGATCAGGGTGTATCGGGATTGCAATTCTAAAACATATCAAGAATTCTCAGGTTGTTTTTTCAGATATCAATAAAGATAATCTAAAACAAATTGAAATAAATTGTAAATTAAATAGTATTAATGAAAAGAGATATAAAATAATTGAGTCGGATGTTTTTAAAAATATAAAAGGGGATTACGATTATATTTTCGCCAACCCACCGTATATTGCAGATTATAGAAGAAGCCCTTCGGCTTCGCTCAGGGCGATTTTGCGAAATCGAATTCAAAAATCAGTTTTAAAATATGAGCCGAAACAGGCTTTATTCGGTGGGAAAGACGGTTTTTTGTATCTCCGACAATTTTTAAAAAAGGCAAAAAACTATTTAAATAAGCAGGGAACAATCTATATGGAATTTGATTCTCCGCAAAAAAAAGGAATAGAAAAAATAACAAAAGAAAGTGGATATCAAAGTTGTGAATTTTATAAAGATCAATATGGTAAATGGAGGTATGTTATGATAAAATAGTATTAACAATTAACACTTTAAAAGCATCAAATATTATGAAAAAAATCAGGATTAAAAAGAAATGGATTATTATAACAGCCATTGTTTTAATAGTGGTTGGATATTTTAGTTTTAATTCTTTATTTAAAAACGAAACAGATAAATATATCACCGAAAAAATAGGCAAAGGAGAAATCTTGCAGGAAGTATCAGAAACAGGAAGCATCCGGGCAACAGAGAATATAAATCTCAGTTTCAAAAGTTCAGGAAGAATTGAAGACATTAATGTTAATGTCGGGAACAATGTTAAAGCCGGAGATATCCTTGCAAGAATAGATGCGAGCCAGCTTGCTATACAACTTAAAGATGCCAAGGCCGCTTTGATTATTGCCAATAGCCAGCTAGATAAAATATTAAATGGTTCTACTATTGAAGACATAAAAATTACCGAAGACGCTAGAAATTCTTCTCAACAAGATTTGAATAATGAATATGGCGATGCCATAGCTTTATTAGAC
>Ga0172379_10012007_pt1 | contig 10211 bp, 13 predicted proteins | sample GrowelOW334metaG_FD_119756 | JGI IMG/M metagenome (GOLD analysis project Ga0172379, IMG submission 119756) | Groundwater microbial communities from an aquifer near a municipal landfill in Southern Ontario, Canada - Groundwater well OW334 metaG | ecosystem: Environmental > Aquatic > Deep...
CAAAAATAGCCGGCATAAAATTTACATCACTGTTCCAACGCGGTACAATATGAACATGTAAATGTTCCGGGATACCGCCACCGGCCGCCTTCCCAAGATTCATGCCGATGTTAACACCTTCCGGCTTTAAAGCCATAATAATCGCCTCTTTAGATGCAATGATAAGACTCATTAAATCTTCTCTCTCTTCGGGTGAAAGATCTGAAATATCCGGAACATGCCGGTTCGGAATAACAAGGGAATGTCCACCGCTAAAGGGATAAATATTTAATACGGCAAAACAGTGTGCAGACCGCAAGAAAATAAAATGTTTACTGTCGTTTTTATCTTTTTCAATATGACAAAAAACACATCCCTTTTTCTTTATTCCGCATTGTTCTATATATTTTTCCCGCCACGGGGCCCAAAGAATCGTCATAAAGATAAACCCTTTCTAGCGACCTTGTTTGATCTTAACAACAGTGCCTTTTACCTTGTCTCCGCAAATATCCAGAACTCCGTAAGAACAAAAAGGTGCTCGAATAATATCAGTGGGACTTCCGGGATTAAAATACAAAACGCCATCAATTACTTCATTAAAAACCTGATGAGAATGGCCAAAGATGACCACGTTTACCTTGTCCTGGGCAAACGCAGCTCTTACCCGTTCGAACATCCTGTCCGGCCCACCTTCACCATGAAAAATCCCTACCATCACGTTTTCACATTTAAAGACCGCCTTGCGCGGTAAAATACCCCGCAAGTCAAGACCATCCATATTACCATAAACCGCTCGAATATCTTTCATAGCCTTAATGCGATTATATACGGCCAAATCACAAAAATCTCCGGCATGAACAACTAGATCTGCCTGCTTAATATCGTTAAGCAAAACTTGCGGTAAATCTTCAGAATGAGTATCAGAAATCACAATAAGTTTCATGCAATGATATGCGGTTTGCCAAATAGATTCATTAAGGAATTCAACTCCGGTTCATTCCACACCCACATTCGCTCCTCGAGCGCGCGCAATTTAGCCCCGTCATCCAACTGAGCAAGCGACACAATAACACAACGCTGAGGCTTTAAGCCCATATTATCAACTTCCTGAGTTACGGCATTGATATCTATCTCTGAAAGAGGATCCTTACGCAGCACAAGAAACCACGAACCGGAACTTGTCTCAGCTTGCAGCACATCACAAAAACTCCCGCCATTTTGACGGAACTTAAGCGGTTTCACATCCTTAAACGCAGGAATTCTGTATTTACGGCCCTGCAAATCCAGGCAATCATTATCAAAACATTGTAATAATTCTGTAACACGCAACAAAAGGTCTTTACGGGAAGTGGTTTGAAAATCACTAATACCCCGGATAATTTCTTCCTTAAAATCCCTCGTCAAACGCCCGGGCTCCAGCTCGATAGAACGCACACGCTTAAGAAATACATACTTGATCCAATAACGAAACAATTTATCTTTTATGTGAAAGTGGCTGCCATTTCTCTCTACCACGTCTTCATCAATAAGAAAATTTAACTTCTGCGTAAGAATAGCCGGCTTTACAGCTCCAATATAATTTACAAGATCTTTGACCCGATAGCAACCATCCGATAAAGCAATCAGGAGATCAGAAACCAGCCGATTGGCCTTACCGCTTGTTACCTTAGAGATCGCCAATTCAAAATGGCGACTTAGAACGCCCCAACGGTTAAAAACCATGTTTTCTACCGCTTGGGTAAGTAAAGGCGAATAAACTTCCTGCTGTTTATAAATAGCTGCAAGATTAATTAGTTCATGTAAAAGAATATCCAGATATAAGGGCTGGCCTCCGGTGAAATCGGCAAGAAAATTTTTTAATTGTAGTCCTAAATTTATATTCCCCATGCGTACGGCAATAAATTCATGACTTTGCCGTAAATCAAACGACTCAACAGAAATAACTTCAAAATTACCAAATAATAATGTGAGTTTTTCAGAAAGAATTCGCTTTGCAAGCTCCTGATATGAGCTTGAAACCAGATAAAGGGTCTTTTTTTGGGCTGTAATCCGATCCGCTAAACGCCGAAAAACATCACTCACTCCAAAATCGTCGAGAACCTGAAACTCATCTAGTATTATCAGGCAATTTAATCCCGTCTCAAGACTAAAAACTTCCGGTAAAGACAACAGCACATCATACGCATCACTCAGCCGATTCCTTTCCAATAAAAGAACTGCTTCCCGGGCGCGAGCAACGGTAAGAGGAATATGTCCATCCAAGGACAAAAGTAGTTCAGGTAAAGACTCAATAGAAGGCAATCCTTTGGAACTGGAGAAATAATAAAGCAAACTGCGAATCAACTTTGAGGAGAAGTAATAAATATCCCGGCCTTCGAGATCCAAATAAACCGGTATAATCATTTCATCATCTAGATCAGAAAGAAACTGACGCAAAATTGCACTTTTACCAACATGCTGACTACCCAACAACGCCATATTCTGACGGTAACCCTCCCTGAGATCGGCCACGCGACGTTTGATCAGGGTTAAAATATCTTTCCTGCCGTGAAAAGCACCGTCCATTACATCTCCCGCGGCAAATAGTGCAAAGGATTCTTTGGGATATCCCCTTTGCGCAATTCAAAATGCACAAACGCCCCTTGAGCATCAAGCCCCAACTGAGCGATTTTTTCTCCCCGAAAAACATAACTTCCCAAAGCTACAAACGACCTGTCATTATGCCCGTACACGGTATAAAATCCATCGCCATGATCAAGGATTACCGTAGTCCCGTACCCGGCAAGGTGATCAACAAAAACCACTCGTCCCTCTCGAGAAGCCTTTACAACATCGCCCTCGGTTCCATTAATATCCACGCCAAGATTAACGTGAGCTCCCTTGCGCTCTTCAAAATACGAAACAACTTTCCCTTTCAGCGGCCACCAATAATCAGAATCTTTTACCCCCGCAACCTGAACTGGAATTATCTCTTTAACAACATCTGCCCCAGGTATGAGAAGCAACTGGTTTTCCTCAATGGTGGCAGCACTGGGAATACGGTTTGCCTGACTAATATCTTCGACTGAAATACTATACGTCTTTGCTATCCGCCAAAGCGTTTCACCTTTATTGACCTTATGATAAACACCTTTCACCTGCGTTAAAGACTTATCAGCTACAACGACAATAAAAGGCTTAGTCGCTGTGGCACAACCGGAGATCCAACCACAGACAACCAACACACCCAAGCATTGAAAAATACGCCGGTCACAAAGAATCATAAAAATATATGGAGCGAGAGACGGGAATCGAACCCGCGTAGCTAGCTTGGGAAGCTAGCATTCTACCACTGAATTACTCTCGCATCATTACCGTTTAAAAGTTGCTATCAAGTATTCGACGAATTCTTTTTACAGAATGAATCGTATCTTTAGCTGTAAGAATATCCCGGCAGACCGCAATGCGCCGGACGCCTTTTTGTAAAAGCAAACCCAAATTTCCACCCGTTATCCCTCCAATAGCAAAAAGAGGGATTTCTACCCGCCAGGCATACGCTGCCGCCTTAACCAATAAACCCTCATTCATAGGAGACCGCTCTGGTTTGGTCAATGTTTTAAACACTGAACCAAAACCGATATAGTCGGCTCCTTCATGATAAGCTTGACGAACCTGCTCCAAACGTTGACAAGAAACACCGATAATCGCCCGCGAACCTAACATCTTCCGTGCGGCGCTTAAAAGCACATCATCCTGACCAAGATGCACCCCATCCGCCCCTGATATCAAAGCCAGATCCACCCGATCGTTAAGAATAAACGGAATTCGTCCTCTCAGCAACAGCAAAGCTTTTTTTGTAAACGCTAAAATTTCTTTAGAAGTACCTAGCTTATCACGCAGCTGAACAATGTCAACCCCGTACAAAGACGCTTTTTTTAGAATAATAAAAAGACGGTCATAGGTACACACACTGGCATCCAAAATCAAATATAGTCTAGCGTGCTGCAAACGCCCGTTTTTCAAGTTCATAAACTTTATACCGCAATCGCTTAAACTTTTCCGCCGAGGAACCATCCATAAGCTTAACGAATTCTTCCAAAACCCTTAATGACTCCTTAACACGCTGAGTATTTGCATTAAAAACATCCTCAACGTTAACCCTCTTTGACTCAGAGAATGTAGTAGACCGCCCGACATCTCCGACAATATTACGGGCGAGAATCATTTTCTTTAATAACAGAGAATCAATTACCGCCGTTAATTGATGCCTTACAGACTTATACCCGGCCGATAATGACTTATCATCAATGATAAACCGAGCAGTATCTTCACAAACCCTGAGACCTTCCTTGGCACGATTAAAATTCGCATCGATAACCCGCTCAACTCCGGGAATCTTAATTATGACTGTTTTTGACATAACATCTTGATCTTTTCAATGACATGCGTCGACGAAAGGTTATTTATATATTTAACAAATTCAACGCGCCCGCCGTAAGCTTTTACGATATCTGCGCCAGCTACTTCCCTACCCTTCCAATCTGCCCCCTTAAGCAGAATATCCGGCTGAACTTTTTTGATCAGCTCATACGGAGTTGCCTCATCAAAAATTATAACGAAGTCCACCGATTCAAGGCCAGCAAGTACAGCCGCCCTCTCAGCCTGGGGGACAATTGGCCGTTCCGGTCCTTTTTCAAGCAAACGAACAGAAATATCACTGTTTATACCAACCACCAAAACACGCGAAAGATCTTTCTTGGCTGCAGCTAGATAACTCACGTGCCCACGATGCAATATATCAAAACACCCATTTGTGAAAGCGATGACCTTCCCTTTACGCTTTAAGGCAGACAGTGATTTCTTTAGAGAAGCAATCTTTAGTATTTTCAGGCGAAAATCGAACATAAGATCTCAAAAATCATTTTACTGCAAAATGATATCCTCAACCAATTCACAAACTGCGTGGGCGATAGTAATATGGGCTTCCTGTATACGCGCTGTTATTTTTGACGGAACAATAATAGAAATGTCTGCCATAATTGACATCGGACCACCATCATTACCCGTAAAAGCTATCGTTGTGATCCCCATCTCTTTCGCTCGTTGAAATGCCTTAATCACATTAAATGACCTTCCACTTGTTGAAATACCAACAAGAACATCCCCTTTACCACCCAAAGCCTCCAACTGACGAGAAAAAATAATATCATAATTATAATCGTTGCTAAGACAGGTAAGAATAGACGAATCGGTGGTCAAGGCCAGCGCTGGTAAAGCACGACGCTCCCTTTGAAAACGCCCAATAAATTCAGCAGCAATATGCTGACTATCCGCAGCCGAACCTCCATTTCCACAAAAGAAAACACGATGTTTATTTTGAAAAGCGGCAGTAATCACCTCTGTAGTTTTTTGTATTGAAGGCAAACAATTCGCGAGAACAGCCTTTTTAACTTCGATGGAATCGGCGATAATTGATTCAATTCTTTGTTTCATCAAGCCCCCTTACAGGATCAAACACTAAATTTGATCCGCAGTAAAAACCTTGGAAATTTGAACCAGATCCGCATCAACTTTTTTTCTCTGTTTGACGACTTCCTCTATGTCACAATACCTGATCCGGTTATTCTGATAGCTTACCATCTTGCCAAACTTTCCCTCTGAAACTAATTCTACCGCTTTAACACCAAAACGGGTAGCCAAAATACGATCGAAAGCCGTTGGAGCACCTCCGCGTTGAATGTAACCCAATAGACTCACGCGTGTCTCATAACCAGTCTTATCTTCAATGGCCTTAGCCAAACGTTCTCCGATGCTGCCAAAACGGCGCTTTTCACTGGATTCCTGATAGTAACTGGGCATATCAACTTGCGCCCCTTCTGAGACAACAACAATGCTAAATGAGCGCCCGCGCCTATGCCGATTCTTAATAGCTTCACAAACTTTTTCAATGTCCGTTTTAAATTCGGGAATAATAATTATATCCGCTCCTCCCGCCAGTCCTGCCTCGATAGCGATCCAACCCGTATACTGGCCCATAACTTCAATAACCATGATGCGATGATTAGACTCAGCAGTAGTATGCAGACGATCAATCAACTCAGTTGCCACCTGAACCGCCGTGTCAAAACCAAACGCATAATCAGTTCCAGAAAGTGCATTATCAATCGATTTTGGAATTCCTACAACTTTTATAAGCCCTCTCTTATGCAGCTCAGCGGCAACTCCCAATGTCGCCTCTCCACCGATAGCAATTAAAGCATCCATCCCATTGCGTTTATAATTATCTCCGATCTTCTCAACTAACTCCGCATTTTCAAACGGATTGATCCGGCTTGTGCCCAAAATGGTACCGCCACGATCTAAAATACCTGTGACCACCCGGGTATCAAGAACCCGGGTATCATTATCAATAAGACCCTGCCAACCGTTCTTGATACCTGTAATAACATAGCCTTCCTGAATACCTTTATAGACAACAGCACGAATGACTGCGTTTAAACCGGGGCAGTCTGCCCCACCAGTAAGAATTCCAATTTTCTTCATGCTCTATACCCGTGAAAGTGTAAAGGAGGCTCTATCTCATCATCATCTATCCCCTTTTTGAGGGGAATAATGTTTTCCGTGGAAATTTTAACAACATGAACACGAACTAAAATTCGTTCTTCCTTGCCAATAACATCCTGAATCTTATGCTTGATCATTTCCTGTAAATCAGCCGTTAGATCAGAGATATTGACATCTGAACGAAGAATCAAACGAACATCAACCTTAATCCCTTTTTTAGTAGAGGTAATCTCTGGACGTATTTCTTTGATCTGCGGAGTACGAATAGCCATTCTCCGCACCAGATCCTCCAACGCCGATAAAGATATTGTCACGCGGCCAAGAGGATTATCAAATGTAATAATTCGCTCTTGCTCCTGCCGGCCATAAATAACTCTAGCCAGCACAAGACTGATCAGCATAGTCGATGTCGCAATTATAAAAGCCACAATCCTGGCCTGAGGATCAACGTAAATATAAGTAAGAAATTTCTCATACTCCTGAATGTCCACCCGATGAGCCAACAACAAAAGCCCAGACAAACCAATTATGCTGATAATAAGAACGTAAAAAAATATCGCAATTCTGATCAAGATTCGCATGTTACAGCCTCTCTATTAATCCCCTGGATACTCACATCCACATCACGCAAAATAATATCGGCCATTTTTTCAACAGCGGTCATAACCCCATCCTGTACCCGGCGTGAAGTTTCAGATAAATTCATACCGTAAAGCACAGTCACCTTTACCACAACACTCACCTGTCCATTAGGCTCCACCCGCACATCTACAGCGGTGTTACGACGGATTCCCAGAACGGCATATATACTCTCAAGCGGTTCATTCCGGGAAAGACAAACACCTGAAATTTCCCCAACCGCCGCAGAACAGATATCGGCAATTACAATCGAATGCACCTGAATAATTCCAAGATTAACTTTATTCTCGGGTCTCATGATATTCCTTTAATCTTCCTTTTTTGCCATTTTTTCGAGAAAATGAGTTGAAATCTGTCCCTTGACAAAAAGAGGATGATTCATAATCTGCACATGTAAAGGGATAGTTGTCTTAATCGGAGAAATATAAAACTCATCCAAAGCTCGCCGCATGATCGCGATTGCCTCTGCACGATCACGTCCATGAACAATAAGTTTCGCCACCATTGAATCATAATAAGGGCTTATTTTATACCCGGGATAAATATGTGTATCTACCCTTACTCCCGGGCCACCGGGAAAATTCAGCTGTTCGATCTTTCCCGGAGATGGAATAAAATTATTATCAGGATCTTCCGCATTCACACGGCATTCTATCGCATGACCATGCAATTTTACGTCCTCCTGTTTTAACTTAAGTTTCTCGCCACAGGCCATTCGAATTTGCTCTTTAATGAGATCAAGACCGGTAACAAGTTCCGTCACAGGATGCTCCACCTGAATACGGGTATTCATTTCCATAAAAAAGAAATCTTCATTCTTATCCAGGAGAAACTCTACTGTACCAACCCCACGGTAATTAGCCGCCTTGGCAGCTTTTACTGCCGCTTCCCCCATACGTTTACGCAACTTCTCATTTAGAGCGGGCGAAGGCGATTCCTCAATCAGCTTCTGATGCCGACGCTGAACTGAACAATCCCTCTCTCCCAAATGGATAATATTCCCATGATAATCCGCAAGAATCTGAAATTCAACATGCCTGGGATCCTGAATATATTTTTCTATGTAGACATCTGGATTTTTAAAGTTCTTCTCCGCTTCAGCCTGCGCCAATTTAAGCGAACTTAATAGCGTAACATCATTATGACAAACTCGCATCCCTTTGCCACCACCACCCGCCGTTGCTTTAATAATGACCGGGTATTTAATCAACTTGGCAATAGCTAACGCATCTTCATTGCTTTTAATGATTCCTTTACCCCCTGGGGTTAAAGGCACACCGGCTTTCTTTGCTGTTTCTTTAGCTGTAATTTTATCACCCATCATCCGGATAGTTTCAGGAGTAGGCCCAATAAAATGAATTTTACAAGATTCACAAATTTCAGCAAAATGTGCATTCTCGGAAAGAAATCCATACCCGGGATGAATAGCCTCTACGTCTGTAATTTCAGCCGAAGAAATTATCGCCGGAATATTTAAATAACTTTCTATGCTTGGCGCCTTCCCGATACAAACTGCTTCATCCGCAAAACGAACATGAAGGGAATCCCGATCAGCTTCTGAATAAACAGCAACCGTGGCAATACCAAGCTCTTTGCATGCTCGAATAATTCTTAAAGCAATCTCACCACGATTCGCAATGAGTATCTTGGAAAACATAGACATAGTATTTCTCATTTAACGATTAATCCCTTAGTTTTCACTAAAGGTCTTCTACACAAAGATCTCAACTATGGAGCGACACGAAAAAGAACCTGGCCAAATTCAACCGGTTCTGCATTATCAACACATATTTCAACGATTTTACCGCAAACTTCAGATTTTATTTCATTCATCAACTTCATCGCTTCGACAATACAAACAACCTGATCTACTTCAACCGTTTGCCCTATTTCTATGAAAGTCGCCGCCTCAGGAGATGCTGCGCGATAAAATGTCCCTACCATTGGAGATTTAATTTCCAGATAATTGGCTTTATTGTCAACAACATTAGCTAGGGGAACTAACGAATCTTTCGCAGAGGTTACTCTGGGAACAACAGGAACAGCTGGCAAAGCATATGAAACCGGTTGGGCAGTCAAGGAATTGTCCAACGCCTTTTTTAGTTTTATTTTCATCCCGTCCCGATCAACTTCAAGTTCGCTGAGCCCGTTCTCATTCATCAACTCGACCATCTCTTTTAATTCTTTTAAATTCATTTTTTAACCCTTTCCACATACTGGCCATTTCTGGTGTCAATTTTAACAATATCCCCAACATCCACAAAAAGTGGCACCTGAATTGTAGTTCCTGTTTGTATCGTTGCGGGCTTATTATCTGATTTAGCAGAGTCCCCTTTCACACCGGGAGATGTTTCGATAATTTCAGCTGTAATGAAATTTGGTAAAGAAACTTTTAGAATTTTATCCTGATAAACCAACCCTGTCACTTCCATATTTTCCATCAAAAATGGAATTACGTCTGTTAAGCTCCCGACAGACAAGGCGTGTTCTTCATACGTGCTTTGACACATAAAATGATACATATCTCCCGTATTATAAAGATACTGTAATTTACGCTCTTCCAAAGGGACATCATCCAGTGTTTCCGCAGAGCGATACGTCCGTTCCAATGAAGAATCGGTTTTAACGCTTCTTAGCTTTAAACGAACAAAAGAACTGCCTTTACAGGGTTTTACATGATTAAATTCTACGATAGTATAAATCTCACCCTCAACCCTAAGTGCCATACCTCTTGAAACTTCAGTAATCCCTATACCCACTTAATACCTCACATCCCTTATCAGTTACTAAAACCATCTCTTCTAACCTAACCCCATAACGATTGTTAAAATATATTCCAGGTTCGACCGTAATTATCATGTTTTCTAATAAAACTTCTGTGCTTTTCGTTGATATCCTTGGCATTTCATGAGTTTCAAGACCTACTCCATGTCCTAATGAATGCCCAAAATATCGCGAAAGCCCGTGCTTATCTAAAAACTTCCTCGCCGCCCCATCAACACTGGCAGCTGAAACACCAGGTTTAATTGCTTTAAAAGCTTCTTCCTGTG
>Ga0172379_10012008_pt1 | contig 10210 bp, 8 predicted proteins | sample GrowelOW334metaG_FD_119756 | JGI IMG/M metagenome (GOLD analysis project Ga0172379, IMG submission 119756) | Groundwater microbial communities from an aquifer near a municipal landfill in Southern Ontario, Canada - Groundwater well OW334 metaG | ecosystem: Environmental > Aquatic > Deep...
AATTTTTTCTTATTATGCTTGCCACCGATTTTAAGACATCTTGTATCCCCTTTTCCCAAACCAATCTGCCGATGCAAAGAATAATAAAATCATTTTTTTTAAATCCTAGTCTGTTAAGCATTTCAGTATCTTTTGACTGAGGTTTAAATCTGTTTAGATCTATTCCCATATACAAGACTGTAATTTTTTTTGGATCAGCGCCTTCTAGTATCAATGCTTCTTTTGCACGAATCGAGGTTGCAATAAAATGATCCGCTTCTTTCAATGTTTTTTTCTTGTTTAATCGTTGTTTATTGAAAAATTCATTATTAAATGGTATATTTTCCCATACTGTTACAATAACTTTCTGCTTAGGATTTTTCTTTTTTGAATCTAGCGATTGGATAGTATAAGGATTAAATGTTTCAATTGTATTTATAATATCGAATTTTGATAAATATTTTGTTAGAAAAAAAGGATAATCTATATTGCCAAAAAAGAATTCACCAAAATAATGGCCAATTTTTGAATCATTAATTGGTTTTGCCAGAGAAAAAAAATTCATAAGCGGTAATTTTATATCTTCTGTTTTAAAAAATTGTGGCTTTGCATAAATTCCTTCTACGCTAAAATTTTTTGCGAGAGGCTCGTAATTTTGCATTTCCCATTTATTGATTGTTGCTCCACGTACTATTGCGACTTTCATACAAGCTTATATATTTATCTTAATTTAGTTCAGTGAAATTTGAGTATTTATTTAATTTAAGCATATAAATGGCAATCAAGCAATTAAAAATCGGAATAGATGTTACTGGTATCCATAGAGTTGAAAAAACTGGTACTGAGACTTTTATTTATAATTTAATAGAAAATTTAAAACTTGATCGCAATAACAAGTATGTTTTGTATTCTTATTATGATTTGGCTCCTGATTTTATTTTGCCTGATAATTTTTCAATTAGAATATGTAAATTAAAACCATCAGTAGGAAGAGACATTCTAATGTTTTTATTTTGGAAAGTTTTGTCTTTACCAATCATGATTGCGAAAGATAAGTTGGATATTTTTTTATCAACTAATCAGATGGGGCCTTTATTTTGTACAACAAATTTGTTTACTGTAATTCATGATCTTTCTTTTCTAACTCAACAGGAATGTTTTAATTTTAAAGACCGTTTGATTTTTAAATTTTTTGCTAGACTAACTATCCTAAAATCTAAGAAAATTTTTGCAGATTCGATTGCCACAAAAAATGATTTAATCAAGTTTTACAATGTTTCTCACGAAAAGATTAATGTCGTTTATTTGGGTTATGATAAAAATAAATTTTGCTTGCAAAAAAAGTCTGAAATCATTAGGTTAAAACAAAAATACAATATAGACTCTGAATATATGCTTTTTGTAGGCACTCTTCAAAAAAGAAAAAATATCAGAAATTTAATATTAGCTTTTGATTTACTGAAGAAAAAATATGAAATTAATGAAAAACTTGTAATCGCAGGCAAAAAAGGCTGGCTTTATCAAGATATTTTTGCAACTATTATGGAAAAAAAGTTAGAAAACGATGTAATATTCACTGATTATGTCTCTAAAGATGACATCTCTCCATTATTAGCCGGCGCAAAAGTTTTTGTTTTGCCATCTCTATACGAGGGTTTTGGTATTCCTATTTTGGAATCAATGGCTACTGGAACTCCTGTAGTTGCTTCAAATATTTCTTCACTACCAGAAGTTACATCTGATGCAGCAGTCTTAATTAACAATCCTAATTCAGTTGAAGAAATAGCCGAGAAGATTAAATTAATAATTACTGATAATAATTTAAGAAATGATTTTTCAAAGCGTGGCTTGAAGAGAGTAAATTACTTTTCCTGGAAGAAAATGTCTGATGAATACTTAAAAGTTTTTAATAATTATATTAGATAAAATGAACATAGCAATTGATTCAAGGCCATATTTTGAGAAACAGAAAGATGGAATATCTGGATATTTTACTAATCTATTAGATAATATTGTCAAAATTGATCATAGTAATGATTATACTTTGTTTGTTAATGAGGATTGTGCTAATAATTTTGATTCAAGAAAGATTGATTTGAAGATATTGAAGAATCCCAAAATGTGCTGGCCTCAAACTAGACTAACTTACCATTTTTTGACGAATAAAGATAAATTTGATTTGTTTTTTGCACCAGCTCACTCTATCCCCTTTTATACAGGCTGCAAAAAAGTAGCAGTTATCCATGACTTGGCTTACAAAAAATTTAGAGAATATTTTACAAATTTTGATTATATAATGCTGTCTAAATTGACAACTAATTTTGCAATAAAATATTCTGATCATTTAATTGCTGATTCAATATCAACAAAAAACGATATTATTGAATTCTATGACGTTAAGCCAGAAAAAATTTCTGTTATCTATCTTGGTTATGATAAGAATAAATTTTATAGAAGATCGAGCGAAGAAATTGAGAAAACTAAGATAAGATATAAAATAAATAATGACTACATTATTTTTGTTGGAACGTTGCAAAAAAGAAAGAATGTCGAAAGATTAATTAGAGCTTATGATTTGCTAGTGAAAAAAGGAAGAAAAGAAAAACTTGTTATTGTTGGTAAAAAGGGCTGGCTATATGATGATATTTTTAATGCAGTTTCGGAACTTAGACTAAAAGACAATGTCATATTTACTGATTATGTTCCTGAAAATGATTTATCAGCATTGATTTCTGGCGCAAAATGTTTTGTTCTTCCTTCTCTGTATGAAGGTTTTGGCTTGCCTCTTTTAGAAGCAATGGCATGCGGAACTCCGGTAGTTACGTCAAATGTTTCTTCACTTCCTGAGATTTGCTCTGATGCCGGCATCTTGATTAACAATCCATATTCTATTGAAGAAATTGCAGAAAGAATTTTGGGTTTGATTGATGATGATTTATTGAGAAGTAATCTTTCTTCAAAAGGTCTAGAGCGCGCTAGATTATTTTCATGGGAAAAATGCGCTAAACAAACTTTAGAAGTTTTAACTCGTGTAAATGAGCAATAATCCAAGGGTATCAATTGTTATTTTAAATTGGAATGGCCTTAGCGATACTATGGAATGTTTGAATTCGTTAAAAAATATTAATTATGATAATTATGAAGTAATTTTAGTCGATAATAATTCTAAGAATAGTGAAGCAAAAATACTCAAAGATAAATTTGGCAATTTTATTAAATTAATTTGCAATAACCGTAATTACGGATTTGCTGAAGGCAATAATATCGGTATTTCTGCTGCCTTAAAAAATGGTACTGATTATGTTCTTTGCTTGAATAATGACACTGTTGTGGAGCCAAATTTTTTACGGGAGATGATAAAGTTTGCTGATAATGATGTTGGGATGATCGGCGGAATTATGATTAACTATTATGATCAAAAAAAGATTGATAATGAGGGTATTTTAATAACAAAATCTGGCTTAAGTTTCAGCATTAAAAATGATAATTATAAGTACTTAGGACCATGTGGCGGAGCTGCTTTATATTCTACAAAAATGCTGAGAGACATTGAAATAGATGGAAAATATTTTGATTCTGATTTTTTTATGTATGCTGAAGATGTTGATCTCGCGTTTCGCGGTCATTTGCTCGGATATAAAGCTTTAAAATCTGAAAAATCATTTGTTTATCATAAGATTTCTGCAAGCTCGAAATCAGGTAGCGATTTTTCTTGCTTTTATAATCAGAGAAATCATATTTGGTTGATAGCTAAAAATTTTCCAGTTGGATTAATTTTTAGATATGGAATGTATATTTTACTTGGTCAGATTACTGGTTTCTTTGTTTATTTGAAAAGACGCAAACTAAAACTTTTTTTGAAGTCAAAAATTGATGCTTTTAAAAAAATAGGCTTGGTTTTTAAAAAGAGAAATATAATACAAAAAAAAATCCGTATTTCGAATAAAGAAATAAGGAAACTATTTGATAAAAGGATTTTTTTAATTAAATATTAGTTATTCAAAACTTCGAATATCTCTACATTGCCGAATTTACTATTGAATTCGGTTTTTTTATCCAAATTACTAGCTTTTGTTAGATTGCTATTATGCCATGGAAATTTTTCTAACCCAGGCCACCAGCCAATTGGTTCCTTGCCCGCATAAATATAGCTAATGTTATTTTCTTGAAAATACTTTTTTGATGATTCGTTGTCTGGATCGTTAAAAGCTAAATATTCTTTTTTATCTTTAATGTTTTGAATGATAACTGTTTCACGATCTGTTAATAACGATATATAATCTCCCCAACCTCTTGTTCCAAAACCAGGAGTAATTAAGATTTTAGAGTTTTTCAGAGTATTGTTTTTTATCCAATTGATTGCTTGCGTATCTACAGGCTGAACTCTTTGCATCGTATTATAGCTAATTATGTGGTCAACTCTTTTTGCTGTTGGAATAATAAGTAAAAGTGTAATTGCAAATGAAACATACAGTTTGTATTTTATATTATTTATAATGCTGATGCTCAGAATTATAGCGATGCTTGATAAGATACAAATCGGTATGGCCATATCACGCATATAGCGGAGATGTTCTACTGTTATTGGTATTGATGCGCCAATAATTAATGCCAATAGCCAGGAAAAAAGTATTGGAGCAGAAAAGTCATTTGTTTTATTATTTTTAGCTTTAAAAAATATACATAAAATAATTCCTAGAATTGTTAAATAAAGCAATAAATTATTGCTCAGTAGATCGCTAATCCTTGCGAATGATGGCATAACATCAGTTTCTGCCAATACTATTTGAGCTGCATTTGTTCCTCCGACTGCAATATCTGGAAATATATTTTTAAAAACGCTATTGATTATTGCATATCCATAATATGGCAAGGCAAACAAAAAACCAAGGATAGCGATTGCTGCACATATGATTAAAAAGATCAATAATGCTCTGAAGTCTTTTTTAATTAGTGAATTTACTAGTAGATAGATAAACATTAAGCCTAAAAATATACAAAAATATGTAAATGTAAGATGATGGGTCAAGATTAGACATATAAAGAAAATGGAAGATAACGAGATATACCGAACATCGTAGTTACTTTTTAGCGCTTGATATAAGAAATATAATCCAAAAATAAATAAGAAACCGCTAGTAAAGACACTTGGTAATGAACCATCTTCCAATGTTTGAATCGGCTGTCTTGAAACAAAAGCAACTAAAAAACATGCTAAAATAGCGATATTTATTCCAAAAGCTTTCTTTGCAAACATGAAAATTGCTGCGAGGACAAGCATTAATATAAATGGAACTCCAAACGTAAGGACTGTAGCACTAGATTGGCCTGTTATTAAGGAAATTGTAGCAATCAAAATATGGAATACTGGAGGATCAAGAACTTGATTTGGATATCCTGTTTTAATAATTTCCTGAGCATGGCTGATATGCCTAATTCCATCATCGCCTAAAAGAATTGGATATTGGTTATAAAAAATACTAGTATAAAACAAAATACCTATTGCGAGCAATAGTGATAGGAAAATTAGATATTTTGTTTTGTTTTTCATTACGCTTTTTTATTTTAGTAAATTCTTAAAGAGAATTATACAGTTTTCTTACTTGTTGAGCAGTTTTCTGGATACAGTACTTTGAAACAAGATTATCAATGTTTTTTGTATAAACTGCTGGATCTCTAAGTAAGGTATTTATTGCACTTGCCAGTTGGTCGGCTTTTTTTGGCTCTATAATTATTCCAGCATTATTTTCTTTTATTTCCCTTGCTATGCCGACAACGTCTGTTGCTATGACTGGAGTGTCGCAGGATAGTGCTTCAAGCAGGACAATTCCAAACCCTTCTTGCTCTGAATCGCATGAAGGAAGAATAAAACACTCGCATTTATTATAATAACTAATTAATTCATTATCAGCAACAAATCCAATAAATTTGACATTGCTTTCAATACCTAAACCTTTTGCTTTTTTAATATAATCACTTTGTAATTTTCCTTTTCCTCCAACAATCAATTTAACGTCTGGATTTTCTTTTTTAACTAACCTGATTGCTTCAAGAAGATAATCTAATCCTTTGTACTGATGATATTCATCTAAAATGCTTAAGAAAAATAATGTATTTTTTTCTTTATCAATATTTATTTTTTTGAATTTTTCAGTATCAACACCAATTGGAATAAATATTATTTTATTTGAATATTTTTTTAAATATTTAGATGTTTCTAAAAAATTTGGGCCGATAATGATAATTTTATCAGCTAGTCTCAATGTAAGCCTTAGAACTGTATTATTATATATTTTTGCAATAATATCGCTGATTCCGCTTCCTTTTATATCATTACAATAAGATATTACTGCCTTTTTGCCTTTGAGTTTTGCGATTAGAACTGACCAATCAGAACTCCATGGAGTTGGGAAATAAGTGTGAATCAAGTCAAATTTTTCTCTTAGCAATCTAAATGGTAAAGATAAAGTAATATTTGTATTTGCAATTTTTAAAAAGGTTCTAAGCCTACTTATTTTTATACTATTTGATTCGTTAAGATTTGTCTTAGGTTCATCTGCACAAATAACTTTGACATTATTGTTTTTGGCTAATTCAGAGCTCAAATCTAAGGCATATTTTTCGACTCCGCCAATTGCTGGATAAAATCGAACAGGAGTTTGAATAATTTTCATAAATATTTTGAATACTAGATTAATGAGTAGCACTAATTATTTTTAGTGCTACCTGAAATCTAGTAGACTGTTATATAGCAGACAACTCCACAATGAACAGTTATGGTTTCTCCAGATATGGTTTCGATGTGTGAAAAATTAGTTGAAACCCCAGTTAATTGTATATATTCGTTTGATAGATCTGCTCCAAAATCTAATTGAGTTGTAGTTTCATTAATGGCTGTTGAGCTTACATCTTCATTGGAAAGTTTGTTAAATGACTTAGATATAGTACCATTACTTAAAAGATGCACAGCCGCTTTAATTATCCCCGGCGTTCTATAGAGACCGTCTCCATCAATAACATCATTAATTGTAGTGGTGCCTGCAACGCTAAGATTCTCTTCAATCGTAGCTGTGCCTTTAACTTTTAGATTGTCATCAACAGTAACTGATTTTTTCTTATTTGGGTTAGAAATTTTACCCTTTACGTAGAGTTTACCTTTGTTTTTCTTGTTACCAATAGTTAGTACTTTGTTAACTAGACCATTGTCGATTGTCCAAATTGATGCTGCACTAGCAAAGGCGGTAGTCAAAATAAATGCTCCACCTAAAACTAATGACAGAATCAATACTTTTTTGTTCTTCATTTTGTTTGTTTTAATTATTAATAAATATATTAAAGACAATTATTATATAAATTTGTGACTTTATTTATAATCTTTGGCCACTGATAGCTTGCAGCTTTTTCGATACATTCCTTCTTAATTCTGTCATCGCTATACTGTTGCAAAGCTATCTCAATCTTTTGTGCTAATTGCAACTTATCTAATTTGCTGGTATGCCCTGTAACATTGTCGATGACTAAATCTTTGGCTGCATTATCTTCATGATCGATTACGATTGCTTGTTTGCCACAGGCATTTGCCTCTAGGACTGAGATACCGAATCCTTCTCTTGTTGAAGGAAAAACGAATACTTTTGAGGCATTAACATATGAAAAAAGCTTGTTTTCTTCTTGAGAAGCAAGAAATTTAATATTATTTTCAAGTTCGTATATTTTTGTAATCTTTTGGAGTGATTCTTTTTCTGGACCTTCACCAACTATTATACATTTTATTTCTGGTTTTTTTATTTTAAGAATATTTATGGCCTCAATAAATAAATCAACATTTTTATGATTTAGAAGTCTGCCAAAATAAATGCAATCTGATTGTTCGACTTTTTTAAAATTTTTAAATTTGTTTTCATCTATTCCAGTTGGCGGTATAAATACAATTTTATTTGTTGAAACATTAAATTTCTGGATTAACTTATCCTTGGTTAATTCAGAAATAGCTATGAAATTGTCAGGCAAATAAGTAGAAAATTTTTCTACTAAGTAACCGAAAATCCCTTTCCATCCAAGATATTTCATCCAATATTCTCTACCCCAGACTTCAAGCCAAGAAACATTTAGTTTTTTTCTTTTTAACAGCGTAACTAGTTTCAATGGAAATAATTGGAAGTATGGAACTTGATCTGCTTCGATGATGTCAAATTTTTCTTGCAATAAAGGAATAAATACGCTTAAGCTAAATAAAAGAGCTTGTTTGATTGATCTTCTTTTATTCTTTTTATTATACAGCTGATAAAGCTTTGAAATCCCATGTAAGGTAATGTTATCTTTTTTTATTACACTATCCCCTTGCCACCATTTCATCGTAAAAATATGGACTTCGTGTCCAAGCGTCACTAATCTTGTTGTCACTTCGTAAATTCTTTTTTCCTTGCCACCTTTAAAATATGGATAGATTGAATCTGAAACAAAAACTATTTTCATTTGCTTCTTTGATTAAGTTGCTGAAGCTCTTTGAATCTTCGATTGATAGTATCAACAACCAAGCCAGTAATAAAAGTTATTGCTCCTAAAATTATCAGAGAAACTGATAAAACAGCTGAAGGCAGTCTTGAAACAAATCCAGTTTGATAATATTCAATAATTATTACAACGCCAATTATAAAGCCTATAAAAATCATAATTCCTGCGAGTAATGGAAAAAAAGTCATTGGTCGATAATCGCGCAAAATCGATAATATTGTATACAGAATTTTAGATCCGTCTCTAAAAGATTTAAGTTTAGAGTGACTTCCTTCTGGTCTCTCCTTGTACTTTATTGGAATTTCTTTAATACTTAAGTTTTTTTCTAATGCTTGTAATGTTAATACTGTTTCGACCTCAAATCCATTAGCGAGGATTGGGATATTCTTAACAAATTTTTTATTCATTACACGATAACCTGAAAGTATGTCTTTAAAATTACATCTAAAAAAAATATTTATAATTTCCAAGATAACTCTATTGCCAAATTGGTGCAACGGCCGAAGTGTTTTTTTTGTAGCTTGTTCCAGCCTTGTGCCAACACTCATATCAATTTTCCCATCAAATACAGGTTGTAACAGCTTGTGTACATCGTCAGCAAAATATGTATCATCTCCATCAACCATAATATAAATATCAGAGTCGATTTCATCAAACATTTTTTGAACAACATAGCCCTTGCCTTGTTTTTCTTCAGTCATCACGATTGCATTACTCTCTTTTGCCAATTTAACAGAATTGTCATTAGAATTATTGTCTATAACTATTATTTCCACATTTGGCAATTCTTTTTTAAAATCATTAATAACCTTGCTAATTGTTTTTTCTTCATTATAGCAAGGTATAACTATTGTTATTTTTTTTGTTGTAATATTATTTGCCTGTGTCATTCAAAATTTAGCTTAAAATCATCAAAATAGATATCGAGATTTTCTTTTGGTTTTACTCCTCCAGGTGCAATTTTAAAGCCAACTGGAGTTTTATTGCCATAGTCATCTTTGGATAAAACTAATTCATTATTTTCATAGAACTCTAGCTTACCCTCTTTTGTCCAAACTAATTTAATTTCTGACCATTCATTCAAAGGTAGGTTATGCTTGAATTCGTATATTTTTCCATCCTTTGAGAGATATAGCGCTTTTGTTGTAGACAGAAAAACAAGACGATTTGGACTAGATGGCTGAAAATTAGTTATACTATAAGGATTATTATCAGTGAATGTAATTGATAAATCTGCTCCAGGAATAAATTTTTTAGGATTAATCATAAAGGTGGTTGTTATTTTTTCTGGGCAATTATCAAATTTTATTTCTCCTGTAGATTCACCTGTCTCATTGTTAAATTTTATTGATTGCTTACCTTCAATTTTTTCCTTTTGTGAAAATATTGTTGATGGGCTGAATTGCCATTTTTCTCGTGATTGTTTTTCATCTTCAAAGTTATCTTGAATTAAATTAATTATTTTACTTGAAGAAAGCGCATCGCAATATTCATTATTCGATAAATCTTCGTTAATTGGCATTTCAACAATTTCAGCTTTAAATTTTGATATTGCTGTGCCTATACTATTATTTTCCTTAAAAATTTCATTATTATTTTCATCAAAAAGCTTGAAGGTAATTTCGTTATTGCCAGGTTTTAAATTTTTTAAAACTATATTGTTATCTTTGTCGTTTTTTGTATCAATAATAAACAATTCCTGTTCATTCGTCCAATC
>Ga0172379_10012009_pt1 | contig 10210 bp, 6 predicted proteins | sample GrowelOW334metaG_FD_119756 | JGI IMG/M metagenome (GOLD analysis project Ga0172379, IMG submission 119756) | Groundwater microbial communities from an aquifer near a municipal landfill in Southern Ontario, Canada - Groundwater well OW334 metaG | ecosystem: Environmental > Aquatic > Deep...
ACTTTTGTGGACTGGTACTTTGTGGTGATCTCTTCTTCGTACTGAGGATTTGCTCCTGTTTGTTTCAAGAATTGGATTAACGAGCGAATTTCAGCATCTGAGATAAAGCTTCCTTGGATACGAGTTGGTTTTGCTTGATCTGGAGGAATGAACAGCATGTCACCTCTCCCCAACAATTTCTCGGCACCCGGCATGTCCAAAATAACGCGTGAGTCCATCATGGAAGACACATTGAATGCCATACGCGCTGGCACGTTCGCTTTAATCAACCCAGTGATAACATCAACAGAAGGGCGCTGAGTAGCCAATACCAAGTGCATACCAACAGCACGAGCCATCTGAGCAATACGAGTAATAGAATCTTCGACCTCAGCAGGAGAGAAGAGCATGATATCTGCCAATTCATCAATCACAATCACAATGTATGGAATTGCTTGAAACCCTGCAAGCTCGTTATATCCTTCCAAATTACGCACTCCAACTTCTGCAAATGTTTTGTATCGTCGATCCATCTCGCTTGTTGCCCACTTAAGCGCTGAGACAACTTTTTCTGGCTCAACAATCACTGGTGTTAACAGGTGCGGAATGTCGTTATAGCCCGTTAATTCAACACGTTTAGGATCAACCAATATGAACTTTACTTCATTTGGAGAAGCGCGGAACAAAATTGATGCCAAGAAGGAGTTGATCGCCACTGATTTACCGGAACCCGTAGCACCGGCAATCAGCAAGTGGGGCATTTTTCCAATATCTGCAACAACCGGTTCACCAGCAACATTCAAACCAAGTCCAACAGCAAGCTTAGATTTAAACTTCTTCATTGCATCGCTCGTTAAAATAGTTCGCATCGTGACAAACTCTGGAGATTTGTTTGGAATTTCAATACCAACCAACGCGCGACCCGGAATTGGAGCTTCAATACGGATCTGGCCAGTTGGCGCTGCCAAAGCCAGAGCTAAATCATTTGATAACGCCGTGATTTTTGAAAGTTTTGTTCCTAATGAAATTTCTAGAGCGTACTGCGTGACAGCTGGACCCAAGTTCACCTCGCGTACTTTTGCTTTGATGCCAAAAGAATCAAGTGTGCGCTCAATAATGCTCGCATTTAATTTGACATCACCACGGTCCGCGTGACCACCGGCCTTGGGACTTAAAATTGAAAGTGGGGGATAGTGCCATACAATTTCTTCCCCAGGAGCATTGGACAATACTTGCGTTGATAAATCCTGCGTTGTTCCCGTCTTCACAGATTTCTGTTGGATCGCAAATCCAGGCTTTAGGTCTTTGGCCTGCTCTTTTTGTGATTCTTGCGCTGGTTTTTGATTCAAGGCTGTTTGTGGCTGACTCTGCGCTTGTGCAGTTTGTGTTTGCTGTTGCTGTCCTCCTCGAATCTTAAAACCACTGCCATCTTCCAATGCTGTTTGTACAGATCCTTTTTTAATGAGCATTCCATTCATCTTGTCTTCCGAATACACCTCAACTCTATTGGTAATGAAATGGTAGATTTCGCGCAAAGAAGTATCTGTGAGAATTAATAGGGCTGCAAACGCAACTGCAGTAAATGCTGCATACGCACCTAACGGCTGGATACGCAAACTTAGTTCTGCAAAAAGCATTGTTCCAATACTTCCAGTTTCAGCAATAGCGGAAACAGAAAATAACAGCAAAATTCCACCGAGCAAGACTTGTGGTTTTGCGAATGACCAACGAACTCCAGTCATAATCAAACCGCATGCAATTAATAAAAAGGGGACAAGGTACGCCCCTAGTCCAAAGAGTTCTGTGATTTTTTCATTGATTGGCAAAAGCAGTGTTCCCTGTTTTGCAAATGACATCATGATGAGAATGGCTGCGGCAAAAAATGTCACTGCAGACAATGAGTAAATTGTTTCGATGCGAAGGCGCATCTTCATGACTTGCTTTTTTCGACCGCGTTTTTTCGGCATAGGCATTTTTCTGCATAAAAGCAGAATATAGTACCTATCCTAGCACAAACTTCTTGATCTGTTGAGGAGGAACGGAAGTTTCTTACAGTAAATTAGAAAAGTTTAGTAAGTTCTAGAAACCAGTTAAGAGGATATGTTAAACAACTCATGTTATTGCTATCGTGTGTAATACATATTTTTCCATCTTCATCTACGTCGATAAGTCTAACCCAATTTTCTTTCAATCCGTTTTTTTGAGATAATATTGTCCATTTCTTTTCTTTAGGACTGTATACACCCAATCCATCAAAGAATCCCACTAATAATTTTCCATCATATACCAACATTTGTCGCACGTCGTCATCTGGACGAGTTGGCATTCCTCCTAAATCATCAAACTTCTTGTTTTGAGTGTTATAGATAGAAAAATGTGACTCTCTATTCCCATCCCAAGTATAGTTAGCCAAATATATTACTTCATTTGCTTCATCATATACAATTTGCATATTCCAATTTTTTGAACCATAGGAAGGAAGTTCTATCTCTTCAATTGAAGTGTTTTTTTCATCAACCCTTATCCATAAGCTGTCCTGAATCTTTTCATCGGTAATTATCACGAACAAATTTCCTTTTTTATCAACTATTGCCGGACTATCAGGCAACCATTTAAAATTTGTTTGTTTGAGATTCACATTCCATTCTTTCTCGAGAGTTTGAGTTGTTGCAGTATTTTTCTCCAGATCAAATAGCATGATTTTGCTATCAGCCGTCACACCGACTCCTCGATAGTCGCATGCAATCCAAATTTGTTTTCTTTTCTCATCAATAGCCAACGGAAATAGGGTGAGTTGTTCCGGATAGAGTTGAAGCATCTGGCTTCTTGTTAGCAAGGTGGCTATTTTTTTCGTCGTTTTCAACTGTGTATTAATTTCAAACACTTCCAGATCACAATCATTATCTACCGGTTCTAATTTTGTTACCCACTTCCTCGCTTTTTCTGAAAAGCATGTAATCATAGGTCTTTTAAGAATGTATACTTTTGAAGGTGTTTTAGCCTTCGACCAAATAATATCGAAAAACGGTGATGCTTTTTCAAATACACGAATATTATCGACTTGGAAATTTCTAAGATCTGTAGTTTTTATTGAAATTAGTCCTTCTTTTTGTTGAGAATGCCAAGGTGCATAGGGCACTGGAAATTTCTCTTCTATATGAGTATCGCTAGTTATTGCAAGGTGTTTTTTATCGAGCACAAAACCACCAGCTTCTTTTGGAACTTCCACCCATGAATACTGAATTATTTCTTTATTAATCCACTCAACTATAATTCGCTTAATACCTAGAAAACTTAAAGCAATATATAAAGTGGCAATGACAACTGCTATTACGACTGGCTTAGAAAGCATCTTCATGAAAAATGAGGTTTTTTTATTCATTGATAGCAGAGAACAACTCATACTCCATTAATTCAAATACTCGTTGTTCTATAATTGTATTGAACAAATACGCCGGTAACTTAAGTATAATTACTTTTCTTTCAGGTTCAGTAAGATAGTAATAGTAAGTAATATATTCTATTTCGGATAACATACTTTTTGCTGGGATTATTGATTTTACTTTGGCATATGCGTTTCTTTGATCGTGTGACAATGATAGCAATTGTGCCCATTCATTCTTTTCATTCTTCACTAATGTTTTATCTTCTAAGGACAATACATTCAGTTCTTTCTCAATTAATGCAACCAACTCATCTTCAAGTTCTCCAGAAAAGGATGATGTTTGTGAAACAACTATCTCAAATTGCAAATATTCTTCATTTACTTCTGCATATTCACGAGGCTTTTTAACAAGATCAATACAAGGAAAAACATACTTTTGTCGATCTGTATTGGTAGAAATTTTTGCATTTAAATTACATGTTTCTGGATACTTAAACCGAATATGTTCATCTAGGGCGATGCTTTTTGATAGCTGTCCTAAATAAAAAGTGTCTAATTTTCTTTTTGCTTCCTCATAATCTCCTTCTATATGTTTCATTTTTTCAAGTTCCGACTCTAATGATTTTCTCTGAATAACTTCCGAAGAATATCTGGACTGAAAAACATTTCTTTGAAAGCGAGTTAAAACTATTATTGAAGATAACAACACATCTAGAATAACAAGGGAAAGAATAATAAGCAGCAATTTCCTCATAACATGAGTATAATTCATCATGTTGCTCTTTAATAGAGCTGCACCTTCTCTATACCGACAAAAACACCGGCAAAATCAATGGCTTTCTTCCAGTCTCTTTCTCAAGCTCTCTCACCAAGGTTTTTTTCAATCTCACGCTTCAGCTCACCCTCACCCATATCTCGATGACCATTCACTAAGCTCTGTGTTGTTTCCTTAATTAAATCCACAATCTCATCAGCATTCTTCATGAACACAAACCCTCGGCTCACAACGTATGTTTCCATTGGGTAGAGCATACCTCCTCGCTCTGGCACAATCACAACAACCATACCTTCCTCTGCCATCTTTTTACGATCAGCCAGTACAATGTTCCCAACATCCCCAATACGCAATCCATCAACCATAAGTTCTTTGAGTGAAAGAGTGTCACCTAAACGAGCAACACGATCAATAAACTCAACTATTTGTCCTAATTTTGGCAACAATACCTGCTGTTCAGAAAATCCAAGATCTTCTGCCATATGTTCAAAAGCGACACGGTGCCGGTCTGCCCCACCAATAGGGAAGAGGTACTTTGGTTTAAGGAGAGAAATCAGTAACTGCTGCTCTGCTTCACCTGCATGACCAGAAACATGTAAGTTATCCTCAATATCTGAGTACAAGACCTCTACTCCATTTCTCGAAATTTCATCAATCGTGCTGTAGACATTTGGTTCATTCCCAGGGATTGGCTCTGTGCTAAAGACAATTTTATCTTTTTTGCTCACATTGATGATTGGATGCTCGCCATACACAGCGCGCACTAAAGATGATCCTGGTTGCCCCTGGCTTCCAGCAATAATAACGCACAGTTCTTCATCCTTGTAATCTTGAATATGTTTTTTCTGCACATACATGCCTTTTGGAATATTGAGCAGACCTAGTTCTTGCGCGATGCGCACATTTTGCTCAACCGAACGCCCCACAAACACAACCTTTCGATCATGCTCTGCAGCAACATCAACAGTCTGCTGAATACGATGCAAGTTTGAACTCATTAACGTAACAATAAATTTTCCTGGACATTCACGAATCGCTTTTTCTAATGTCCCACGTATCACAGCTTCAGAAGCAGACCAGCTCCCTCGCTCCACACGTAAACAGTCAACCAACGCGCAAAGGATTCCTCTATTCCCCGCCTCAGCAATTTTATCGAACTCCGACCGCTCCCCAATGATAGGAGTCATGTCGAACTTAAAATCTGAACCGTGATAGAGAATTCCAGCAGGAGTTGTGATCACTAAATGTCGTGTATCTGGAACTGAGTGTGTAACTGAAATTGCTTCAATAGAAAAACTTCCCAAGTGTAGGGGTTGCTCGGGATACTCCTGCACCTCTCGCATATAGTCCTGATCTGCCATACGTGCTTTTGCAAATGCTGCTGTTAAGCGTGATCCATAAATGGGAAACTCAGCATTGAGCATGGGTAACACATAAGGCAATGCAGCAATATGATCGTCATGTCCGTGCGTTAAACACAACCCAACAATTCTTGCTCCTTCTGCCAAACGTTTTTGCAAATACGTAACGTCTGGGATGAGCAAGTCCACTCCATACATATATTCTTCTGGAAATCCAATGCCACAATCCACAACGAGTAGTTCATTTCCATACTCGTACACATACATGTTCTTCGTAACGCTCCCAACTCCACCGAGCGGGACAATTTTTATTTCATTCATAACGTTCCTTTCGTTTTCTTCTTTTTCAAGATAAAAGCGTTTCTTCAATATTTTCGAGGAATGTTGTTTCCTCTTTCTTCTTACTAATATACTCCAATATTTTCTTGATTTTTGTGAAATCTTTTTGAAATTGATCTAAGACTACTTGTTGCCTTAGGGCTGCGGCGGGATGATAGAACGGTAAAATATACCGATATTTCCCTATAAATTTCACTTTGTGCAGTCTACCATGAATATGGCTAATCCGCGCTCCAGGAATGAACTTCCCCATACTGAACCTGCCAAGTGTAATGATGAGTGTTGGATCAATAATTTCGATTTCCTTGTCCAAATATGGCCGAAATGCTTCGATCTCTTCTTGCAGAGGATCTCTATTTTCAGGAGGACGCGTCTTTACAACATTCGAAATGTACACATCTTTTCGCTGAAAACCATTCTCTGCTAAAGTTTTGTCTAATAGTTGGCCAGCAACTCCGACAAAAGGTCTTCGTTGTATCGCTTCGTTGCGCCCAGCAGCTTCACCGATAAACATGATTTCAGCTTCGGGGTTTCCTTCTCCTGGAACAATGTCTTGTGCTGATTGAACTAACGGAAGATATGCAACATCTTGTTCAAGTTCTTTGTTGAGCTGCGCTATCTGCTCAGCTTTTGTAGCCATACAACCTCTCAATACGTGGGAAGATATTCTTTTGCATTTGTTTCATCTAAAACAATCTCTTGTACTGATCCTTCAACAATTTTCTTTGCTGATTTTCTCACAATTCCCTGAATTGTCCTTTGCAACGTGCGAATTCCCGCATCATATCCTAAGGGACGAACAATCAACGGCCACATAGCATCTTGGATTTTTACTTGCTGAAGAGAAAGCCCAGCTTCTTCCAAGGCCTTCGGGAACAAGTAGAATTTTCCAATTTGAATCTTTTCATCATCAGAATAGGAAGGCATTGAAATCACTTCAAGACGATCTAAAACCGCTGTTGAGACTTTTTCTGTGTTGTTCGCTGTGGCAATGAAAATAGCTTCTGAAAGATTGAATGGATAATCAATGTAATAATCTGTGAACGCCTTGTTTTGTTCAGGATCAAGCAGCTCGACCAACACACCCATAATTTCACCACGAGCCTGTTCGGAAACACGATCAATTTCATCAAGCAAAATGACTGGATTTCGCACACCAGCCTCGCGCAATGACTTAATCAAATATCCTGGTTCTGATTCGAGATGCAGACGAGACTGTCCACGAAGATCGCGAGCAGAAGTCATTCCACCAAAAGGAATGCGTACAATTTTTCTGCCTAAAGCCTCTGCCAAGGAATATGCAAATGTTGTTTTACCAGTACCAACCAAACCAACTAATAGAAGGACTGGCGCATGAACTACCTGGTTACTGTTCTGATTCGCTCTAAGCTTGAGTACGGAAATATATTCGTAAAATCGCTCTTTCACTTCTGGTAAACCGTAGTGATGTTGCTCAAAGATTTGTTGAGCATGACTGAGGTCAAGAACATCTTGGGATGTTTGCCCCCAAGGCAAAGAAACAATCCAATCAAGATAATGAGAAACACGCTCAAACTCTTCAATATAGCTTTGCTGCAAAGCCATTCTTCGAAGACGCATTAACATTTGAGAAATCTTTAACTGAAGTTCTTCAGGAAGCTGCACCTGTTGGAATTTCTGCTGCAACTGCTCAACTTCCTCAATACCGTTTTGTTGGTTATCCATATCTCAATACTAACACGCGCTCATTCTCAGATACTAGTGATTAGTAGTCTTTTTGTGCTGAGTAGTGTGGCTTAGAAGCATCACGCTCTTTCCATTCTGGGTTGCGAGGTTTGAATGAAGAATTTTCACGGCTTCCGCCAAATCTTCTTTCTCCTCGTCCACTGTCTCGTCTATGGTCATCTCGACCACCGCCAAAACTACCACCACGAGATCCACCACCAAAGCTGCCACCTCGGCTTCCACCACTAAATCCACCACTTCTTCCACCTTGTGGTCCGCCACCGCTTCCTCCGCGCGTCTTCATTTCCTCTTCCTGCTCCTTGGTCAACATGGTCAAGTTATATCGTCCCATTTCGTCAACTTCAGTGAGACGCACATGAACCGTGTCACCAACCTTTACAACATCGTGTGGATCATTGATGAATTCTGTTCCCATTCGAGAAACATGAACAAGTCCATCTTTTCCTGGCAAGAACTCAACGAAAATACCAAATTTTTCAATACGAGCGACTATTCCATCAAACTCTTCACCGGGTTCAACAGTTCGCATCATGCCACTGATCCAGCTTCGAGCTTTTTCAAGGCTTTCCGCATCTACTGAAGAAATATTCACAATACCAACTTTCTTTTCTTCATCTTCAGAGACATCGACCTGTGCGCCAGTTGTAGCAATAATGTTCTTAATCATTTTTCCACCTGGGCCAATGAGTTCACCAATGCGATCTTGTGGGATTTCAAGTTGAACAATCTTTGGAGCTAATGGCGACAACGCCTTTCTTGGTTCAGCGATGGCTTCAAGCATTTTTCCAAGGATGAACATGCGTGCTTCTTTTGCTTGATTCAATGCTGTTGTCATGATATCCATTGTCAATCCTGTGACTTTAATGTCCATTTGAAGAGCGGTAACACCATCTTTGGTTCCAGCAACTTTGAAGTCCATATCGCCAACATGATCTTCCATCCCCTGAATGTCAGAAAGCACTACTGCTTTTGCACCATCTGTCATAAGTCCCATTGCAATACCAGCAACTGGTTTTTTGAGTGGAACACCTGCTGCCATTAATGACATTGTGCTTCCACAAACCGAAGCCTGGGAGGTAGAACCGTTTGAGCTCATGACTTCCGAAACAACGTGAATGGTATATGGAAATTCAGCTTGTGAAGGAAGCATGGGTTCAATTGCACGTTCTGCCAATGCACCATGACCAATTTCTCTACGTTTTGGTGAACCAAAGCGTCCGGCTTCACCAGAAGCGTATGGAGGCATGTTGTAGTGGTGAATATAATGTTTTTCTTCCTCACCTTCCATATCCTCAATCAATTGTCCTAGTGATGGAGCACCAAGTGTTGTTACAGAAAGCACTTGTGTTGCGCCACGTTTAAACATCGCTGATCCGTGAGTCCTGGGCAAAAGATCAACTGCACAGGTTATCTGGCGAATTTCTTTTGTCTTTCGTCCATCTGGTCGAATGCCTTCTTCCAAGATCATGCGGCGGGATTCTTTACCAACCAATTCAAAAAATGCCTCTTTGAGTTGTTTTGCATCCAATGTTTCATCAGCAGCAATCATTTCCGCAATATGTTCATCAACTCCTGTTGGTCGAAGAAAAGCTTCGCGCTCAACAAATTCCTTGATCTCTTTTGCATATTTTTTCTCTAAGGTTTGTAAGAGTTCTTCATTCGGTGCAGCAGAAACAAAAGTAAATTTCTCTTTTCCAACCTCTTCCTGCATTTCATTAATCACTGTTGTGATCTTTTTGATTTCTTTTTGCGCGAGTACAAAGGCTTCAAGAATTTTTTCTTCTGGAACTTCGTTTGCACCAGCCTCAACCATCACAATTGCATCAGAAGATCCCGCGACAACTAAGTCCAAAGATGAGTTCTTTCGCTCAGAATATGTTGGGTTGATCAAGAAATTTCCAGTAGTTGTGTCCAAACCAACGCGCACGCTGGCAATTGGCCCTTGCCATGGAATACTTGAAATGGAAAGTCCGGCTGAAATAGCGACCATTGCCACCATATCTGCATCATTTTCTCCGTCTGCAGAGAGAACAGTTGCAACAGCTTGAACTTCATGTTTTAACCCTTTTGGGAAAAGTGGACGAATGGCACGATCAATGAGACGACCTTTTAGAATTGCTTCATCTGTTGGACGACCTTCGCGTTTCACCCATCGTGAACCCTTGATACGTCCACCAGCGTAGAGTTTTTCAACAAACTCGACCTGCAATGGAAAATAGTCTAATGTGCTTTCTCTACCAGCAACAATTGTTGCATGCACAACAGTTTCACCGCATTGTGCTAAAACGGCAGCTGTTGCTTGTTGGGAAAAACGCCCAACTTCTAATGTTATTGTTTTCTCTCCCACTTGCACTGTTTTTGTGTAGAGATGTTCTAGGCTTGGAATTACTTTAGCCATATTATATGTATCGGGGAAAGAGAGAAGATTCAGTATTCTCATCTAAAGAGTTCGCAAATGCTGTTGAACCTTTCTTTGCAATACTCCTCACATGCGAAAACTTAATCTTCCTCAACCCAATCCTTTCTTTAGTTGTTACTCTTTGTACGTATACTCTTGTTATCGTAGAGCGGTTACTTGCTTAATGCAAGGCGCTTTGCCAAGGTTTTGTAGCGAGCTTCATCTCTTCGTTGCAAGAAGTTCATCAA
>Ga0172379_10012010_pt1 | contig 10208 bp, 17 predicted proteins | sample GrowelOW334metaG_FD_119756 | JGI IMG/M metagenome (GOLD analysis project Ga0172379, IMG submission 119756) | Groundwater microbial communities from an aquifer near a municipal landfill in Southern Ontario, Canada - Groundwater well OW334 metaG | ecosystem: Environmental > Aquatic > Deep...
CTTTGGTATGTTCAGGTAACAGGTTGCCCGACGAGTACAAAGACTCTGATGTTTTCACCAAGATTTCGGAAACACCCTGGGTGACTTTGGCGTCTTTGCGCCAGATTGCGGACACCTTGGGTTTCGTTCTGCTTCCCGTTGCCTATCTCACGGATGAGATCCTGGAACTGGGAAATGTACGGGGCTACAGGAGAGATCTTGCAACGAATGGTGTGGCGGAATTTTCCAAGCTGTCCCAATGGTTTGACATCTACGCTTTGTGCCCACCGACCTGTTATGATGTCTCCAAGCATACACGCAGTGAATTGGATCAGCCCATCTATGCGGGTCCCTTGAATTCCCAGGCTTTCATGGCACTGAACATGACCATTCCCATGTTCAGATCCGTAGTGAGGCAACTGGGAAGTCTTCGAAAGAAAGTTGATGAGATTTCGGAAACGCTTCAAGCAGTGGAGCGAGAAATCCAAAACATGAAAACCAGGCTTGACCAGATCCAGCAGCAATCCGAGCAGATGATCAGGCAAAGCCTGCGTCAGAAAGAACTCGAAATCTGGCAGTCCAAGACCCCTATCCTTGCCCAGGACCCTCTGTTGTTCGGGGTGCCCAAAGGTCAATCCATCACAGGTGACGGGTCTGCCCTTGTTGGTCCTTGCTGGGGCACTGACTTTGAGGATGCCGTGCTCACAGGGCTTGGTTTCCAGAAGGTTCAGGCACAGAGGGAACGACTCAGCGTGCTGGCAAAAAGGTGGTAATCAAATGACAGAAGAACGGAAAAGCCCTATCCCCAGGGGACAGCGGTCATCTCGTCTCATCGAGGCAATGGCTGCGGAAGCCCACGAATCCTGGGCTCAGTGGATGGAGTACCTCTACAGCAAGTCCACAAAGAACCCTGATGGTTCCGTGACCATTCCGGCTGCTTCAGTGGAGCGCTGGAACAGGCAGATGGACACTGCCTATGATGACCTCCCTGAGAATGAGAAAGAATCCGACAGGGAGGAAGCCAGGCGCTACCTTCATGTCATTCTGGGGACATCGCTGTGAAACCCGTCGTCTATTTCCGAGCCGGTTTGTGGAACGAGGAGGAGGAACTTCTCGCCTGTCAGAAGTATTTCCTCACCGTACGTTGCCGAACGGAAATCCCCAAGGGTTCCTTGGTCATTCCTCGGTACTCGATGCTCCCGTTTCCGCAGGAGCTTGCGAACGATGTTCTCGTTCGCAAAGGGCAGCTGATCAACACGGTCGAACAACACGAGTACGTGGCTGACATCCGCCAGTACTACCCTGACCTGGAAGGTATCACGCCTGAGACCCAGACCACTTGGGTGAATCTACCCGAGGGTTCCTATGTGGTCAAAGGGACGACCAACTCTCGTAAATTTGAGTGGCGGCAGCGGATGTTTGCCCAGACCCGGGAGGATGTCCCGAGAATTGCCAATTCGCTGCTAGACGATGACCTCTTGAAGAGTCAGGGTCTCGTGGTTCGCAAGTACGAGCCGCTGGTGACCTACGGGGAAGGCATCAACGGGATGCCCATTACTAACGAGTGGCGGTTTTTCATCCTCGACAAGAAAATCCTGGTTGGGGGCTACTACTGGGCAAGTGAGTCGGAGTATTGCCCTGGTGACCCCATGCAGCCTCCCCCAGAGGCTACTGCAATGGTTGAAGAAGCCATCAAGAGAGTCGGGGATAAGATCCGGTTCTTTGTGGTGGATGTGGCAGAGATGCAGAAGGGTGGCTGGATGGTCGTGGAGTTGAATGACGGAACGCAATCGGGTCCGTCCATGATTGACTGCGACAAACTCTACAAGCGACTGGCTTTCGTGCTCAATGGCTAGTTCAGATGACATTCAGTGCCGTTGGTGCATCTGGTTTGATCCAGCAACTGCAAGCACGAGCCAAAGATGCCTGTATGAAGCACCACACACAGGTGTAAGCCCACCGTCTGTGATGCACAACCACCGCTGCCATCAGTTTGAGCGTGACGACAAATTTGAGCCTAACTGCCCCGTGGAGCGTGTTGCCTCTGTTGGGGAAATGCTGGACAAACTCTGTGAGGAAAATGCTCGACTGAGTGCAACCGTGGCTTTGCTTGTGGAGAAACTGAGCAAGCCATGAAACTCGGTGATTGGGCACAGCCAACCAGAGCTTCCTGGGAGAAATACATCACCTTCATGGGCTACCGGGACAGGGCTTATCCGGCTCCCGCAAGGGTAGTCCAGGTTGGCGACATGTATCCTCACGAGGGGTGCTATGTGCTGGATCACATCTATCGTTGGTGGAAAGAAGAAGAGTTGATCCCGGTCGAAGACCCTACAGTGAAACAACCAGAGCCCAGCCTTTTGGATTTCCTGGACAGCCTCAATGTCTGATCGGAACGACCCGCACCCCTGTGCCGATTGCTGGGACTACTGGGCAAGTCGCCCGGAACAGGTCAGCTGTCATGAGGGTATCACCTGGCCCGTGCAGCTGATTTGGGATGCCGCACATGGTTTGCCCGTGGTCGAGGTTCCCCTGGACGATCCAGACATGGCTCTGGATGAGGATTGGCCTTGGGGGTTTCCCATCAACTTGGTGTCCGTAGCTGAGCACGTCAGGCAGGCTATGACAGCCGACCTGTCCTACCCCGTCATTCTGAGTCCCACAGGGTATATCGTGGACGGGTATCACAGGGCTTTGAGATCCCTGCTTGAAAAGCGAACTACGCTCAGGGCTCAGAAACTGTCCGCCATGCCAGCTGGGGGACGACCTTGCCCTAAAGGATGCCCCCTAGAATTGAAAGACAAGAGGGTCTGAGATGGCACTCAGTGACTATCATTTCTGCTTTTTCTGGCTTGAAGACTACCGGATGAGTTGCTTTGTTCTGGTGGAGCACGGCTACTGGGAGGAGCAGCATCACATAGAGGATCGTCACCTGTGTTACCGAGACCCCGAGCTGAGAGACTTTCTAGTCACCCTGGGGTTGGCTGAGTGCATGGAGTCCCATTTCGATCTGAGTTGCACGAAATTCGATCAGGCACCCAAGGGTCGTCCAGCCTACAAGATGCGTCAGATGATCCCCAAGATGCGGGCTGTAGGCATGACGTCTCGCCCTGATCTGGATGACTTCATCAACAATCATGGCGGGCGAGTCTACGAGGTGAAAGTCCATGACTGAGGAGCAGCTGGCAGAGCTGCATAAGCACTGCCGGAATAACCGGAAAGAGATCAAGAAGGGGGCTAAGGCTGGGTGCTTTTACTGCCTGGAGATCTTCCCGAAGGAAGACGTTCAGGAGTACACCACGCCTCGGAAGGGAGGGGGCACCGAGGATGCCATCTGTCCCAAGTGCGGGATTGACTCGGTGCTGAGTCAGAGCCTGTTCCCCACCTTGAATGACCTGAAGAAGACTCTGCGACCCATGCAGGAGCGTTGGTTCAAGCGGAGCATCGACCAGGACAAGCTGCCATGATTACACCGGAATATGATATTCTGGGGCTCAAGGTCGGGCGCTATGAGATTGGCATGATGAATGCTGCCCTGGGGCTTCACGAGTATGCCACAGGTTCCAATGAGTGTTACCAGCGGGAGGATGAGCTGTTCTACGGCTTCCTGAAGGCTCGCCTTGCCGATTGGACTGAGGGTCCGGACTTTTGCGCTGAATTCGACAATGCCGTAAAACGGGTGGTAGAGCTTGCCATTCAGGAATACGAAGCCTGGCGGGCTAAGCTCCAGCAGCATGGGGTGACCCTTCCAGTAGGTGACCTGCCCAAGTGCATTCATCCCAAGTGGACGCCCAAGGCAATCACCTTGAAGTGCATCGTCAACGGGCAACCTACCGAAGTCATGGCTGAACCGGATGAGATGGTCTTCGCCATCCGTTTGAGGGCTTTGATTCAGGCAGGCTACAATGACTTCAAGCGGTACGTGCCATCCTCTTTCGACATCAAGGGTGTGAAAGGGAACGTAATCCACCCCACCTGGAAGGTTGTCGAACTAGGGCTGGTGTCTGGGGACACCCTCATCATTGCCCCTCCGCCGGGAGTTGGCGGCTGATTCTTTCAGCTAGGAGTCTGTCAGACCGCATCCTGCCTGGCGTTTCTCCCCTGTAAGCGAATTTAGTACCCATTCCGAAGGAGGTAGCAAGTGACCCAGAAGATCTTCAATCTGACGCAGCATGTGGCGACTCCGGATCAGCTGGCGGATGGGGTGATCGAACCCACGCCCGAGGTCAAGAAGGAGATCCAGGCTCTGCTGACCATCGAGGAGCTGCCTTGCCATGAGTTTCTGCTTATGCGTGCCATCAAGCTCCGGGAGATCGCCAGGGTTTCGGGTTGCTCCAAGGTGATGATCGGTGGGGCTCCCTTCCTGATGAGCCTCCTGGAGCATGAGCTGAAAGGTGCCTGCAAGATGCCAGTCTACTCTTTCTCCAAGCGAGAGGTGGAGGAGCAGACTCAGGCGGATGGCACGGTCAAGAAGGTGGCAGTGTTCAAGCACACCGGGTGGGTGGCGGCTTAGAGCGTCCTGCCTTAGAGTACCTGCCTGCGGAGGTGCAGTATGGACCGGAAACAGGCAGAGCAACGCTGGCTGGATCGCAAGATGCTCTGGCTGCGTACCACCCTGGATCACTATCAGGGATGCTCCCCGACGAAGCTGTGTCCCGTCTGTGGTTTCAACTTGCGGGACGATTTCGAAGCCTGCCCCATGTGTGGTGGGGACGTGAAACGGGCGCTGGAATCACTGGAGCAGGCGCGGGCGACCCTGGATCAAGGGTTGAGCCCCCTTGATGCCATCAAGGCTCTGCGAATCGTTCTGATGCCCCCCACTGTGACCTCGGAGGATCGCTGCCTCCGGTGCGAGGGGGAGTTCAACGAGCACACTCTGATCTGCCGTACTTGCGGGGATCGGAAAAACGCCCTGCCGGGAATCATCGACACGCTGAACAAAATCCTGCAGACCAACGAGTGTTCCCTGGTGCGTGTGGTAGGAAAGACTGCCGGGCGGGGTGGCAAAACCATCTGGCGCTGGACTTGCTGGAGTTGCGGGACGGCTCAGGGCAACGAATTCACGGGGGACTACCGGCGTCTTTTCATGAGATGCCGTGGTTGTGGGACGTCAAACGAGGTACTGACCCCCTCGAAACCTCCTCGACGCTTCTACTACTAAGCCCTGCAATAGGAATCGCCGAGCAACCTTGATCACAGACTCAAAGGACTCCAACTGATCCTGATCCATGGCATTCCCAGTGATGCGGTAGGACATCACCTCAGCGAATGCCTCCGATGGCTTGGTGCCACCATAGGCGGAGACCGCTTTGACGGCATTAGACTCAATCCAATCGGTGAACCTCTGCCGCTGGGTTGAGGACATGTGCTTGAACCAGTAGCGGTGAGCCATCTCGTGAACTACCAGGCGGGGTAGGTAGGAGCTTGGGCGAGAGTAGATCCAGATCTTGTCCTTGTTGTAGGCATAGGAACCACCAACACCCCATTCTTTACCGTTGGGATTTTCTCCTCCGCACTTCTCGCACCAAACTTCGATCATGCCATGCCAGAGTTTCTTGTAACCCTTGGCTGCCATCATCTGATAGGCTTGATCGAAATTCCTGATGTAGAGCTTCACGTCCACAGGCAATAACGTAGGGTCTCGAATCAGAACTTTGACCCCATGAAGATCAAATTCAGTTTCCCGCTCCTCGAACATGTTTGGATTTGCACCAAGAAGCTTTTCGGATTCGGCGTACAGAAACTTGATCAGCTTGTCAAAAACTTTCATCAAGGACTTTTTCTGAAGGCTGAGGCTTTCTTTGGAGAGAGCCTTGTGTGCCAGCAGCTCTTTTGCTTCCTTTTTCTCCAGGGCATCCGCGAGCTTGGGGTACTTGGCTTTGATGGCGGCACTGTACTGCTCAGGAGTCCAGACTTTCTCTGCTTCCTCCTCCGTTAGCTCGATCGTTTGCCCTGGATAAAACTGTCGCTCAGCTTGCTGATAGATCTCGTGGTAGTGCTCAGCAATCAGTAAAGCTGAGTGTGCAATCCCGTTTGTGTGCTGGATTTCATGATAGAGGTCACTCAAAAGAGACTCATACTTTTTGCTTAGCTCAACAAAAGCACCACGGTGCACGAATTTCAGCTGCTGATCCAAGTTTCTGACAAAAGTGGTTTCAATTTCAGTAGCCCTCGAGATCTCATGCCTGTCCCCAAAAGGAAGCTCCTTCAGGAGTTTCATCCAACCCTTGCGGACAGCAACCAGCCACTCTTTGTCGAGGATCATTTCAAGCTTCCTCAGCCGGGATGATAAGCTCTAGATTCTGCACGGGAACAGGCTTGTCCCCGACGATCTGATAATACTTGACCCTGCCGGCATCATTGGTCAGCACAAGGTACCTTGTGTTGATCCGCACTTTCCAGACGTCCCTTTTGGTGCCTCCGCCCAGATCGTTGGCAAGACCTTCCACATGGTCAAGGCTGTTTGCCAGGAAAAGATTGGGGGGCAGGGTGCGGGCACCCTCGAACTGCCTGCGGTCTTTCACCGGGCGAGCAGTGTAGAGGAGGATGTCTTTCCCGGTCTGGGACGATCCAGGATGCTTGATCTCTTTGATCAGGTCAAAGTATGCCTTTGCGAGAGTCGGACCCTGGGGTCCATCAAAGAAGTCCGTGTCCCCACCTTCAAGGATATCCTCAATCTGCTCAATTTTGCCTGTCTCTTTATCAATGAAGAGGGTGAAAGTCACCCCTCTGGGTCCAACTTGAACAGATTGGGTATCCGTCAAAGTGATTGGAATGCCATTAGGAATGTCAGCTCGACTTGCGGCTGCTTCAATTTGTTCCAGCACCTTGAGGGCTATTTTTCGATCCTCTAGATTAGCTGCTTCAGCGGACTCGAGAAACTCCTGGGTGATGCTGTCTAAAGTAATGGGTTTTTCATCCACCACCTCTTCAAGGTGAATCAATTCCCGGGATAGCTTGAAATAGATGTCGTAGGCTTCCCAGCCAACTACTTCGTGGTCTGGTCTTTTCTCGTAAAGCTCTTTCCATGCTTTGCTTACGTCTTTGCTTGATGGTTTCTGTGGCAGGTCAATATCGTAGGCTTTCAGTTGCTTGCGGATGTCATTTAGGTCAAAGCCTTTGGCAATGTTTTTCTGAACCCGCTGAAAATGCTCAAAAGCTAAAGCCTTGGCATTTGCAAGAGCCTGCTCTTCGCCTTTGCTGAAATCCAGCTTGACCCTGGATGCACAGCGACGGAGAAACCTTTGACCAACTCGGAATTGCATCCTATCCTCCTGGGGATGGCATCGGATAGCCTTTTTACCAAGGCTTAGCCTGGGGTCGCCGGGAGTAGTCCCACTGCCCCCCAGGGGCAGGCAGGAGGTACCCTATGGGTCGTGAATGGATTGAAGTGAATCTGCCGTACTGCAGCCTACCGGATGGTCAGGAGGAAAAGGAACCGAATCCTCCGAACATGAACCGGAGAATAAAGGCGAAGTTCGGCAAGACTTACAAGCAGTGCGACCTACTGTGCCGTGAGACACTGGAAAAGGTTTGCACCAAGATCAACGATGTCGAGGAGAAGAACCCCCCGCCGAAGGATGAAACCTACGAGCAGCGGATGGTTCGTCGTCGGCAGATGATCGAACGCCTGATGCGGAAAAGGAATCCGGAAGCGGCTGACAACTACGTGATGATGCGAGCCATCGAGGATTGGCAGGATCAGCACCCGGTCATGCTCGCCTGGAGCACCACCTGTGATGGGATCCGTGAGTGGAACAGGCTCCGGACGTTCCAAGGTCAGGGACTGGCAAAGCCCGGGGTGCAGGTCGAGATGGAAGATGGCAAGAAGTACCTGATCGGGGACATCAATGCGAATCGGGGCGTGTGCGATGACTGCACCGTGTTCGAACGGGAAGCCATCGTGCTGCGTTACCGGGTGCTCATTGAGGATCTGGCTTAGTCCCGTATTCCAGGGAGTAGTGGGCTCGGGGATGAAACTCGGAGGATGAGGGATGAGCCAGTCACTGGACAGGCTGGTAGCCTACTACTTGACCCGCGGTGGCAACCCACCATGGCTGGATGCGAAGATGCGGCGTCGGGAGGAGACCAAGGTCAAGACCATGCCCCAGGGCATGCTCGCCCTGGGGGTCGCTGCCACGGTGGTGGCATGTGCCCAGGGGGATTACCAGTATGACCTGCTCACGGGCGGGGGCAACTGGAGCAATGCGGGGCTGAAGGGCAAGGCGCTCAAGTACTGCGGGCACTACTCCGCAAGCAGGGCAAGCCTGGTCGAGCGGATCGACCGCAAGCTCGGTGTGTGCTATCCGGGCTGGTCTGCGGAGTGCCGCATCCTGTTCAACCCGGAGTCGAAGCGTTACGAGCGACGGCTTGTCCTGCAGGGGCCTGGCGGCGGGCTCTATCGCTGGTAGCTAGGAGCTAGAGGAAGACCATGAGCAAGAGGCAGATTGGCACTGGAATCCTTACCTGGAACGGCGAGGAACGTCGGAGCAATCGGTACGGGGTCATCACCCTGTGTGCCTCCAACTACGATGAGGATGCACGGGCTCCGGTCGGCTGGGACGAACCGCTGCTCCAGGAGCTGAACGGCAAGCGGGTGCGCCTGACCGCCACGGTCACGGAATCCCGCAAGTCCGGGCACTGTGGGGATCGCTTCCTGAAGGTGTTCCCGTCCCAGCCCAAGGTGGGGGACTCGATCAACTTCGGGGTCGGAACCCTGACGATCGAGAGCAACGAGAGCGAGAGAGCCGTGGCTCTCCGCCCGGGGGACGGGCGGCGGGAGCTGTGGATCGACCCCCGCAAGCTCTACAGGGCACATGACCAGACGGTCATCCTGTATGCGGAGGAGACGGAGCTGCCGTTTTCCCTGGCTCCCACGGGCTTCAACACCGAGGACAGCGGTGCCGAGGATCTCGGGGACGGATCGATCCAGGTGAAGAACGTGCCCGTGGAATCCGTCAGGATCCTACCGGTGACGAAGTCCCTCGGGGACGGCTTGATCGAGGTGACTTTCAAGCCCCAGAAGGGGCGGCGGCTGCCCACGGATCGTTGCAACTGAGGGGGATGACGATGCCTGCTCGCAAGGATGAGCCGAAGAACGTTGCCGGGATTCGCAAGTGGGTGAAGGAGCATCGACCGGATGTCCTCCCTCAGGTGGAGGACATCCTCGAGAATTCGAACCGTCAGCAGGTGGCACTCTTTTTCCTCATGAGCATCGGATTCGCTGCCGGTCGTGAGTACCAGCAGGAGCACCCCACGGACAACGAGATCTGAGATGCCCTACTTGAGCGTGAAGCTTCGTCAGCCAGGGGATGCTGCCTTCCTCCAGCGGGATGGCGTGCAGAAGGTGGTGCAGACTTTCCCGGATGAGGATCCCGTGCTGCAGACCCTCTACCTGCTGCTGATCAACCCCGCAGCACAAGAGCAGCTGCTCCTTGACCTGCGAGCCATGCCCGAGATCGAATTCGCTGAACCCGTGGCTTCCAGGGCTATTCGGCGAACGAAGGCTTAGACGGCATCCCGTCAGAGTAGTCATCCTATGAGGAGGCAGATAGCCTTCGAGGAGGGTGCGATGCGGATGGGAGCTTTCAATCAGGGTGCGGTCGAGCTGGTCGAGATGCTCCTGGGTCGGGGCAACAACCGTCAGTGTCTCGTGTTCTCCACGATCCTCACCTCGGGGGAAGAGGACTCGCTGACCGAGAAGCTGGTGCGTTTCCTGGTCTACCGCCCCAACTCGTACACCAAGGTGTACGTGGATGACGACCGGGCGAGGGGCATGGACGACGAGAAGCAGCCCGCTCCCTGGCATCTGGTCTGCGACCACGACTCCTGCTGGCGGGACTGGTTCAACTACGGGGTGAAGGGTGTGGACTCCCGCAGCGAGGTCAAGGTCAAGACGATCACCCTGCGGACGACCGGCGAGCGGGACAACGACAACTGGTTCTTCAACCCGAGCCGGCTCATCGAGCTGCTCGACGCCCCCACGGAGCCCGATGTGGTCTACACTCCGGAGCAGGAGCTGACCGGCGCTGCCTGGTACGGCTACGTCTTCGACGTGTTTTGCCGGGACATGGCACGGCGGAAGCACGATCCGAAGACCCTGCACTTCGAGATCTGGGCTCACAAGAACGACGCCAAGGGTGGCGTGAACAGGGCGCTGCTGTGCTACGACATCAAGGCTGGGCTGCCCGTGCTGACCGGTATCGAGTACGGGCGCAATCCCCAGACGC
>Ga0172379_10012011_pt1 | contig 10208 bp, 4 predicted proteins | sample GrowelOW334metaG_FD_119756 | JGI IMG/M metagenome (GOLD analysis project Ga0172379, IMG submission 119756) | Groundwater microbial communities from an aquifer near a municipal landfill in Southern Ontario, Canada - Groundwater well OW334 metaG | ecosystem: Environmental > Aquatic > Deep...
CCAGTCGCAGGATTCGGTACCGCCTGCACCCGAATTAAGACTGACAAAAGCATTACAATTATCGTACTGGCCGCACAAAAGGAGCTGGATCTCCAGCTTCGCCACAATCCCGGACAGCAGTTCGGTTTCCACTTCGATCTGAGCTTCCAGATCCGCATCACCTTCGGAAAGATCCAGCAGTTCACGCGTATCAGCCGCGCGTTTCTCGGCCTCTTTCAACGGATCCACCGACGCCTTCAGCCCCTTTAACTCCTTGATCAATTTATTCGCGGCATTCTGATCATTCCAGAAATCCGACGCGGTCATCTGATCTTCCAGCGCACGGATGCGTTCCATCAGGACTGGCAGGTCAAAGAAACCCCCTGAGTTCGGCGAGTTTCTGGGAAAGATCATTGATTCTGCGGGATAACATTTCGTTCATAAATATTTTTCTCTTCTCACAAAAATTTTTATTGCATAGGGGGGATCTTGTGTCCGCCCGGCGTAATAACGATAATTTTATCGGCATTACCTTAATAAACTATTACACACTGAACCGAAAATACACCACGTCGCCTTCCTGAACTTCGTACTCTTTGCCTTCCAGAGTGACTTTTTTGGCTTCCTGTACAGCTTTGTATGAACCCAGAGCCACCAGGTCGCTGTAACGGTAAATTTCTGCACGGATAAACCCGCGCTCAATATCGGAATGGATCTTACCGGCCGCCTTGACCGCTTTGGTACCTTTATCGATCAGCCACGCGCGGGTTTCCTGTTTACCGGCCGTAAAAAAACAGGTAAGCCCGAGCAACTCGCGGCCGGCCTGTGCCAGGCGCTGAAGACCGGGAGAACCGATCCCCGCGGCATCATAATATTCCTTGCGTTCTTCCGGAGGAAGCTGAACGATTTCGGCTTCGAATTTGGTGCACAGCGGAACGATCGCCGCGCCTTCTTTTTGTGCACGCGCTTTTAACGCCGTAAGCAAACTCTCGTCAGGGCCTCTTTCATCCGTATTCGCCACATACATCATCGGCTTGAAGGTGATGAACTGGAACTCCTTCACCGCGTCACGGTCAAGATCTTTCTGCATCCGCACCGGCACACCCTGATCAAGCTGCTTGATGACCGCTTCAAGGACTTCACATTTTGCTTTGGCGTCCTTGTCGCCGCTTTTCGCCGGGCGCATCCATTTATCCAGCGCTTTCTGGGCTTGCTGAAGATCGGAAAGGATTAATTCGGTTTCAATAATGTCGGCCGCTTCCATCGGATCGAGCGTGTTCATCACATTGACCACATTGTCATCCTTAAAGCAACGAACCACATGCGCCACCGCATCAACATTACGAATGTTGGACAAAAACTGATTACCCAGCCCTTCACCTTTGCTCGCACCTTTCACAAGACCCGCAATATCCACGAAGCGGATACCCGCCGGCGTAATCTTGGTGGACCCGCCGAATTCATCCGACAAACGCGTAAGCCGGTCGTCGGGGATCGGCACCACTCCCACATTGGGATCAATGGTGGTAAAAGGAAAGTTCGACGCCGCCGCGGCCGCGCCCGTTAAAGCATTAAAAAGCGTAGACTTGCCCACATTGGGAAGCCCGACAATACCGATTTCCATAGCTGATCCTTTAATTGTTATTTAATTGAAGCGCTATATTACCCTTCATAGGCGCGAATGTCGAGGAGTTTTAGTGCGGGTTTATTTCTCCCCTGCCACCAATAACCATGGGACACTGGAAGCCGGCTGAATATTCAAAATAACAGGTATAAGGCCTTCAATGCGTACATTTTCAAGAGGCTGCTGGGAAAAAGGTAGAGGAACGCCCATGCCGTCACGCTTGATCTGCAGGTTTAAATTAGAAGAATTCATATCGATACCACCTTTAGGCAACTGCGCGTTGTCCGCATCAGCAGTTTCCAATTCAGGTTTTGCTTTAACAGTCTCGACCTTTACATTAGTAACATCGACAGGTACATCTTTAACCGCTTCATGGATCCCTGATTCCGGCTTAATTGGAGCCGCGGGAGTCTGGGCATCGGAAACTGGAAACCCCATTATTGCTCTGATCCTGTTGCTGACAGCTAATTTTAACTTAGTCAGCCGCGTATCATCCATAGTCACAATAACTTTATGGGGTTTTCCGTCATCTATTAATTCAAAACCCCTGCGGATATCTGCCAGAACTTTTCCGTCAACCATGATACTTTTAACACCGGTAGAAACGCCGGAAGGGTTGTTAACGGTTATCGTATACAACGACTTGCCTCTCTGATGAAAAACGGTATACTCTGACCATGCTTTGGGGATACACGGAACTATTTCAACCCGGTTGCCATCACGGATACGAAAACCGAGGATATACTGCGTTTCTATGTTATACCTCACCCCCGCGGAACCGGTATACCAAGTCCAACCTGGTAAAAGTTTTCGTTTTTCGCCGAGTTTTTCTGGAGGCACACCCATATCGGCAAGCGTAGCTACCGGGTCTGCCCCATCCTTCACATGACTTTCTGAATCTAATGCCCCTAATAATCGATAGGCAAGATCTCCATAGCCAAGCATGGCAAGCGCCATCACTAACCAGGCGGCTCCATGCGAATACTGCCCATACTCCCGCAATCCTGGCGGATGATCAATAAGCCAATCGATCCGCCCCTTGAACATAAGAATTACATTTTCGGCTTCCAAATAAAACATTTTCACCGCACCCAAAACAGCTTTTATCCCGTGGTTTTTTACCGCGACGCCAGAAATCACGGCCCAGGACTGAACGATCACGTCAGGAATTTTTAAAGGCTTTCCATTATCCATATAGGCGCGAATGTAATACTTACCATTCCATCCATATTTATCCAAAGCTATTTTAAGTTTTGCTGCTTCTGCGCGGTATCTGCTGGCCGTTTCAAAGTCACCACGACTTTCAGCAATAGGCGCAAACCCGACTAAATTCTTGTACAGAAACATCCCCAGCCAAACACTTTCGCCTTTACCTTTTTCACCTACATGGCTGAGCGCATCGTTCCAATCACCGGTGCCCATGAGCGGAAGGCCATGTACACCCATCAGGCCATGAGAAAATTGCAAAAGAGCCAAAACTTCTTCCGCTTCATGAGGATATTGCTCCTTAAACGCAGAAATTTTCCTATCCAACTCCTCGGCCAACTTCTTATCCTCCAATCTATTAAATGCGAAAAAAGCCATCACTTTTTCAAATCGGTTCTTAGCCGTTGCTGCACGTAAAGACTTTGGGCGGCCTTCTTTTCCTGTTTTTTCCTCGAAGAAATTATTTTTCATCAAGTACTGAAAAATTTCGCCTCCATTAAGGAAATCGTTCTCCATATCTTTTTGTTTCACCGGCTTACCGATCACACGATCCATGGCTTTCTTAAGATGATCATACACCGTTGCCTCCGCCGTTAACTTTTCTTGAAACAAACAACGATCCTTCACACCCTCCGGGAGCTCACCATTTACCCAATCCTGCAAATTCAGCGCAATATACGGCGTTTTCACATCCAGAATAGAATCATCACCAGTGGTCCTTAGATACTCCAAGGCGGCCTCAACCAGCCAAAGCAGATTATCCCGAATACGTGAACGCTGACCATAGATGATCGGCTCTTGAGACTTTCCCTTCGGATACTCATGCCACCAATGCATCACATCACCCTGGGAGAACTGGCGCTTCGTCGACTTGATAATATGATCGCGCGCCAATTTAAAGAAAAACGGATCTCCCGTGGAAAGACCATTCATCACATCCTGCAATTGATCTCTGAACCCAAAAGCACCCCCGGGCTGTTGCGCGCCTGCACGAGCCCCCAAGCGTGAGACTAAAAGCGCATACAACAGCCATCCCCCATTGAAACGTCGGTTAAACGCAGGATCTGGAGTTCGCACCGATATGGCCCCAAGCTTTTTGTGCATATCTTCGGTCGTTGCCTTAAGAGAAGCTTGAATCTTTGTAATATCCTTATAGTCCAGGACCAAATTCCGGGCTTCTGCCTCGGTATCTGCCTGGCCAAGAAGAAAGGCAATTTGCTTACGTTGAATTTCACCATTCGAGCTCGCCTTCAATTCTATTCCTGCGCGCAAAACGTCAAACGGGTTTTTAGCAGTACCCAACGACGCAGCGGCAACTGCCTCTTCCCCCGTAAACGCATTAAAAGCAACAGCACCGGGAAGAAGCGAATTTCCACTGGTTGCGAATATTGCCCCGCTTTCTTGATCAACCCACGAACGTGTCTTGAATGTATCTTGAGGGAACTCCCGGCCCAGCGCCCATTTGATCAAATTGGAAAATTCCAGAGAAAGATCTTCTTTTCCGGCATACTCTACAGCTATTTTATAAAACGACACGGGATTATACTTATCGATAAACACCGTCATTATGATCTTAAGCCCTTCCATTTTATCTTTTCCGGTAAAAATATACTCAACATACCCGTCCGTGGACCGCTTAAACGCATATGTACCATGGGATGAAGGCCGCGGAGCGGGTGTCAAGGAGAAAGTCTCCCCGGTCGTTTTATTCTTCACCATATACATCTGCGACGATTCCTCTGAAACCGGATCAAATTTGTTCGAAGTAAGCAAACCCTCACGGCTGTTATCCCGAGAGGTGGTCATCCACCCACTTGCTGAAGTAATAACATGGAGCTCACCGTTTGAAAGAGGAAAGGTGTGCGGCGCTTCTGTCATATGCGCTTGAGTGGTAATATACTCATTATCAGCATCCCAGTAGCCCAAATCATTTGGTGAAACTGGAGGGACATCAATAGGATCGGGATTCATGTTATACGACGAATCAACAAGATATTTATATTCAAGCATGCCATAAAAAGAAGCCGTACCAGGCATCGATGGTGACGGCCTGAAGTTTTCAAACGAAGGAATGGTTGCTTTTTTTCGATACTCAGTAATAATTCTTTCTGCCGCAGACTGGTTGGGCGCGGAACCACTGAGAAACGTTAATTTAATGGTCGCCCCGGGAGCCGCTGTGACCTTTTTCATGACCGCTGCCGCAGGATACAACGGATACCCGCCAACTCCCTTGTACTCAGAGTGCACCACTGAACCCGGCGCCGCCAACCTTCCCATCCGGCCCAAGAAGTCTAACTGGCTCCCGGTCCAGCCGTCTGGATGCGCTCCGTTTTCTCCCCCGAGCGCCAAAAAGCCAACCGGCTGTTCTTCCTGCTTCTCCTCTATCGTTCTGTGCCGCGCAAAAACCGCTCCATTTTTCTCTTCTACTCCGACGAACAATTTTTCTGATAGCGGATGAGCAAAATGGGCATCGAAGTTGGCCATTATCCACTCCTGATACCCGATTACCTCATACTCACGAAAACCATGCGTATAATTCATTATTTCCAAATCCCATATTGCGGTTGAATCCTGCTGTCTCGGCGAATATGAAAGCGTTGTCTGCACCTTGATATTCCCTTCGTTTCCCAAATCGAGCCTATGCGTAAATATTATTTTTCCATCCTTTCGGACCACTGATTCCGGCGGCTTGACACCTACGGGAAGAATTCTACCCGTCTTCATGTCCTTAATATAGAATGCTTTTTTATTCGAAACTGTATATATTTCACTCCTCCACTCCTGCCACCCGGTATCCGGGGCGTAAACCAGCGACCCGCCATTTCCTACAAAATCTTCATACTTAGGCAACAGGGGTTTCGCCTCTGTGGTCGACTCCTGCCCCCCATAAGCTTTCCCAAATTCCACGGCACCTTCTTTATAACTCTTTGTTGCCACTAATTCTTCAATAATATGTTCGTTATTATATTTACTTCGATGAAACCAATCAGTAATAATCCCCCCGTTTTCGGGCTCATCCAAGGTGTTCACCAAAGCTAAAAATCCCATGCCAAAATGATGCGTATATTCCCGCTTTTTCGTCATGAAGGTGATTACCCTAATAATTTTAAGGATTGTCTTCTCACCGATCAAAACTGATTCGTAAAATCCGTGCTTGCCGCGAACACCCCGCTCTTCATACCGTTTTAATAATGTTACCACCTTAGCAAGACCCAAAAGGCGTGCCGCCAACTCTATTGCATAAGGAACCTTAACTGGCGCGATAAATGGGCTGTTACCTACATCGGGATCACCAAACGCTAAATACGTATCATCGTTCCCCGGAAATCCCTTTATCGGCACGGTTCCGGCCTCTGATACTCCCACCAACCCACCTTCTTCTTTGCTTATTTGAGATTCCACCGCTTGTCTCACGGCATGCCCGATGACAGTTTCCTCAGGCTCCTTCACCAGCAATCCCGGCATCAAATATTCAAACATTGTCCCAAACGCAGCCATTACCTCCATCAGTTTATTTACAGTCCCCCAATTGGTTATTTTCCCATACAAATTAGTCCAGGCCTTCTTGGGAATCTTATTCAACATGTTCATCGCAAGGACACCCAACCGCATTTCACTCACGAGCGATTCATAATAACCGCGGCGTGGAACGGTTTGAGCCCATTTCAAAAACAACCAAAGGGCTTCCAAATCTTCGCCGGAAATTCCATTGATATCTTCTTTTCGTATAGCCAAACCCGGCTTTAACCTCACCTCCGTATCAGAAACATGATCCCATACACCATTTGAACCTGAATAATCCAGATCATAAATTGTTCCTTTAACTGAGGGAATATTGGGAAATTCTGTTCTAAGAAAAACCCTGTTTTTTATGTCAACATCCCTGTAAAGATAGCCATCTTTTTCATTATAAAGCACACCGAAATCCATGGCCTCGACGATTTGAGTCATCCGCGTTATCAGATCGGCCAAACCCTCCGGGATATCCTCACCACGGTTCCTCGCTGCTAACTCCAGTTCCCCTAATCCCTCTATCGCTGCGATCAGAAAAGCGGCAAAATTCCCGCTGTCAACCGACGAAATGCGCTGTTCATCCACAAATGTAAGTTCTTTAACCCTGATCCAGTTAACAAAAAGCCCGAAACGTGATAATTTCGGGTCATTAAGAATCATTTCAACCGTTTTAACGGTATTATTCACGCGTTCATAGCCATCATTCAGAGTGGTGAACTTCATTTCTATCGCGGCCACAACCGAAAGAATATAAATTCCAATATTTGTAGGCGAAGCATTATAATTCACAGACTTGACTTCGCTATTTTCATCACTGGTTCTTTCCCCTTTGATCGCTGTTACCACCGAAAGAATATACATTCCAAGCCTGGTTGGAAATCTCCGGCGAATCACCTCTTCCAATACCCCACCGTACCCCATTTCCACATAATCCGGTGGAAGATAATTTGTTTCTTTCGTCACATATTTAGTGAAGAAATTCCATTTATCCAAAGCCAACGTGCGTAAATATTGCCAATTGGCATCCGATTTATTATTAATCAAGCTTTGAGGTTGCGCCTTCTCCACCGCATCTGACTTGGCTGAATTCTCCAATTTTGTTTGAACATAGTCATCTGACTCAAGCCGGATCGCCCTTTCAGCTTTGTCGATATTTTTTTCAAACGTCAACACATCATCCGTGGTCCCCTGAGCATTATCCAGCCCGAGGTACCCGTTCACGATACCACCGGAGAAATACTTGCGCGGCAGAACTTCCTGCGAATAAATATCCACGTCTTCCCTGATAATATTAAACACGCCTTTTCGGTAGGCCTGAAGATACTGCTGATAAATTTCCTGATTGTTGGACGGATCCTGGTCTATGCCCTTGACCTTGCTGTGATCCGCGTAAAGTTTTGTAAGAATGGAACCCTTCAACGCCAGCTTAAACCAGCTTGCCAGGAGCATGCCGCTATAAACCTGGCGGAGCGGAGCGAAATTCCTGCCTTCATTGACCTCCTGTTCGATCGACGGGATGATAACTTCCCGCATCACCGCCTCGCTAATCGCGGCCTGGCTTTTATCCACAAGTGTCTTTTGAGCATTCCCTGACGATGTTACGGGCGCGTCACTAGATACTGCCTCACCAGAACGATGCTGCTGAGCAAGGTAATCTTGCTCCAGCATGACCTTTAAATGATTCTCCAATACATAAACCGCACGGCCCTTTTCGTAAAGCACGGCCTTATCAGGCGTGATCCACACTTTATTGAACGTATCGGTGGGAAAATCCGTTGTACCAAACTTTGCGTAAGCCTTGGCGTAAACCTTGCTCCAGAACTTCTTGCCTAAATCTGATTCGGGATTGGTTAATGTGGACGCGATCTGCTTGAGCAGATAATCCTGCGCTAATAAATCCCGCCCCATTTCGGTTTGCCCGAAATTATCAGCGATAATGCGCTTTTGTTCATAGGGAGAAAGATTCACCCATTGATCTGAATCCGGGATGGCCAGGGAAGCCAGAAAATACTTGATGAGCCTTGTGTACTCTGTCTGTTTCTCTTCGGCTGTTAACGGCGCGTCGCCGCGACTGATGATAAAATCGAACTTGAACGGATCGGCAGGATTGATGACCATGCCCTTGAGATTGGCGGGCATAAATGCAGAAGTTAATACCGCCTGGGTTCCAGGCTGAGGCATAAGCCCCAGCGCAGTAAGCACTTGGGCAAAACCCTGCGGCGGCATTATGCAACTCACGATAAAACTGAATAATACAAGGAACACTGTTGTTTTCTTAATATCCGCCCCCTTGCTACGAATAGAAGTGGCAAAATAATGATTTAAAAACATAGCTATGTTATAAGATGGTGTCACGAGGAGTATATACTATGAATAGCCAACAAACAAGTTTACGTTTCAAGAATGTCGACGAAAACTAAAATGTCGTATTTGGTCGAAAAACTGATGGATACCCGTTGCTGATCATACCCCGGACTTTGCATTCGCGCTGATCGTGATCGATGATCGCACCACAATCGCTGCCCCTAAAATAACTCCGGTCAGCCAGGTCATCAACATTATCAAAACGACCACAACTTTAAAGGGGATCAACAACAAGGGTAAGACAGCAATGACCACTCCGAGAATAAGTCCGACCCTTAGACCCTGCCCATATAATTCCGACCGACCGGGTAACTCACAGACAGGCTCCGCCCGTTTAACATGCACATAAAATAATGTTCCAAAAAGTGCGTACAGAACCCAGACTGCAACATGCGGACCGATCGTTCGCGGCAGGGCTTCAGGAAGAATCAGCGATCCAAGAACAAGATATATTCCCCCCAGTAATCCCCCCAGGATCATAGCCTCAATGCCGGAAGGCATGAGATCCCGAAAAGTCAGCGCCCGGCCGGCTTTGATCCGCAGCCACCACCATCCCAAAACCAGCAGGACGGCGAGATTTGAAACCCCTGACAAAAAAGCGGCTCCGCGACTTGTAAATCCAAAACTTTTTGCACACCCGCAATAAACGGAAAAAAGGATCAAACAGGTCATCCGTCCGGATGAGCTGGCCAGCCAACACCGGCATCTTTGCGGCAACGCACACAGGGTTTCACTGGAATCAGTGAACACATTCTCAACCAGAAAAACCGGAAAGATATACGCCATAAAAGGATGCCAGAACAGGATCAGAAGCGACGCGGGGAGCACATGGATACCAAATAGAACAGGATCAACCGCAAATGCAGAGGGCAACCACACAACTTTTGTCAAATAAGCCTCGTATAAACCAAAGATCGCCCCCGCCAGGAAAAGCATCGGAAAAATAACCCGCCCTTGACGGAACAGAAAATAACTGAGAACGACCGTGTGAAGGGTATAAAGCGGAATAACAACCAGAATTCCCCACAGAGAAAAGAACGGATACGGAGTAGCATTCGAAACCCCCTCTGCAAGGACGGTCGAGATTGATCCGAGCAGCAGCCAGAAAACGATCTTCGTTCCAGTGGACACAGCTGAAGTTTCCAGGGCCCTCGTCGTACTATTCAAACTGCTGCCTCAGATTCTGTTCCAACTCGATCAATTCACGCTTACGGCCGTCATCTTTTCCTGCGTATTTCCCCAGGGAACCGTCCGATTTAATGACGCGATGGCAGGGAATAAGAAGCGGCCAGGGGTTCTTCCGTAGTGCTTGCCCAACCGCGCGCACGGCTTTCGGCCGGCCAATGCGCTCCGCCACCCATTGATAAGAACGTGTTTCCCCGAATGGAATATCCAGCGCGGCTTTAAGTACCGACATTTCAAAGGGTGTTAATTCGTTAACTTTCGTCATACTTCAGATCCCATAAACTTTTTCCCGCGCAGGAGGCGGTGGTAGGTGATCGCAAAACGATGGGCTTCGTCA
>Ga0172379_10012012_pt1 | contig 10207 bp, 6 predicted proteins | sample GrowelOW334metaG_FD_119756 | JGI IMG/M metagenome (GOLD analysis project Ga0172379, IMG submission 119756) | Groundwater microbial communities from an aquifer near a municipal landfill in Southern Ontario, Canada - Groundwater well OW334 metaG | ecosystem: Environmental > Aquatic > Deep...
GTCATGGATTCGCCAGAAGCCAGTCCTCGACTGATTTCTTCACGGTCCTTAGCTGTTAACCGAACGTAGGATTCTGGCATACGAGTAGGAGTCTACCCGTTGCGTTAGATTTTGGAGAGGAAGATGTTAACGGCAATCGCGCGCGGACTCCGCAAAACGCTTGATGGCATCGCAACGCCAAGTTCTGTGAAAACCAAAGGTCGGCGGCGAAGCCCCATCCTGTCGGATTTGGATATCACAATTTGTGATATCCAAATTGTCATCTCGTCCTTCGACATCTGAAACATAAAATCTGTTGGAAATCGCTCGGAATTTCGTTTTACGGCCTGGTTCAACGCCATGGTCGAGACCCCGTACATCCGGGCGAGGTCTCTGTCGACGATCACTTTCTGTCCGCGAATCATATAGATCTTCTCCTCAATGACCATCACCGGAACGACCGCATCGTCTTTTCGCATATAAGTTTGATTAACAAAATCCCCGCAGCGCATGCGGGGATTTCATATTTCTAGAATCATTCCATCACGAAACGGGCCGAATGTCAACGCGCGCTACGTCATGTTCTTCAAATACTGACCCGTGAGCGAACCCTTTACCTTCATGATTTCCTTCGGAGTCCCTTCCGCGATGATGAGGCCGCCCTTCATGCCGCCCTCCGGGCCCATGTCGATCACCCAGTCCGCGGTCTTGATGACGTCGAGGTTGTGCTCGATGATGAGCACCGAGTTGCCCTTGTCGACGAGCATCTGCAGGACGCCGAGCAGCCGCTTGATGTCCTCGAAGTGCAGGCCGGTCGTCGGCTCGTCGAGAATGTAGAGCGTCTTGCCGGTCGCGCGACGACTGAGTTCGGTCGCGAGCTTCACGCGCTGCGCCTCGCCGCCCGAAAGGGTGGTCGCGCTCTGGCCGAGACGAATGTATCCGAGCCCGACCTCGTGCAAAATGTTGAGCTTGTCGAAGATCATGGGCTGGTCCGCGAAGAACCGCCGTGCCTCCTCGACCGTCATATTGAGGATCTCAGAAATGTTCCGATCCTTATAGTGGATCTCGAGGACCTCGGTGACGTAGCGCGTGCCGTGGCATTCCGGGCATTCGACGTACACGTCGGGCATGAACTGCATCTCGATGCGGCGCACCCCTTCCCCGGCGCACGGCTCGCAGCGGCCGCCGCCCTTCACGTTGAAGGAAAACTTGCCCGCGTCGAAGTTGCGCATCTTTGCCTCCGGCACGTTCGTGAACAGGTCGCGCACGGCGGTGAACACGCCGGTGTACGTCGCCGGGTTCGAGCGCGGCGTACGGCCGATCGGCGACTGGTCGATGGCGACCACCTTGTCGATGTGCTCGAGCCCCTTGATGGCCTTGTGCGCGCCCGGATACAGCTTCGCGCGGTAGAAATGACGGGAGAGCGCCTTGCCAAGAATGTCGAGGATGAGCGTGGACTTTCCTGAACCGGAAACGCCGGTCACGCACACGAGCTTGCCGAGCGGAATGTCCACGTCCACGTTCTTGAGGTTGAATGCCGAGGCGCCGACAACGGTCAACTTCTTGCCATTGCCCTTTCGATAGGATTTCGGAAGCGAGATTTCCTTCTTGCCGGAAAGATACGCGCCGGTGAGCGAATCCTTATCCTTTAAAATTTCCTTGGGCGTTCCCTCGGCGATGATCTCGCCACCATATTCGCCGGCGCCCGGACCCACGTCGAACACGTAGTCCGCGGCCTCGATGACCGCCTTGTCGTGCTCGACGACGATGACCGAATTGCCCACGTCGCGCAAACGCTTCATGGTCTCGATGAGACGGTCGTTGTCGCGCGGATGCAATCCGATCGAGGGTTCGTCGAGAATGTAGATGACGCCGGAAAGCGAGGAGCCGAGCTGGCTTGCAAGCCGCACGCGCTGCGCCTCGCCGCCCGAAAGCGTCATGGCCGCGCGATCGAGCGTCAGATACCCGACGCCGACGTCGATGAGGTGCGACAGACGGGAGACCACTTCCTTCGCGACGCGCTCGACGACCATGTTCGCCTCGTCGGACAAATCGCCAAACGTGGTCTCCCTTGCCTGCGGGCCTTCCCGCCGTATCGCCTTTCCGCCCGGCTTCGCCACGTACGGCTTGAAAAACACGAACATGTCCTCGATCGCCGAATTCACCACGTCCGCGATGCTCTTGTCGCCGATTCGGACCGCGAGCACTTCCGGACGCAGGCGCTTTCCCTCGCATGCCGGGCACACGGTGGTACGCATGTACCCCTCGAGCTCATGCCGCACGTACTCAGAATCCGTTTCCTTATACTTGGCCTCAAGCTGCGCGAGGATTCCGGAAAACGTCACGTCCTCCCCCTCGAACGAATAGGTGGTGTCGCCGGTTCCGTACAAGACCATGTCCACCTTTTCCTTCGCGATCTTCTCGACCGGAACGTTGATGGAAAACTTCTGCTTCTTTCCGACCGTTTCCAAAAGACGCAGATAGCTGGTTTGATTTCCGGCGATGCGCGTCCACGGGCGCACGGCGCCCTCGGCAAACGTCAGGCGCTTGTTCGGAATCACGAGCTCCGGTTCGAGCACGAGCTTCACGCCGAGCCCCGTGCATTCCGGGCAGGCGCCGAACGGCGAGTTGAACGAAAACAGGCGCGGCTCCGGCTTCGGCAGGTTGATGCCGCAGCGCGCGCAGCTGAACGATTGGGAGAACAGCACCTCGTCGCCATTGTCGTCGTTAAGCGCGATCAGGAGGCCGTTGCCATACTCAAGCGCCTTCTTCGTCAGGTCCTTGAGACGCATGAGGCCGGCGGCGTTCGTGACGATGTCCTCGGCGATCTCCGCAATCGCGACCTCGACGGTGTGGTCCTTCTTCTTGTCCTTCTTCATGACGACGGCCTCGTCCGCGTCCATGAGAAGGCCGTCGAAGCGCACGCGCGTGAACCCGGCGTTCTGCGCGGCGACGAGCACGGCCTTGTGTTCGCCCTTCTGGTTCTGCACCACGGGCGCGAGCAGGAGCACCGCGGACGCGCCCCTTGCGAACGCGGCGAGACGCCCCACGATCTGATCGAGGGTCTGCTCCTTCACCGGATCCCCGCACTTCGGACAATGCGGAATGCCGGCGCGCGCGAAAAGCACGCGCAAAAAATCGTAAATCTCCGTCACCGTTCCGACGGTCGATCGCGGATTATGCGAGGAAGATTTTTGATCGATGGCAATGGTCGGCGAAAGGCCGAGGATCTCGTCCACGTCCGGCTTGTCCTGAAGCTCGAGGAACTGGCGGGCGTACGAGGAAAGCGACTCCATGTACCTGCGCTGCCCTTCCGCGTAAATGGTATCGAACGCGAGGGAAGATTTTCCGGAACCGGAAAGCCCGGTCACGACGACGAGCTTGTTCTTGGGGATGTCGACGGAAATATTCTTTAAGTTGTGAACCCGCGCTCCGCGAACGGAGATAAACTCCTGTGACATAAAAAACATCGCAAGCGTGATCAAAGTGCTTGCGATGCTACCATTCAATCTTTGAAGGGTCAAGGGCGAGAAACGAACCAGCCATCCGCTAATGCCCGCCCGTCATGTCCGGTTCTGCCTGAACGAAGCCCGTGGCACGGCAATCTCCCGTCCCTTCATTGTACACGCATGTTTCCTTAGACTTACCCTCGACCGTGCGGACGCCGCACGGATCGGAGTTGCATACGTCCACAATGTTCGGATCTCCTAAAATCGGCCAATCAAGATCATACAATTCATTGTCGGTCTTCGTGTTCGTCACCTGCCACGCGCTGCTGTTGTAATCCGCGCACGCGACGACTTTCTGACAGGAAATGGTCATGTCCACGCACGAACCTGTCATGGCTTCATCCGCGACGTCGAGCGTGTACCACGCGCCGACCCCGGCAGCCAATGTGCCGCCCGAAACGATGGCGGCCGCAGTGGTCGCGGTGAGTGCCGCGGTTGCGCCGGCAACGCTCGTAAACATGGTCGGCTCATGCGTGAAACCGCAGACGTTGTACTGGTCATACGCCGGATTGGTTTCCGAGGCGTTCACGTACGTGTCTGCCGGATCCAAAGACGCGCACCGACTGACGGAAGGCGTGATGCCAAAATCATTTTCCGCGTAAATCTGATTGCATGAGACGCACCAGCCCGTCGCCCCGTCGCTCAAACATTTGGCCGTTTCCTTATTTCCGCCAGGTTCTACGGCCCTTCCGAAACAATCCATAAACATGCAGGTCGTTCCATCCGCGACCTCCGTGCCGTCCGGCTTTGTCGTCACCACGGCCATCGAGCCGCAAATGTTCTGCCCATACCTGCCTTCCGTCACGCTGTTACGGTCGATTGTATACCCTTCGTTCAACAGCGCGTCGCACGAATCTCCTCCCGACAAAAGACTCACCTGCCGAATCATCGGTAGCTTCGGAACCTTCATCTTTATCAGCTCGGGATTCACCGTATAGAGAATGGCATAGGCGAACAGCAGCAGGATGAGCCCGGTAATCGCCTTCACGATCATGTCCTTTGCCTTGCCGATTTCTCCCGTGGTCGCGCCGACCACGTAGCGGATGCCGCCGATCATCACGAACACGATCGCGATGGTCACGGCAAATCCGAGGAGATACTTGTAGACCGCGTTGACGTACTCGCCGTAATTGTACACGCTGGTCACGGCGCCTCCGCTCGGGCTCGGAATGGAAATCTGCAGCGTGTATTTCTTCGTGTCGCTCGGATAGCAGTAGTGCCATCCGCTCGGACATTCGGCCGGCTGCTTGCTGTCAAACGTCCCGTCATTGATCCCGTCGCCGTCCATGTCCTTCTCGCAGAGTTCTTCTTTTGAAAAGCATTGAAGGTTTGCGCTGGGAAACTGGCTCGAATCCGTCGCATACAGGTAGCCTTGGGACTTCGGGGTTCCGACGCACAGCTTCTGACACGCCTCCGCGTCGCTCGTGCCGGACGCCTGCTGCGTCGCCCCTTGTCCCGCGATATTGCAAAAGCATGCCTGAGCCGCCGAAGAACCCGCGCTTGAACTCGCGCTGGCGCTCGCGCTCGCGTTTGATCCGTCCCGCACGGCCTTGCAATCATCGGAAACCTGTTCCCATCCTCCGCCGGCAACGTACGTGCCAATCTCAACCTTCGTCACGGTCGAAGAAGGAAGATTGGTCGTGCATGCAGTTTGGCAATGCGTCTGCGCCTCCGTTTCATCGAAAAAGACGCTACCGTCCCCTATGATCGTTTCATCGCAGGTTTGCGATCCGTCCGTAGTAAGATAGCATGCGCACCACCATTTGCTCGCCCTTTCCGCAAACGCGACCTGCGGCGCGGCAAACGAAGCCAACGCCATGAGGAGGACGATTATTTTTCCGACGCGTAACATCCGCATACGCTAAGACGATTGAATAAAGCGCTGGATCAGCTTCTCAAAGGTGTCTTCCGGGATCGCGCCCGGGATTCGAATGCCGTTGAAGAAAAAGGTCGGGGTCCCGCGCACGCCCGCCTCGGCGCCAGCCGCGTAGTCTTCCTCGATTTCGGAAATGTTTCGGTCGCTTGAAAGACAGCGCTTGAATTCTCCTGCGTTCAAATTCAGCTCGGTCGCGTACCGGACGAGCGCCTCATCGGAATGGTCGCTCTGGTTGGCATACAGCTTGTCATGATACTCCCAAAACCGTCCCTGCTCCGCCGCGCACTCGGCGGCCTCGGACGCCGCGAGCGCCTCGGGGTGGAGCTCGAGGATCGGGAAGTCGCGATAGACGAATCGCACGCGGTCACCGAACAGGGCGGAAACCGACCGAACGATGAAACTCTCCTCGCGTGAGAACGTGCAGCCGAAATCCGCGAACTCGACGATAGTCAGCACGGCGTCCTCCGGTCCCAGCGACGGATCGTCGATCGTCGCAAGGTCAAACTCGCCTTCGGGAACCGGCGTACTCGCGACCGCCTCGCTCGCGCTATAGCGCCGCGTAAAGGCGAGATCCGCTTCGGTAAGTTCGCCGGACTTCATGAGCGACGCATAATGATAGACGCGCCACGCGAACACGGAAAGTCCGACGAGAACGAGCGTGGTGACGGCCGTGGCGATGAGGTTTCGACGCGAATGAATCGCGTGATCTTCGAGAGGAATGGCCATAAGGATAAAAAAAGTATATCATAGGAAGGCTCATTGACGGAAAAGCTCATTTCTGTTAGTTTCTTGGCACCAACTTATGACTATCGACAATACCCTTTCCATTATCCAAGTCGTCTTCGCAATTTTGCTCGTGGCATCCATCTTGCTACAGGCGCGCGGCACCGGCCTCGGTTCCTCGTTCGGCGGCGAAGGCAACGTCTATCGCACCAAGCGCGGCGTTGAGAAGCGCCTGTTCCAGGCGACCATCGTGCTCGCCATCCTTTTCTTCGGCGTCTCACTCGCCAACGTCCTGGTCTAATTGTGACCAATCCGTTCAAAACGCTGTTTTCGAAATCAACAGGAAGGACGGGACAACGCACGAAGGACCTGACGTTCCGACAGGTTTTGTCCGCGACGAAACAGGGCGGCATGCCTTCCTGGCAGCAGTGGAAGCAACTTCCACGAGTTTTGTCGATCGGCGAACGAAAAATTCTTCTTTCCGCCGTTTCCCTTCTCGTTCTCTCTTTTTCGTCCCTTTCGTTTTGGTATATCGTTTCCCACGAGGTGGACATTCCGGCGATCGGAGGAGAATACACGGAGGCGCTCATCGGCGAACCCCAATTCATCAACCCTCTGTACGCGTCCGCCTCTGACGTCGACGCGGACCTTACGCGGCTCGTGTACTCGGGCCTGCTCAAGTGGGATCCGGAGACCGGCCTGACAAACGACCTCGCTTCCGAGGTTACGGCGTCCGAGGACGGCAAGACGTACACAATAACGATCCGCGACGACGCGAAATTTCACAACGGCGAGAACGTACGGGCCGCGGACGTCATCTTCACGATCGAGGCGATCCAGGACCCGCAATACCGCTCACAGCTCGCGGTCAGCTTCCGCGGGGTCGCGATCTCGCAGGTGGACGAACGGACGGTGGCCTTCACGCTCGAACAGCCGTTCGCGCCGTTTCTTTCCACGCTCACGGTCGGCATTCTGCCGGCCGGCGTCTGGAGCGAAATCGATCCGCGCAATGCCCCGCTCGCGTCACGGAATTTGGAACCGGTCGGAAGCGGCCCATACCGATTCGCGGAATTCGCAAAGGACAAGTCCGGAAACATCCTTTCGTACGCGCTGGAACGCAACCCGTCCTACTACGGCGGAGCGGCCAGCATCGACAAACTGACGTTCAAATTCTATGCGAGCGCGACAGAGGCAGTCCGCGCGCTTGAAAACAAGAACGTGGAAGGAGTGAGCTTCATCCCGGCAGATATGGAGGAAGAGGTCGCGCGCGCGAGGTCGGTAACGCTGCTTCATCCGGACATTCCGCGCGAAGTCGCCCTCTATTTCAACCAGACGACGTACGAGCCGCTCAAGGACAAGGCCGTACGCGCCGCCATCGCCCAGGCGATCGACAAACAGTCGATCGTAAACGAGGTGCTCGGCGGAAACGGACGCGTCATCGAGGCGCCTATCCTCCCGGGCATGCTCGGCGAACACCCGGACGTGGCGAAGATCGGCTACGATCAAGCTGGCGCCAACGCGGCGCTTGAAGAAGCGGGATATAAGCTTCCGGAAGGAGGAACGGTCCGCGGCCTGAAAAAAGCGCCGGCCGACGGAAGCGCAAACGAACTCTCTGTCACCATCACGACGGTACAAAGCCCGGAATTCATACGCGTGGCCGAACTCATTTCCTCGCAACTCGCCTCGGTCGGAATCAAGACGCAGGTCAAATCGGTGGAAAATAACTCCTTCTTCGATACCGTCATCCAATCGAAGGATTATCAAATTCTTCTTACCGGCACCCTATTCGGCCTTGATCCGGACCCATATCCGTTCTGGCACTCTTCACAAACGCGCTCCGGCGGGCTAAACTTAGCTCTCTACGCGAACCGAAACGCCGACACGCTGCTTGAAACGGCAAGAAATGCCACGAATTCCGATGAACGAGCTCAGAAGTATCGGGAATTCCAGGATATCATCGCGTCCGACGTTCCTGCCGTGTTCCTTTACCAGTCAACGTACGCGTACGCGATCAGCAACAAGATAAAGGGTGTGACGATCGAACGCCTCGTTTCCCCGGCGGATCGATTCGCAACCATAACGGAGTGGTACGTTAAAACGAAGAAGGCCCTTAGGTAACCCTGGGGGCAGCACGCACGTGTGGCGGAATTGGTATACGCGCAGGTCTCAGAAGCCTGTGCCTTCACGGGCTTGAGAGTTCGAGTCTCTCCACGTGCACCAGGTGACTTTTTCAGGGACACAATCCGTTGCGTCCCGAATAAAACTCACGTGGATGGAAATCCGCGCTTAATTCCGAGTCGCTTCGTCCTTTAGTCTTACGTCGTTGAGTGAGGATCCTCTTTTTTCATATTCATTCCGCGACCCAACGACTAAGCGGCCACGCGACTCAATCAATCCAATCTATGGCTGACCAAACCAAGACCACCCCGCCGGGCGGCATTCCGCGCCCCGCCGGCGCGCGACCGCCAGTACGCGGCGGATCGCCGCGCGGCGTTCCTCCCGCAGGCAGACCGAGCTTCGATAAGTTTCGCGGCAAGGTATTTCATCGCGACCAAAAGGAACGCGCTCCAAAGGGCACGTCCGTGCCGTCCGCACCCGCGGGCGAAAAGCTGCGCGTAATCGTTCTCGGCGGCTGCGAGGAAGTCGGACGCAACTGCACGCTCCTCGAATACAAGAACGACATCATCCTCATCGACATGGGGCTTGAATTTCCGAACGAGGAAATGCCGGGAGTGGACTACATCATCCCGAACATGTCGTACCTCAAGGGCAAGGAGAAAAACATCCGCGGCGTCATCATCACGCACGGGCATTACGACCACATCGGCGCGATCCCGCACACGGTCCCCTACATCGGCAACCCGCCGATCTTCGCGCTTCCGGTCGGCGCCGCCATCGTGAAGCGGAGGCAGCAGGACTTTCAAACGCGCCCGCTCAACGTCAAGGTCACAAAGATGACCGACGTGCTGCAGCTCGGCCAGTTCAAAGTCTCCTTCTTTCACATCAACCATAACATCCCGGACTCCGCAGGCATCGTCGTCGAGACTCCGGTCGGCACCGTGTGCCACACCGGCGACTGGAAATTTGACTTCCATCCGACCGGGGCAGAACACGCGGACTTCCAACGCATCGCCGAAATCGGCAAAAAGGGCCTGCTCTGCCTCATGGGCGACTCGACGAATTCCATGATCCCGGGACACCAGGTGTCCGAAAAGGTCATCGGGGAGGAGCTTGAGCGCATCATTGAAAAGGCTCCGGGCCGCATCATCTTCGGCACGTTCGCTTCCCTGCTCTCCCGCGTGAAGCAGATCATCGAGATCTCCGAGCGCCTCGGCAAAAAGGTCGTGCTCGACGGATTTTCCATGAAGACCAACGTGGAAATCGCGAAGGAGCTCGGCTTCATCAAGGTGTCAACCTCGACGCTCATCACGATGGAGCAGATCGACAGCGTGCCGCAAAACAAGGTCGTGGTCGTATGCACGGGCGCGCAGGGCGAAAAGAACGCCGCGCTCAACCGCATCGCCTCCGACGAGCACCGCGCGATCCGCATCGACCCGACGGACACGGTCGTGTTCTCCTCCTCCGTCATTCCGGGAAACGAAAATGCGGTTCAGCGCCTCAAGGACATCTTCTACCGCAAGCGCGCGAAGGTCATCCACAAGGACATCATGGACGTGCATGCCGGCGGCCATGCCTTCAAGGAGGACATCAAGCTCATGCTGGCGCTGTTCAAGCCGAAGTTCTACGTCCCGATCGAGGGCAACCACTTCATGCTCCGCGAGAACGCCTCGGTGGCCTACTCGATGGGGTGGAAGGAAGAAAACGTGTTCGTCGTCGACAACGGCCAGGTCATGGAATTCTGGCGTGACGGCGGACGTCTGACCAAGGAAAAGATTCCCGCCGACCACGTGTTCGTCGACGGGCTCGGCGTGGGCGACGTGAGCCACGTGGTCCTGCGCGACCGCAAGGCGCTCGCCGAGGACGGCATGGTGATCGTCGTGGTCCAATACGACGGAAAGACCGGCAAGCTCGTCGGCGTGCCGGACATCATCAGCCGCGGGTTCATCTTCATGAAGGACCACAAGGAACTCGTGGACGCGACGACCGGCGTCGTCAAGAA
>Ga0172379_10012013_pt1 | contig 10206 bp, 6 predicted proteins | sample GrowelOW334metaG_FD_119756 | JGI IMG/M metagenome (GOLD analysis project Ga0172379, IMG submission 119756) | Groundwater microbial communities from an aquifer near a municipal landfill in Southern Ontario, Canada - Groundwater well OW334 metaG | ecosystem: Environmental > Aquatic > Deep...
AGTGCACATGCTGGGCGGTGTTATGCGTGGTCCGGAAACCTTGGCAAGCGCTTTGTGCGAACTCACCGGGGATACCCGCCTGTTGAGGACTCCTACCCGGGTTGTGGCTGGCCGGTCTTTTCTGGTGGCGAAGGTTCACGCCCTCTCTCTTGCCGCCATGTCCCTTGCCTTCGATCCCGAATTCGCCGGACGCCTCCGTTCCCTGGTGCTCTCCATCGTTTTCTCACTCATGGCGGAGGATGTGTACCTTGATTGCCTGGAGGATCGCTTTTTCCCCATGTCGAAAAAGGCCGCCCTCGCAGGAGACTTGATCCTTCTTTGGGATCAACGACGGGATCCCCGCGCCCTGACCCACGTGCCTGCTTTGTCGGCATTATGGGCTGTCCGTGACGAACAGATTCCCGTATTCGGTACCATGGAAGGCGCAAGCGAGCTCGTCAGGCTCTCGTTTGATCTGGACTCTACCTGGAACACCTTCATCAGCTCCGGGCTTGAAAACCATGAGACCCTTCTGGCCCTTGAAGAGCTCCTTTTCGGTCTTTCCTTCGAGGAAATCCGACTGGTGCGTGATCGTTTGACGATCAGCGGAGAAGGTGCTGCGGATAAGGAGCTTATCGGCGGAATATTGGGCGGAAAAAGCCATTATACGCCCGTTGAAGGCACCGATCCACGGGCAATGTACGAGTTCTACGCCCAACGAAGGGATGCTGCCCGAGCCCGGAGCCGTGTGGGGGCCCCCGGACCGCTACATACCCTGGAGGAGCTGTACCTCTCCTACCTTATGGCCCGTTAGGTTTCGCCACCCATCCTCACTGCCGGTGACAGCTTCAGATCCAGGTTCTGCTGGGTTTCCAGGGTGTCGAATTCACGGCGAAGGGCGGAAATCGAGACTGTCTTTGGTACCGATAGTCTTGCGCGCAGGGTGAACATGGGAGCTCCGGTCCACGGTGCGGGCATCGTATCCGTCTCTAGATCCGCGATATTCACGTCATGCCTTCTGAGTACGGCTGCCACCGAATGGACTATGCCGGGGTTGTCCAGGGAGGATGATTCCAGCAGATAGGGCAGAGCGTCGACCATGGGAGCGGGATCGGCTGTGCGTCTCGCAGTGGCGACCAGCCCCAGTTTTGCCCCCAGCGCGGGCGTTTCATCCAGTAGGCGGCCAATCGCTGCCTGTTCGCCGGAAACCAGAAGGAGGGCTGCGAATTCACCCCCAAGGAGGGCCATACGGCTTTCCTCGATATTGCAATCCCGTTCCAATACAGCCGATGCTATGTCGTCGACGATCCCGATGCGATCGCTTCCGACCGCTGTTATCAGTGCATGGGTTTTCATCATTCCGCTCCTTACTGGTTCTTGTATTGCTCGACCTCGTCGTGCACGTACTCAAGTTTTATTCCGGCCTTCGCGAACATATCCTCGGAATCGGCGCCATCGTGGTATCGTTTCTGGCAGACGACACGCACTATCCCACAATTTATTATAAGCATGGCGCAGGTTCTGCAAGGGGTCATACGGCAATAAAGCGTCGAACCTTCAAGGGCTATGCCCCTTCTGGCTGCCTGGCAGATCGCGTTCTGCTCGGCATGGACCGTCCGCACACAGTGGGTGGTAACCTTGCCGTCCTCGTGGATGAGTTTCTTGAACTGATGGCCAATCTCATCGCAGTGGGGGAGTCCGGCGGGGGCTCCTACATAACCGGTCACCTGTATCTGGTTGGACTTCGCGATGACGCAACCGGACCGGCCGCGGTCGCAGGTGGCCCGTTTTGCGATGGCGTCACATACCTCCATGAAGTATTCATCCCAGCTGGGTCTTTTGTACGTTTCGTTTTCCATAGGGTCCCCCCGGATATTCTAGCATAGGTCCCGCCTTTTTGTGGAATGTGGTGGTAGGAAAACGGGACCGTTGACCGGACCCGCGTTTTTACCGATACTGTCGCGAGGCAAAATCAACAACAGAGGTGTCCATGAAAGATCTGACCCAAGGCAAGGAAGGCACGCTCATCCTCATGTTCGCCCTCCCCATGCTGATAGGAAATGTATTCCAGCAGTTCTACAACATGGTGGACAGCTGGGTGGTTGGCCAATTCGTTGGAACCGATGCCCTTGCGGCGGTGGGTGCCTCCTTCCCGCTTGTTTTTCTGATGGTCGCCCTGGTCATGGGCCTGGCAATGGGTTCCAACGTGCTTATCGCCCAATACTACGGTGCCAAGAATATGGAAAAAGTACGAGCCTCCATCGAAACAACGTACCTAGTCCTGTTCTCGTCCGGCATCGTACTCACTATCGTCGGGCTGTTGAGCGCCGAGTTCATCCTGCGTCTGCTTCGCGTGCCTGAATCCATCCTTCCCCTATCCCTTGAATATCTCAGGATCATCTATGCGGGTATGATCCTCATGTTCGGGTACAACGGTGTGAGCGCTATCCTGCGCGGGTTGGGCGATTCCAAGACTCCCCTGGTCATGCTGATGGTGGCAACTGTCCTGAATGTCGTACTCGACCTGGTTTTCGTGCGTGTATTCCACTGGGGTGTGCCGGGCGTCGCCTGGGCAACGGTAATCGCCCAGGGTGTCTCCTTTTTTGGATCCGTCATCTTCCTCAACCGCACCCATGAGGTGCTCAGGACAAATTTTCTCAAACTTCATTTCCATAAGGATATTTTCATTGCCAGCCTGAGGATAGGACTACCAGCCGGTGTGCAGCAAACCATGGTTTCCCTGGGAATCATGTTCATGTCGGCGGTGGTGAACGGCTTCGGAACCACCGTAATCGCCGGGTTCGTGGCGGCGGGCAGGATAGATTCATTCATCGCCATGCCGGCCATGAACCTCAGCATGGCCCTCTCAACCTTCACTGGCCAGAACATGGGGGCCCAGAAGCCGGACCGCGTGCGGAAAGGATACAAGGCCGCCCTACAGATTGGACTTGCCATCACTGTGGTGCTCGTCCTGGTTCTTCTGCTTTTCGGACGTGCCCTGGTGGGTATCTTCACGAGCGACCAGGCGGTCATCGATGTGGGTGCCCAGTATTTGGCGGTCATAGCTCCTTTCTATTTCATTTTCAACATCATGTTCATCACGAACGGGCTTATCCGGGGGGCTGGCGAGGCGATAGTCCCCATGATTTCCACCCTGCTGGCGATGTGGATAATCCGCATACCGTCTGCGGTGCTGTTTTCGGGTATTTGGGGAGTCGTCGGTATCTGGTGGGCCATGCCAACCGGGTGGGTTGTAGGTATGTTAATCGCTGTGGGTTACTACAAGACCGGACGTTGGACGACAAAGGCCGTTACGGGACGCCGCGCACCTGCGGTGGAAGAGCCAGAGGCTTTATAACCCTCGATGCTGACGCTTTTCCGCCAGCATCGAGGTGTAGTACCGGGTTTCGATCTTGCCAGGGTCCACGCCTATGCGTTCCAGCAAAGCGAGTAGCCGTGAACGTGCATCTCTTACCACTTCGGGCGTGTCTGTATCGGCCAGAATTTCCAGCTCCACGAAAAGGCCCAAGCCGTCGATTTCCGAAAGTTCGATGGTTATGCCGTCGAAGGTCCAGGCCTTTCCCGTCTTGCGCTTGCGTATATGCAAGGCGAAGCCCAACCTGTCCAGCAAGGCTTCGAACTGTGCCACACCTTCAACGGTGAATTCCCGTTCGTCGTTCACCTCGATCCCGTCGCGGACTTCCTTTTGCTTGAAATTGATTATGGCACGGTCCGGCAACGCTGTTTCTGTGGCTGGCACCCCCGCTCCCCGGTCCTGTTCTCCACTTTCGGTCTCCCAGCGGATTCGGATGCCGGAACCGAATTTCCCCCGTGGACGCTGTTCCGCTGGTTTACCCGGGGCGGGAAAATCAGCCAGCGGAAGCCAGTAGGCGTCGTTCTTCTCGTGGTTGCCGGATTCCCCGGCGAATGCCGCTATCCTCGCGGTTACGCCCGCCGGGTCTTCGACCCATGCCTTCAGTTCGATTTCTATCGGCATGGTTCAGGCTTTCCTACACGAACCTGAGGACCGACTCGTCGTAGTCTTCCGGCGGCAGATACCCAAGCAACTCGATGCAGGTGGCCGCGAGGGAACTGATACCCAGACCGGTCTTCAGCGATGTTTCGCCTGGGGTGCCCAGGTACTCACCCTTGTTTTCAGGGTCGTAGACGATGCAGGGCACCGGATTAAGGCTGTGGCTGGTCTTTGCCTTGGGAGTACCGTCTTCCTTGCGGGAAACCGCGCCGGTTTTCTTGTCATGCTCGTACATATCGTCGGAATTGCCGTGATCGGCAGTCAGGATCAGCATGCCACCCTGCTTCTGGACTTCCTTGGCCAGGCGACCCAGCTGCAGGTCCATAGCTTCCATGGAGCAGACCACCGCCTGGTACACGCCGGTGTGTCCCACCATGTCGCCGTTGGGGTAGTTGAGCCGGATAAAATCGTACTTTCCCGATCCTATCGCTTCCAGGACCTTGTCGGTGATCTCGGCGCATTTCATCCAGGGTCGCTGTTCGAAGGGGAGGACATCGCTGGTGATTTCCATGTAGTCCTCAAGTTTTTCGCTGAACTTACCCGTCCGGTTTCCGTTGAAGAAATAGGTGACGTGCCCGTATTTCTGGGTTTCCGATATAGCCAGGCTGCGCACGCCCGTGGCAGCAAGGAATTCACCCATGGTCCGGTCGATGGAAGGGGGACTAACAAGATACCGTGCAGGGACGTGCAGGTCGCCGTCGTATTCCATCATGCCGGCGTATACGACCTTAGGCCGCCTGATGCGGTCGAATTTGTCGAAGGTGTCCTGCTCGAAGGCAGCAGTCATCTCGAGCGCACGGTCTCCGCGGAAGTTGAAGTACACCACCGAGTCGCCGTCCTCTATGGTCCCGATGGGCTTCCCGCCGTCTGCGATGACGAATTCCTTAAGGTCCTGGTCTATAATTCCGGGAATTTCCTTACGGTAGGTTTCCACCGCCTCACGGGCGCTTTTGAATTGCCGTCCCTGACCGAGTACGTGGGTTTTCCAGCCCCGATCCACCATGGCCCACTCGGCGCCGTAGCGGTCCATGGTTATCCACATGCGTCCACCGCCGGAGGCGATGCGTGAGTCGAAACCACCTGTGTTCAGGCTCTTCAGGAAGGCTTCAAAGGGATCCACATATTCGAGGGCGCTCGTCTCACCCACGTCGCGGCCGTCGAACAGGATGTGGACGCGGACTTTTTTCACGCCGTCGGCTTTGGCCTGGGTTATCATCGCTTTCAGGTGGTCCATGTGGCTGTGCACGTTACCATCGGAAAAGAGACCGATGAAATGGAGCGTGCCGCCGGAGGTCGCCAGGTTTCCGATCACTTCCTTCCAGGCTTTTCCGGCAAAGATGGCTCCCGCTTCGATCGATTTCGACACCAGTGCCGCTCCCTGCTCGAAAACGCGTCCGCAGCCTATGGCGTTGTGGCCCACCTCGCTGTTGCCCATGTCGTCGTCCGAAGGCAACCCGACCGCCTTTCCGTGGGCCTTAAGCTTCGTGTGCGGACTTTTTGCCTTGATCGCTTCCAGGTTGAACATCTTGGAATCGGCGACAGCATCGCCTTCCTTGTATTTTCCGTAGCCGACGCCGTCCATCACTACCAGTACGAGAGGGCCACGGCGGCCTTTCCATTTAGGGTTCTTCTTCAGGGCATCCACCATGGGGGGCTCCTTGATTTGTCCTATGTGCGTGGGTTGATAATACGGAAAGGTGCACCCAATATCAAGTAAACCCTTCATGGACCGTCTACCGGTGATGCGTCGAAAGCTGGATCGCCGACCGCTGGAGCGCTGACGGTGGAGTGACAGGCGCTCAGGAAAAGCGGATGTCCACTAGGGTTATGTCGTCGGCGAGGTGGGATTCACCTATCCAGCGGTCGATTTCCTTGGCAACCCGGTCATTAAGTGTGGCGGGGGCGCAGTCATGGCAACCACGAAGGAAATCCAGTGTCCTCTCGTCGCCGTAGCGCTCGCCAAAGGGATCGGTCATATCGCTCAGACCATCCGAATACGCCACCAGGCGCAACCCGCTCTTGATAGGAACGATGTGGGTGTCCGAATAATCCAGCTCGTCAAGTATACCCAAGGGCGGCATGTTTGGCGTGGTGGGCTCGCACTCCGGAATGCCCCCCTGCTTGGAGCAAAAGGCATATACCGGAGAGAACCCGCAATTGTGGATTTCCACGTTTCCCTTTTCCAGATCGATGTAGAAAAGGCAGGCCGATACGAATACCTCGTCGGGGTTGACGTCCCGTACCATGGCGTTCAACAGGCTGGTCGTGGTTTTTGCCCCGCCGTCGTAGGCGAACAGTTTCATGCTGGCGAAGAAGGCTCCAAAGGCACTCGTCGCCAAGGCACCGGATATATTCTTTCCTGCCACATCGAAACAGGCAACCAACCAACGGTCGGTCCCGATCCTGATAGCCCGATAGAAATCGCCACCAATCTCATAGGCCATGCGGTTGAAGAAACTGATGCTGAAGCGTGGGTCCACCGGCAGCTCACGGTGAAGAAGATGCCGTTGGATTTCCCCAGCCCTCCGCAAGTCCTGATCCCGTAACTTGTTAAGGTGTTCGAGCAAGATCCGCAGGTTGACTATGCCCAGGTAGCTGCGCCTGTAATGGACCACGTACCAGCCTTGGTCCTCGTGCTGGACGGTTGATAAATCCTTGGCGACTATGCGGTCTATGTAATCGGTGGCCTCGACGATTCTCCTGATGGAAACCGAGTACGCGTCCAAGTCCCGTTGCCACAATTGTTTCCACCGGGAATCGACTATGTCCAGTAGCACAGACTTGGCCACCATGCCCACGATCGTGCCGTCCCGTTCTATGGGCAGCGCATCCAGACCCTCGTGTTCCGCGAGTAGGTCCAAGGCCCAGGCTGCATCGGAGTCGGCGTTCAGGGGTTCCACCGCCTGGGCGAGCCAACCTATCTGGAGGGGGGAGAAATGGCGTCGTATATCCCTGTCCGCTCCAGCCATGATTTCCCCTTGTCGTTCGATTATAATCGAAAGCCCCGCTCAAGGCCACTACGACAAGCCTCGGGTTCTCGGCTACTCGGATTCTCTGTTCCTCGGCTTCTACCGGTATTCCTCCCAGGCCCTGATCTCCAGCCCCTTCGTCCGAAGGTAGTCCAGGGATTCGGTGAATTGCTTGGCCACCTTTATATTGGTGAACAGCGGCACGTCGAAGTCAATGGCCATGCGCCGTATGAGATAATCGTTGCGCAGTTCCGTCTCGCCGTTATTTTTTGGAATGTTGATGACAAGGTCCAGGGTTTTTGACTTTATGAGGGTGGCGATGTTTGGTTCCTTCTGTTCCAGCGGCCAGAACAGGGCTTCGGCTTTCACGCCATTGGCCGCCAGGAATTTCGCCGTTCCCCGGGAGGCGAAAAGCTCGTAGCCCATTTTCATCAGCAGCCTTGCCGAATCCAGGAAGTCCACCTTGTCTTCCAGCGGGCCGGTGGACAGCAGGATGCGCTTTTTGGGTATGCGGTAGCCCACGGACAGGAGTGCCTTCAGGTAGGCGTCGTCCAGGTCGGTGCCTATGCAGCCCACCTCTCCGGTGGAGGCCATTTCCACCCCGGGCACCGGATCGGCACCGTGGAGGCGCGAAAAGCTGAACTGGGCAGCCTTGACACCCACCCAATCCAGGTCGAAAGCCGAGGACGGTGCCTTTTCCACCGGTTCGTCCAGCATGGCCCTGGTGGCCATGTCTATCATGTTTATCCTGCTAACCTTGGAGCAGAAGGGGAAGCTGCGGCTGGCACGCAGGTTGCACTCGATGACGCGTACCCGGTTGCGCTGGGCCAAGAACTGGATGTTGAAGGGTCCGGTGATGTCCAGTGCCTTCGCTATTTCGGTGGCTATCTTTTTGACCTTCCGGATGGTTTCAACGTACAGGCGCTGGGCAGGGAGCACCACCGTTGCGTCGCCCGAATGGACCCCCGCATTCTCCACGTGCTCGGTAATCGCGTGGAACAGCAATTCACCCCGTTTCGCTACCGCGTCGATCTCGACTTCCTTGGAGTTTTCGACAAACTTGGATATGACCACCGGGTGTTCGGCCGAAACGTCGGCGGCCAGATCCAGGAAGCGCTCAAGGCTCTCGTCATCCCAGGCCACGTTCATGGCGGCGCCGGAAAGCACGTAACTGGGCCGTATCAGCACCGGGTAACCGACCTTTCGCGCGAACTCCTTTGCCGAGGCCAGGTTGGTCAGTTCCTTCCACTCCGGCTGTTCTATGCCCATCTGGTCCAGCAGGGCGGAAAATTTGTTGCGGTCCTCCGCCATGTCTATGGATGCCGGCCGCGTTCCGAATATGAGCGCCCCCGCATCGTACAGCTTGAGGGCCAGGTTGTTCGGGATCTGTCCCCCCATGGAAAGGATGAGGCCATCCGGCCGCTCGCGCTCGTAGATGTCCAGCACCCTTTCAAGCGATAGTTCCTCGAAATAGAGGCGGTCGCAACGGTCGTAGTCGGTACTTACCGTTTCGGGGTTGCAGTTCACCATGATGGTGTAGCGGCCGAGCGAGCGGGCCGTGTCCACGGCGTTCACGCAGCACCAGTCGAACTCGACGCTGGATCCGATGCGGTACGAACCTGAGCCCAGCACCATGACGCCCCGGTTCGCCGGAGCCGTATCGTCGCTCATGGCGGCGTAGGTCATGTACAGGTAATTCGTTTTGGCCGGATACTCGGCGGCCAGCGTATCTATCTGTTTGACCACGGGCTTCACCCGCAGGTCCTCCCGCAGGGTCCGGATGCGCGCTTCCGTCAGCCCCAGGAACTCGCCGATGCGGGCATCGGAAAAGCCCAGCCGTTTGGCCTTCAGCATAAGCTCCCTGTCCGGCAGGGGAGTAGCGACTGTCGGCCGTGCACCACCTGGCAGGCCTGAGTTATCGGCTTCGGTCCCGGCCCCGGCTTGCGGAACAACCAGGGCTCGCAACACTTTTTCGCATTCAAGCGCGTTCGCCATCTTGGACAGGAACCAGCGGTCTATCCTGGTAAGCTTGTGGATTTTGTCTATGGTCCACCCCTCGGCGAGGGCGCGATACACGGCGAATACCCGCCTGTCGGTGGGAGCGGTGAGGGCTTCCTTCAGGTCCTTGAAGCCTCTACCCAACAGGAAATCGTCTCCGGCCAGTCCGGGCGCGCCGGTTCCCGTCATGCGCAGGGCTTTCTGCAGGGCTTCCTCGAAGGTCCTGCCTATGGACATGACCTCGCCTACGGATTTCATCTCCGACCCAAGCCTCTGGTCCACATTCTTGAACTTGGTCAGGTCCCAGCGCGGCACCTTCACCACGCAGTAGTCCAGGGCAGGTTCGAAGCAGCTTTTGGTCACCTTGGTAATCTTGTTCTCTATGTCGGTGAGGGAATAGCCCAGGGCCAGCTTCGCGGCGACAAAAGCCAGCGGATACCCGGTCGCCTTCGAGGCCAGGGCCGAACTACGGGAGAGCCGCGCGTTCACCTCGATTATGCGGTAATCCTCCGATGCGGGATCCAGAGCGTACTGAATATTGCACTCGCCCACGATCCCCAGGTGGCGTATGACGTCCAGGGCAACCCTGCGCAATTTGTGGTATTCTGAATCGTTCAGGGTCTGGGAAGGTGCCACCACTATGCTTTCGCCGGTATGGATGCCCAGGGGATCGAAATTTTCCATATTGCACACGGTGATGCAGTTGTCGAAGCGGTCGCGCACCACCTCGTACTCGATTTCCTTCCAGCCCCCCAGCCATTCCTCCACCAACACCTGTGGTGAGTGCGCGAAGGCCCGCTCGCAACGCTTCCTCAGTTCCTTCTCGTTCCTGCAGAGTCCGGAGCCTGACCCGCCCAGGGCAAAGGCTGCCCGCACCATAACAGGGTAGGCGATGGTCTTCGCGGCGGCCACAGCTTTTTCCAGATCCGTAGTCGCAATGCTGCGGGGTGACTTGGCACCTATCTCGTCCAGACGCCTGACAAAGAGTTCCCGGTCCTCGGTGTCCTCTATGGATTTTACCGGGGTTCCCAGCACGCGTACACCGTGCTTGTACAGGCTCCCGTCGCGGTCCAGCGCCACCCCACAGTTGAGCGCGGTCTGTCCTCCAAAGGACAGGAGTATGCCGTCGGGCTTTTCCTTTTCAATCACCTTCAGCACGTATTCGGGGGTGACGGGCAAGAAATAGGTGGCGTCGGCCATGCCCTCGCTGGTCTGGATGGTGGCGAT
>Ga0172379_10012014_pt1 | contig 10206 bp, 9 predicted proteins | sample GrowelOW334metaG_FD_119756 | JGI IMG/M metagenome (GOLD analysis project Ga0172379, IMG submission 119756) | Groundwater microbial communities from an aquifer near a municipal landfill in Southern Ontario, Canada - Groundwater well OW334 metaG | ecosystem: Environmental > Aquatic > Deep...
TATGAAGTCCTTGAGCATGTGCTTGTCGATTGCAAAGAAAAACGGGAACTGCTGAAGAAAATGAAAAGATAGCTGCTAAAGCAGGAATTGCAATTCAGAAATTCGACCTGATTATCACGTTGCTGTCAGTAACCGTACGAACCAAAGAAAATGGGATAGTAAACCTCTTTTCAAACATCGTCTGGAGAATCATCGTGCTGTCCGTCCCGTTCACGCCAACGACCTTCCCCATATACGCCCCATGCTCGTTTATGACTTCTTTCCCGTCCAGCTTCATCCTTAGCAGCAGGTCAACACGGATATCCTTTATCAGTATCGTGCTTATGTAGCCGGCAAGCATGGCAAACAATATGGCGATGATGAAATCCGAGAAGCTGACGTACGGCTCGCTGATATTCAAAACCCACCGGCTGCCAATATTCAGAACCAGCGTAAGCAGAATCGCTGCCACTGCATAAATCGAATAGGTAGTAATCATGAACTTGCGCTTTTCCATTATTGCATCCGCATATTTTCCAATGATTATGAAAAGGAATGAGAGCAAAAGCACGAATATCGTATTGTTGATGATGAGCGAAATCGCCTTTTCAGGCCTCATGCCCATGGAGTATGCCTGCACGCTTGCCTGGTAGCCAATTACGATGGCAACCATGAACAGAACCATCGCAGCAACATAGCCCATCCACCCAATGCGTTCGGTTGAAAATTTGAAATCCCTTGTAACGGAAGAGATATTTTCGTCAATACCGAATCCCTTGATTATGAGATAAAGGCCGACTATTATCCCGACAGGCTGCCATCCGACCCCGAGAAAGCTTGAAAGTGAAAGTAGAAGTATAAGCATTGCAGGAAGGCCTATTAGGAATTTTGCATAATAAGGGTCTTTCAGCTTTTCCAACAATACGAAATAGGTTTTTTCAAGTTCCTTTGCCTGCTTTATCAGGACGATTTGGGTGGAATCCACCTTGATTCTTGATTTCATTATTGGAAGTATTTCCTCGTCTGCTGCGCCATCCGAAACAAAAATGCACGAAGTAGCGTGGGTTTCCCTGAGTATTTTATCCAGTTGGTCGCTGATTTCCTTGTCTGCAGTGTAACCTAATTTCTTGTGGCCGGTTAAGGTGGCAAGTTCAACGTTATGGCCTTCCTTTTTCATTTTATCGTAGAGCTTTACCGCATAAAAAATAGTATTGGAATCCGGGTCCTGCGGGTCTGCCATTGCTAGTTTTATTGCGCCGTCGAGGTTCTTTTCCTTTCCGATAAGCGGGCCGCTGACCTTTCCCTTTTCGTATAGGTCGTTGTCCCGGTCGATGCACAGGATAAGCAATGGACGCTGCATGATTAGAGTAGGTTATTCAAGGATTAAAAAGGTTTAGTTGGGCTGGGAAGCGGCTAAACTGAAGAAAAATACCTTACCTTGTAATTTTGAACAAGCGAATAGTATTCGTACTTTTTTATGGAGTCCGGAAATTCACGCTCGAAGCCATCCATTATTTCCATGAAGTGCCTAAAATTTTTGACTTCCAAATCAAATTCAAAATCAGAAGTAACAACCGTAGTTTCGGTGTAAATGACGTTGGGGTGGGAAAGAACAGTACTGATAAATTTGGCCTTGTTTTCTGGCTTGCTGAACCATAGGTCAACCTTGTAATATTCGTAGCCAAGCGCACCGAGATCAAAAATCGTCCTGAATCCAAGTATGACCTTGTTCTTTATCAATTTCTTCAATCTGGAATTGCATGTTACGATAGAAGTCCCTGTTTTTTCCGCAAGAGCAGTCAACTGGATACGTGCATCCTTGGATAGCACATTAAGAAGTTTAAGGTCAAGCTCGTCCACATCCTCCTTAGTTACTTTTTGGAATACGGTAAAATCCATCTTATTTTCTTTTAAGTCGCTCAGATAATTACGAGTAAACTCCGTATACTTGGTCTTAATCGCAAGATGGGAATCCAAAATATATTGCCCGAATTTATCCTTGAAACCCTGCCAAAATAATTCGTATTCCCATGGATCGGTTACCCAGGTACTGAAACTGAAATCGTAATGCCCAGTTATCCTGTAAAATATGGAGATATTCTTGTGATTTTTCAGGTAGGTTATCATTTCTTCTTTTTTGCTATTGGGGGCGTCCGACAATTTAAAATAACACCTGAACGAAAGTAAACCAAGCTTGGAATAATCAATTACTGTATAGAATCCACGGATAATACCCAAATCAACTAACTTTTGCAGCCGATATTTCACAGTGTCCTTATTCGTCCTTAATCTTTTTGCCAAGGAGGAGTAAGCCTGCCGGCTATTCTGGTCAAGTTCGGCAAGCAATTTCCTATCAATCGAATCTAAATCATGCATATTTATCTTTTTTAAAGAAATATAATTAAAATCTTTCGTTTTTTCGCAATAATTAATAAAAAAGTTATATAAAGAATAAAAGTGGTAATAAAACAGGATTTGTCAAGTAAAAATGAAAATAATGGCTGAAACTATGATTGACCCTTATCTGAACAAAGCATGGAAAGACGCCTGCAGAATCCTTTTCGGGCAGGAAATAGGCGAACTTGCAGACTATAGCGATTGGCTTGCAGAAATGGTTGACGCGCCAATGGCAAAGAAATCGAGCATTTCTGGAAAGGAGGTTATCCATTCACGGGCGGAATATGCTGAAAAATCACGGTCGATAAGCCTGGATGAAATAGACATCACGAAGAAATTCGAGCCGCTAAATATTAACGAAATAAAGGATATTGACAGCATTGTTGAAGCTATTTCTGACCGGATTCTTTATACTGGAAACATTGTTCTTGGCAATTCCAAGGAAATACAAAAAAGCTCGAACATAAATGATAGTTTTTACGTGGATAATACAACGCTTTCAGGCAATTCAAAATACATGGCATTTTGCACCCTTGCAAGGATGGACACCTATGGCTTTGGGGGCAATGCTTTCAGCCAGTGCGATTTTTGCATTAAATGCCATGAGCTTACGCGCGTTAAAAGGTCGTTTGAGCTGTGGATGAGCCAGGACTGCTCGGATTGCTATTACTCGCATGGACTGAAAAACAGCACGAACTGCTTTTTTTCCTTTAACCTGGACAACGCTAGATATACTATAGGAAATCTGGTGCTGCTGCCGGACAAATATAAAGAGCTGAAAACCAAGCTGGTTTCTGAGATGATGGAGGAACTAAAGAGCAAGAAAAGATTGCCATCGCTTCCGGAAATAGTAAATGAATGCACGAATGGGACATTGCTACCAGAAAATAAAACAAACGCTTCTGTCGCACGCGCAACGGACAACGTAAAAATAAATGAGGAATTTGCAAAGACTTTCGAAATAATATTCAAGAAGAAACCGACAAGACAAATAGATGAATACGCATCTTGGCTATCCAGGCATGTACGCGGATTTGAAAGGTGCAAGTCAGCAGCAAGCGGAAAGGAAGTGTTCCTTGCAAAATACGGAAATTACTGCGACTTGCCGAAAAATAGGCTTTTGACTCTTGATGAAGCGAAGGGAATCGGCCAAACGTTGAAACTTACCGCTGACGAAGTAAGTGACATCAGCTTCAAGAACGCCAGCAAAAAGATTGGGAAGATTGCATTTTTCAATACAGACATACAAGACGGGCAAAATGCGAACAACCTTGAATGTACTATAATGATAGACGCGTTCAATTGCTACCGCTCGGTGTGCAGTGTATATTCCAAATTCTGTGCCTATTCCTTCTGGCCGCGAAGTTCCCAGCACATATTCGGCGGGGATACGGTTTTTGATTCCGGATTCTGCATCAACAGCTATAACTCGGTGAACCTGCAGAGATGCGTGGAGATGGATGGCTGCAACACCTGCTCTGATTCCTATTTCTGCCATAACTGCGAAAATCTGACTAATTCGATGTTCTGCTTCAATACGAAAAATAAGAGATATGCAATTGGAAATGCGGAATTGGGAATGGATGGCTATGCAAAAATAAAGAGCGGGATAATGGAACAGCTATGCCAAGAGCTGGAAAAGAGCGGGACTACAAAATATGACATTTTCGGGCTTGGGAGATAAGGACGGAATTTAAAAGCATAAACGAGAAATAGAAAATATGAACGGCACGATTCATTTCATAATAACCGGCGGGACTATTGATTCGAGTTTTAATCCTACTACTGACAAGGTTGAAGTAAGCCAAAAAACAAGCCTTCCGGAGTATATTGAAAAGCTAAAGCTCTACAACAAAAGCGAATTCACAGTTGTAACAATGAAGGACAGCCGCGAACTTAACCACAAAGACAGGAGAAGCATATTGGATACAGTGAAAAAATCCCCGCACAAAATGATTATCATAACTCACGGAACGTACACCATGCCAGATACCGGACAATATCTCAAAGAGCAATTAACCGAAAATAACAAAACAATAGTCCTTGTCGGGTCAATGGTTCCATTAACCGGATTTTCATTATCTGATGCGCCATTCAACTTGGGTTATGCCGTATCTAATGTCCAAATATTGAAAGCAGGAGTTTATCTTTGCATGAATGGAAAGGTATTCGACCCGGATAAGGTTGACAAGAATAGGATGGAAGGAAGGTTCGAAGAAGTAAAATAACAGGCAGCCATTACTTGACTAATTTTTCCAAGCTCTTCCTGACTTTCTTCTCCGGCTTTTCACTCGTATAGCCAATAGGAATTACGGCAATCGGAACTTCGTATTCTCCAGCATTTGCAATCCTCATCACTTCCATTGTTTCAAACGTCCCGACAAAAACAGAAGCAAGTCCGAGTTCACTAACTGCAAGCTGGGCATAGGACGCTGCGATAGTTGCGTCTTGAACTGCGAAAATCCGCATTCCCCTGTCGCCATATTTTTTTCCAGAAGCTTTCAAGTCCGCAAGGAAAATAAGCGAAACCGGCGCATCTGCAACATAATCTTGCTCATTGCAGGCGTATGCCAATTCTTCCCTGTTTCTCTTGTCCGAAACGATTACTATTTTGTAAGCCTGAAGATTCCCGGCGGATGGTGCAAATGAAGCTGCCAATAAAATCTTGTCAAGCTTTTCCTTTTCCACTTCTTTCGGAAGATAGGAACGGGCGGAGAATCGGTTTTTAATTAGTTCGAAAAATCCCATAGAAACACCTGAACAAATTAGAAAGTCAAAGAATTTAAATCCGGCTCTGCAAAAAACCAATTTCCCTATAAATCAAAACGGCAGAACCCAGGATTACCGAGCTCTGCCGTTTAGTTGTAAGTGTCAACAGCAGCATATTTTCCCACCCGTAGGGTAGTACACATATTGCCGTGAAGAGGCTTAGCTTCCGTGTTCGAAATGGGAACGGGCGTTACCCTCAACCTATGACCGTTGACAAGTATAATGTGGGGGTATCTGTTTATAACTCTTACGGCAGCCAAATTAGTCTATGATACCGCATTGGACAGAACAGCTTGCACGCCGTGCAATTGAAGAAAAAACAGAACCCTATGTAATAAGCGCGGGGATTACTACTTCAGGGCCTGCTCATTTAGGAACGCTATGCGAATTCCTTTTCCCGGGAACAATAAGAAAGGAGATAATAAAATTAAGCGGAAAACAATGCAAATTCTATTTCTTTGCGGATATTTACGATGCGTTTGATTCTGTTCCGGTTTCAATGCAGCAATATGAAGCGCAATTAAACCCATATTTGGGAAAGCCGTTGTGCGATGTTCCGGACCCAACAGGAAAAACCAAAAGCTTCGGGGATTATTTCTTGGATGAAGTCCGGGGATTAATGAAAAAATTCGGAATTGAAGCGGAAATAGTACGGATAAACGAATGGTATGCTGACGGAAGGATAGACAAATACATCAAATACTTCTTGGAAAACGAAGCGCAAGCAAGAGAAATAATGGAACGGACTTCGGGCAAGCAGCAATCAAAGGACTGGAGCGCAATAATGCCTGTTTGCGCAAACTGCGGGAAGATTGCAACAACGCGCGTGCTCAGCCATGACGGGGAAAATTATGAGTATATCTGCGACCGGGACGTGAAATACACCAAAGGCTGCGGCTACAAGGGAAAAAACAGCATTTACGATCACAAATGTAAATTAGTATGGAGAATGCATTGGCCAATGTGGCATGATTTGGCAGGGACAACGCTCGAAGGCGCAGGGGTCGACCATTTCACAAAAGGAGGGAGCCACGATACGCTGGAAGCGGTTTTTAAGGAGATGTTCAAGAAGCCCGTTCCAATCGGTTACAAATACGGGTTCATACTTTTCGAAGGAAAAAAATACTCGAAATCAAAAGGAATAGGAATGGGAGTAAGCGACATGATAACCTTGCTTCCGGTGGAATTGATAAAATATATTTTGCTGAAGCCGGATTTGCAGGAGAATATTGACATTAACCCTACGAGCGAGAATTTATTGAAGGCTATTGAAGATTTCCAAGGTGCTGCAGTTATTGCGGCTGACGGGAAGAATCCGGATGAATTGCCAAGGCAAGACCAGAAAAGATTGCAGGCATATTTGATTTCTACTGATAAACGAAACTGGAAAGCGCAATTTTTGGACGTTTTGCTTTACTATCAGGTTTACGGGGACTGGAACGAAGTAGGAAGAATGACTGGGGATCCGAGCGGGGTTGAGTATCTCAAGCCGTTCGTCCTTGAATGGATTGCCCGGGAGTTTATTCCTGAAGATTACAGGTTCAAATACCAGCCAAAGAAAGCAGATGGTTCTGTCCGTGGCATGTTTGAATCCCTTGATGCAAAATTGGATGCGCTTGGGATCCATAATGCTGTTTTTGAGTATGCGAAAGCCAATGGAGTTGAACCGAAAGAAATGTTCAAAATGATTTACTCTACTTTGATTGGGAAGGAGAAAGGCCCGAGGATTGGGAAACTGGTTTTCGCATTGGGAGTGGAAAGGGTAAAGAAGGATGTGCTGTAAAAAATTAGAGTTTCTTTAGTTTACCTTTAGAAAAATAGTAAATGTCTTCCCACTTATATCCAAATTCCCCATGTTTTTTCTTAATATGAGGTTCGAATGTAAATAAATCTACCTCGTTGAGTCGCTTGTTGCATCCGGCCTCCAAATATGATCGATCCTCTTTTTGTTTTTCAATGCTATGGCCAAGGTTTTTCTTAAAATCCAGATTAACATAGCCAAAATCAGTTATCAAATCATTCATTATAACATACAATTCTCCAAAAGTCGTATGTGGCTTGGCAATTTTGGTTAATTTATCGTGAAGGGCTAATTCTATGCTTACTCCTTCAAACAATTCGGAAGTTTTTTTAGTTGAACTCCCAGATGGTTTTGAGATGACCTTGCCATTTTCGATAATAAATGACCTAGCGAAATCCCCCCAAAATAATCCCAATTCAGGGCTTAGATCTACAGTAACGAGGTCGTTTTCCTTCACCTTGGTCTTTGTTGTTTTGTATATTTTCCCAGAAACAGACTCAATAGTTCTTTTGCCAACTAAAACAAGCGCAGCTACATCATAATACCAAAATGATTGAACCCCCTGGCTATACATAAATTCTTTTACGGCACTAGCAATATCTGATTCGGAAACACCTTCACAAATGTATGAACTAAGATATCGAACCGTATCTTTTGCAATTTGTTGGACTTTCTTGTATTTGATTAATTTTGCCTGGTTATTCATGCCAACCCCTTAGCTCCAAGTGCTAACTGACCAATGGCAGCTACAAATTCTCTTGAATCGCTCAGGACTTTTGAAGCTTCTTGAGAGGTTATCTCGCCTAAGCCGTAGGATGCCTTAATCCTTTCCGTTTTGGCATATTCCAATGAATCTGCGTACTTCTTATTCAAGGTTTTCGCCTTCTTTACATAATCCAAATATTCCTTGCTAACTTTCTGCTCTTTTACATAAAACATTTCAAAGGCGGAGATAGCGCATTCGTGGGACCTTGCTTCCAATCCTATCAACCAAAGGCTGGCCATAGTCGCATGATACATTGCGTAATAGCCGCAGGTTATTGCCCAGTCAAAGAACTTATTATCGTTCATGAGTTTTACGGCGGCCAGGTTGCGTTCTGCCTTTTCGAGATGGTCCTCAGCTATGCTGATATCCGGCTTCTTTTTTATCAATCTTGGCGGAAAGCCGCCAAATCCCTGAAAGCATTTATTCAATTTATCCATGCGGGTCACCTTCTTTCAAAACAAAATTCCAGAAATTCTCTTCTCCAAAAAAGACTATGCGTTCATCCCAAATGTTCTTGTAAATTGGTTCTTTTAGCCATTTTCCTTTTAACTCGGAAAGCATTACTGGATGAAAAGAAAATTCTTTTCCAGTTATATTTGCCCTTTCCTTTATGATTTCTCTTATGCTAGATTCTACCTTCCCATTTCGAAGTAATACGAAAAGAACATCGATATCGCTGCTCTCGGTTGCATGGCCACGCGCAACGGAACCAAATAAAATAACAAAATACACTGCAGGTCTGAATTCTTTTATGACACGCGAAACCAAATCATAAATTATAAATCCATCCTTATTTTTTTTGACGAATTTCATTCTTTTTTCCATTTCAGCCACTGAAAGGGCTTTTTGGACAACATCGCTTTGTTTATTAAGCCGATAAAACATCTGCGCCCCTTTTTTTTCTCTGAAAAGCACTTTAGAATCGACAAGTTTGCCAAGATAAGCAATGGCTCTTTCATGGTTGGTTTCAGTTAGCCTTTCAATCTGCCTGCCGTAGAGTTCATTTGATGGATTGCGCAAAAACGCATTCAGCAATTTGAATTCTGAGTTTAGCATAACTTAATATCGCGCATAAATATTTATAAAGGTTGGTAAACCAACCACTTGGCTGGAAAATCAACCATATGATTGGAATTAAAGTATATGGAAAGCGTTTTGCGAAGTTGCCAATTGTTTTAAATCCAAGCCGTGAAATCCATCCATGGACAAATATGTTTGCGATACTAGTGTAATTGTAGATGGCAGGGTAATCCAGCTCATTCAGGAAGGGAAGCTCAAAGGCACGATTTACATCTCCACGGCAACGGTTGCTGAATTGGAGCATCAGGCGAATACGGGACGGGAAACCGGGTTCACCGGATTGGATATCCTGAAAAGACTGCGGGGAATCGCCGTTGAAAAAGAAATTGAACTTATCATTGAAGGCGCAAGGCCAACCCCTAGCCAAATAATAAACGCCAAATCAACCGGGGAAATTGATGCAATGATTCGCGGAATGGCTCGCGAACTCGGGGCGATTTTAGTAACCGGCGATAAGGTACAACATGCGGCAGCGGATGCAGAAGGAGTCGAATCAATTTATCTGCGGGCAAGGGAAGAAGTCGGAGAGCTTTCATTCAAGAAATATTTCACTCCAGAAACAATGTCTGTTCACATAAAAGAAAACTGCGAGGTTGTAGCAAAGATTGGAAGGCCTGGCGAAGTGCAAGTAGTTGGGTTGAAAGAAAAGCCAACTCTGGACGAAATACGGAAAATGAGCGAGGAAATAATCGAGGCAGTAAAGCGAAACCGGGCGTATTATTTTGAAATGGACAAGGACGGGGTAAGCGTAATCCAGATGGCAGACTACCGGATTGTGATTGCCAAGCCGCCATTTTCCGATGGGTTCGAAATAACGCTGGTCCACCCGATAAAGAAGATGAATATCAAGGACTACGAAATGAGCGAAAAGCTCTGGAGCAGGATTGACCAGCACGCGGAAGGAATAATAATATGCGGGCCTCCGGGAAGCGGAAAATCAACCTTTGCAGCAGCGCTTGCTGAATATTACTATTCCAAAAATAAAATAGTCAAAACAATGGAAAGCCCGCGTGACTTGCGCGTCCAAGATGCGATAACCCAATATGCGCCATTGGAAGGGAGCTTTGAGAATACGAAGGAAATATTGCTTCTTGTAAGGCCGGATTACACATTCTATGATGAAATGAGAAAAATTGTTGACTTCCAGGTTTACGCGGATATGAGAATGGCCGGGATTGGATTAGTAGGCGTGGTCCATGGAAGAAAGGCAATTGATGCAGTCCAGCGATTCATCAATAAAGTGGATTTGGGAATGATTCCGCAAATAGTCGATACGGTTATCCTTATTGACAAGGGGCAGCCATCCCAGATTTACGAGCTTACGCACCTTGTAAAGGTTCCGAGCGGGATGAGAGAAGCGGATTTGGCAAGACCGGTTATTGAAGTGAAAAACTTTGAAACTGAGGAAATAGAA
>Ga0172379_10012015_pt1 | contig 10205 bp, 6 predicted proteins | sample GrowelOW334metaG_FD_119756 | JGI IMG/M metagenome (GOLD analysis project Ga0172379, IMG submission 119756) | Groundwater microbial communities from an aquifer near a municipal landfill in Southern Ontario, Canada - Groundwater well OW334 metaG | ecosystem: Environmental > Aquatic > Deep...
AGCTTGTATCCTGGCGAACTCTCTGAATTCCAAAAGAGAAACTGCTTTTCGAGGCCAGTTAGTGACATCTTAGTTAGAGCTGGAGCTGGAGCTGGGGCTGTTGATGACATAACAGCCACCGCGTGCTGCTTGACAAGAAACACCGATTGCAGGCCGCGCCCGACAAAAATGGCAGCAGCAATGGGCAGAATTAGCAGATAGAGAAATTCACCTTTGGCCAGCAGCGGCAATAGCGGCAACAGGCAAAGAATAAGGGCGAAAACAGCCATTTTAGCAATATGGCCTTTCGCTTCAGCAAGATATTGCTGAAGTAATTTATCCAAGTCTTGGATGGCAGTCGAAGTCATTTAAATACCAGTTTGTCATAGCGCCAATCTAAACAAGTATGACATCACTTTGGCATCACTAAATAACTGACCAATTCTAAAGAGCGCGCATGCTTTGAATGCAAATAACCTGGGCACTTCCACCGTTTGCCTCTGCATATTGCTGACTGCGAGCGGCCCGCTCACTGGCAAGAAATGCATACATGGTGGCTGCCATTTCTTCTGGAGTGGCACCAGTTTGCTTGCGACGTAATTTCTCAGAAAGAAAACTAACTAGATTTTGATTGTCGTTCATTATCCGTACCTAAGGAATCTCAAAAGTTATATATAAGGTTATCCGTAAACTCCTACCTACCCTTAGTCTCTGGCTTTAGCACGATAAGCTTTTGACTTGGGCTTATCTTTTTTACCTGCTGATTTCTTCTTACCCGTCTTATTTGGTTTAGCTACTTTCTTCTTGGACAAATCAGATTTTGCTCGAGATTCGCGAACGGGTGCTAGGCGCGCCTCGCCCACACGGCGAGAAGCGGTCGCTTTACTTCCACTCACCCTTGCTGCCGCTCTTACTCGCCTACGCAAGCGAGCTTTAGCCGCACTAATTTCATCAATTACCGCTTCTGGTTCTTGAGCAATCGATATGGTCAATTCTGTTAGTTCTGATACAACACTGATAGCAGCTGGTTCGCTCGCGGCTAGCTCTTGAGCTTCGGCCAGAGCTTGAATTTCGTCTAGGCGACCAGAACCAATATCAATCAAAACTGATTCAAGGGCATCAATCATGAAATTGATTTGTGATTCAGTGATAATTAGTGGCGGCTCAATTCTAAAAGTGCAATTTGAATTGAGTGTAGAAGCAACGATCACGCCTCTATGGAAAAGCTCAACCTGTACGGCTTCACGCAGATCTTTGCTGGTGAACTCAAGACCAATTAATAGGCCCTTGCCGCGTACATCAAAAATGCGCTCAGGATAGCGTTCTTTCAATTCGTTCAGCTTACGCATGAAATAGTTGCCCATCAAAGCAGCACGAGCAGGTAAATGCTCATCTAGCAATACTTCAATACAGGCCGATGCGGCTGAACAAGCCAATGGATTGCCACCAAAAGTAGAGTTGTGAATAGTTGGGTTTGGCTCAAGCACTTTCCAGATTTTGGCAGAAGCCATGAAGCAACCGATCGGCATAACGCCGCCGCCCAGAGCCTTAGCTAAGCAAAGAATGTCTGGAACAACACTTTCATGCTCACAAGCAAACATGCGACCAGTGCGTCCCATACCGGTTTGCACTTCATCCAGAATTAAAAGAATGCCGTGCTTCTCGGTAAGCTGACGAACCTTACGCAGATAGCCATCGGATGGCACGTTGATGCCGCCTTCACCTTGAATTGGCTCAAGAATTACAGCTGCAGTATTTTCATTAATCGCTGCTTCCATGGCTTCGATGTTGCCGAACTCAACATGACTGAAACCATTTAATAAAGGAGCGAAGGGCTTGCGGAATACGTCACGACCGGTTGCAGACAGAGCACCCATACTGACGCCGTGATAGGCATTCTTGGTGGAAATAATCTCAGTTTTGCCAGTGTACAAACGGGCTAATTTGATAGCACCTTCAACAGCTTCACTACCGCTGTTGCAGAAAAATGAATATTGCAAATCACCAGGGGTGATTGCAGCCAACTGACTGGCAAGGTGAGCAGACCATGGATTAATCAGTTCTTGACTGTGTAAACAGACTTGGTCGAGCTGCATTTTTACAGCTTCAATCACGCGCGGGTGACGGTGGCCAACGTTGAAGATGCCGTATCCGCCCAAACAATCGAGGTAACGACGACCCTTATTGTCGTAGGTATAAACACCTTCATCTCTAAACTCAACTGCGCCTTCGGCCCCAGAAAGTTTCTGAGAGTAAGCGTTGTTCAAGTGATTGATCGAATTGCTCAATGCACTAGAAGCGATTTCTTGGTAATGATTGGAATTGCGCTCTACCAGAGGAAAGCGTTTAGTCTGAACATCTTTTTTATAAACTGCCATGATTTTTACACTTGGTTGCGGCGAAGAAAGCAAGACACTACCAGCAGTACAAATGCCTGCCGAGATGCTGTTCAAAGCCTTAAGGTTATGGATTAACTGTTCTTGTTATCAGTTATAGATTTAGTTTTGTTTGCCTGATTCACTGCATGAAAGACAGTGATCGAATGGTATTCGGCAAACGATTCAAGGAGTTGTTAAGCCCGCTAATGAAACGAATATTTCAGGGCTCTTGCCTTGGATACTTTTGATAGCACTGGTGTTACAGCACGCATAATTCCGGACCGATTTCTGTATTAGTCTTACCGGGGCACCGGGTTTTCGAAAAGTAGCTGCTAAGTTCAGTGCTGCTTGGAGAAAATCCGCTTTTAATCGCGCTCTCCGTTACTTTTTTACTGGCCCTTATACATCCAATGTACACCAGAAGCCGTAACAGAGACAATGTGCACTCTGTACAAAAACGTCAGCAAGAATTTAGCCACACTGTCTAAGAAATTGCGGGAACTCATGACAACTACCCGACCAAGGCTTGCTCCTGGCCCTTTTCTCGCGCTTTTGCCGGCAATTTTCCAGATACTTCATTATTAGACCTAGTTGCCACATAATTGCCATTGCTTGGGCCAGATGAAACGCATAAGAGGAACAACCTTTCAGAAAGGCGCGTCTTGGACCATAATTAGGTACTATTTGCTATTAAATCGAGCTTTTATCTAGGTACTATCTGCAATGCCGCTCACAACCTCGTCTTTCAGCCATAGCAAAGCAACTTCGCTTTTGCTAACGAGCCTCCTTACAAGCCTTCCTCTAACTCTGAGCCTAACTACAGAAGCCCTGGCCCAAACTAACGGACCAGTTGCTCAAGTTATGCCCAAGCAGTTTCTCGAGCGCTACTACCAAGGTGTCACCTACTTTAAAGCGGGTGATTTGGACAAAGCACTGTCAGCCTTCAGAGCAGTCGTTATTAGTGCTCCTTATGACCCCATGGTGCATCTAAGCCTGGCGGCAGTTCTGCACCAATCTGGCGACCTAGAAAATGCCATTGCCGAGTATCGCCGGGCTCTCAGTCTGCGCCCAGCCGATGCCTTTGCCAGAATGAGCCTCGGAGGTCTACTGCAATCGCAAGGTCAATTGCAAGAAGCCGTTATTGAGTACGACCAAGCCATTAAACTTCGTCCTGATGTGGTGCTCTTCCGCCTGCCACTTGGTATTGCTCTGCGAATCGCTGGCAACAAAGATGAGGCTATTCATGAATTGGCATTGGTTGTCGCAGCCTACCCTGAGAATTTAAAAGCTCTATCGCAATTAGCAGCCACCTATCAGGACAAAGGCCAGTATCAACAAGCGGTCAAAGAATATCGCAAAATATTGGTGCACCAGCCCCAGAACTTTTCTATTCAATTTAATACCGGCGCCTGCTTGCTCGCCCTGAAAGATTACGATCCATCTATCGAGGCTTTGACTAAAGCAGTGCAACTCGATGGCACAGTACCAGAGGCCCATGCCTTGTTAGGCGCGGCTCAATCTGGAAGAGGAAACTATGCCGAAGCAGCCAAAGAATTGCGAGCTGCCATTGCCCTTAAGGCCGATCGGGCTGAATGGTTCAGTCAATTAGGCGAAGCGCTGAACAAACAAAAAGACACTAAAGGCGCTATTGAAGCCTACCGCCAATCGCAAGTTCTAGACCCCAAAGATGTTAACAGCGGCTACACCTTGGGCTACCTCTTACAAAATAACGGCGACCTCGACGAAGCAGCCAGCTCATTTGAGCACGTGGTCAGCTTGAGCCCTAACTTCGCCAATGCCCACTATAACTTGGGGATCATCAAACAAAAGAAAGGCGATCTGGACACTGCTGAACACGAATTCAAGCAAGTGCTCACAATAAATCCTACTGATGGCCAGGCCATGATCAATCTTGGACGCACCTTCATTCTCAAAAAAGACCCCGGTCAAGCTGCTGGCTATTACCGTCAAGGCTTGAGCTTAGAACCTAATGATCCAGCCGCATTTGAAGAATTGGCCAATGCGCTAATCACGATGAAAGATTTAGTGGGTGCTCGCTCTGCCCTTGAGAGTGCCTTAAACCTGGTGCCCGATGACCGCTCAGCGATTTTGGCAATGGCCAACCTAGAGAGTCTCGAAGGCACCCCAGGTAAGGCCGAAGCCCGGCTGCGCAATTTAGTTGAGCGTTATCCCAACGACCTATCACTGCTCAATTTATTGGCCGACAATCTCGCCGAGCAAGGCAAGCAAGTTTTGGCAATCGATACGTATCAGCGCATTATTCAGCTAAATCCTGGTTCGGCTGAGGCATACAACGATTTGGGCTTGGCCCTACAAAAGAAAGAAGACATCAGCAGCGCCACAAACATGTTCAAAAAGGCGATTTCGCTTGACCCTGCTTTCGTTGAGCCGCACATTAACCTAGGCAATATCTATCTGACCAACCGCATTTACAGCGATGCCAGCGCCCAGTATCAGAAAGCTCTTGAGCTTAAGGCCGACAATCCGCTGGCTCACTACAATCTGGGCCTCACCTACACCGGCTTGGATAATCCAGAAGGCGCCATGGCCGAATATAATCTGGCAATTAAGTATGACCCCAACTTCGCCAATGCCTATTACGCCATGGGCCTGCTCTACCAGAACAAAAACGAAGTAGATTTGGCCGTTCCCGCTTTCGAAAAGTATTTGAGCCTTGACCCAACTGGCCCTTACAGCGAATCAGTGAAAACCTCACTAGAGCACTTGAAGCCAGGCAGTACAGCAGCACCGAGCGGCGGCGACAGCGCAGGAGTCTCCCCTGGCGCCGGTTCCATGTAGCTGTAAGCCCAAATAACCAAGCTTCCTAATTTACCCCCTCACTTTCGTAGGGTGAGAGACCGGCATTGCTGTGGCATAAGACAGTAAGTGGCCGATATTATTGAGGCGGGAATCTATGATTGGCAAAGTAATTTCGCAAAGCGAAATCGAAACCGAACCAGAACAGTTCGTGCCAACCTACGATTATATAAAACTACCTGATTATGGCCGGCCTCTCATTGGTGCAGCTGTATTTGGCTTAGTCTTATCATGCCTTGTGAGTAGCTTGGCAATTTTTGTGGGCGGCCCCATACTTTCGGCCATGATTTTCGTGCTTTGTTTGGTCATTTATTCCATTCAATTTCCCTTAGCAATATTAGCTTCAGCCGCCTTGCACCACGCTCTCCTCATGTATCGCATGCGCAAACACGGGCCGGCTTGGTACCTGCGCCAGCGCGAGCTTGATCTGCCTCAAGCAGAAGCTTTCGAGTTGTGTCTTGCTGCCTGCACACAGTTTGAGCGCAGCCGCATTACCAATTACGACGAGAAAAAAGGCATTATCCATCTGCAAATTAAAGGCAATTTCTGGATTACAGTTGATCGCACAGTGGCCTTAGTAGTTAAAACAAAGGGCCCTCACACGTCGGTGCTTTACATTGATTCGAAAGTAAAACTGACCAGATTTCGTAGCAAACTAATTCAGCTTACTTGGGGCGCCAAATGGCATCCGATTGTATTTCGCACCGATCGCAATCTGAATTACAAAGTGATGAATACCATAACCAACTTCATTGATTCGGTACCCAACTGGGATCATCGCCACATCAGTGTGCAAGAGAAATTAGAAAACCTAGATCAGAAACCGACAGAAGAAATCGTTGCCACTGCCGAAGGTGACATGCAAGCGGCCTAAGCTTAACCCGAGCGCATCATCTCTGAGTGCTCGCCAACTGCCTTTTGCTCAACCAACTGTTTCAAAGTCGGATAGTTAGCCAGCTGTGGATCTTCTTTCATGATGGCAATGGCAGCATTGCGTGCTTCTTCTAAAATTTTGGCGTCTTTAACTAAGTCTGCTAGAACAAGGTCAGGCAGCCCACTTTGGCGATACCCAAGAAACTCACCGGGACCGCGAATTTCTAAGTCTTTTTCGGCCACGACAAAACCATCGTTAGTGATTGTCAAAATCTCTAGACGCTCACGAGTGGCTTGAGACTTTTGCTCAGATACCAAATAACAATATGATTGATCAGCGCCGCGACCAACCCGGCCGCGCAGTTGGTGCAATTGAGCCAAACCAAAGCGATCGGCATTTTCAATCACCATTACCGAAGCATTGGGTACATCTACGCCCACTTCAATTACTGTTGTAGAAACAAGTATATGAAATTGCCCAGAGCGGAAAGCATCCATCACTTCATCTTTCTCTTGGGCTTTTAACTTACCGTGCATCAAACCGAGATTGAGGTCTTTGAATTCGCCCGTGCGCAGCTTTTCGTATTCAGCCGTAGCCGCCTTTGCGGCAAGAGTCTCTGACTCATCAATAAGGGGAAAGACTATATATGCCTGGCGCCCTTTTTCAATTTCACGATGCACGGCCTCCCACATTTTGGCTTTCTGGGCCGGCTTCAGCAAGAAGGTCTCGATTGGTTTGCGGCCTGGAGGTAATTCGTCAATCTCTGAGACATCTAAATCGCCATGCATGGTCAAAGCAAGAGTGCGCGGAATAGGCGTGGCAGTCATTGTCAGAAGTTCGGGACTTTGACTCTTGGCTTTCAATCTCGCCCTTTGCTTAACGCCAAAGCGGTGCTGCTCATCGATAACAATCAAACCAAGATTCTTGAACTCCACATCATCTTCTAGCAAGGCATGAGTACCAACAGCAATGTGAGCTTGACCAGATAGAATTTCTTGCCTGACAGCGCGCCGCTCTTTAACACCGTGCTTGCCCAGTACTAGAGCGCACTTCAGACCAAGTGGAGTGACCAGTCGCTGAAACTGCCGGTAGTGCTGCTCTGCCAAAATTTCGGTAGGTGCCATCATGGCGCCCTGGAAGCCATTTTCAATTGCCACCATCAATGCCAATAGAGCAACAATAGTTTTACCTGAGCCCACATCTCCTTGCACTAACCTGTGCATCGGCTTGTTAGAGGCTAGGTCACGAGCGATCTCCTGAAAGATTCGCTCTTGGGCACCGGTTAATTTAAAAGGTAGCGATGCACGCAACTGTTCGACAAGGCCATCGGCAGACGAAGTGTATGTAATCGATAAGGCATCTTCTTGTGATTCATACTGATAGCGCCTGTGAGCCATCTGCAATTGAATGGCAAACAGCTCGTCAAAGACCAATCTTCTTCTAGCCGCGTCTTTGGTTTCTGGATCTTCAGGAAAATGAATATGGGTGAAAGCTTCACTCATACCAATCAAGTTATAAGTATCTTTCAAATGCTGCGGCAACAAGTCGGCAATGCCACTACCATAGGTGGCAATTGCATTATGAATTACACTGCGCAGATGACGCAGCGACAGGCCTTCGGTCAAAGCATAGACTGGCACCAAGCGCCCGGCATGGATACTTTGTGGCACTCCTTCGAAACCAGCCTCGCGATCGTCATCAACATGGCCACTGCCCAACTGGTCACCACCAGCTAAGCTAAGAATCTCGACCTCAGCATTCTTCAACTTAAACTTGTGCGAATAGTCGTCGATTTCAACTACGCCAGAAGCAAGTACTTGAGAGCCTTTCGGAAACTGCCCTTTCAATCTCTCTAAAAGATATTTGTTACCTTTGCCACCGACAAAACGAGTAACTAATAAGCTTCCGGTTCCATCAGAGATGACCACATTCAATATCGACATGTTGCCGCGCTTTGACTGATAAGCACCGACAGAGCGAATTGTACCGAAGATGCTAACTTCCTCTCCCACGGTTAGATCTTTGATGAACTCACGATTTTGAAAATCTAGGTGGCGCCGTGGGTAGTGGCGCAACAATTGATCAACAGTGGTGATACCTAAATTCGAAAGTAAAGTAGCAAGCTTGGGGCCTACACCTTTGACAAACTGAACCGGTATCTCAGAAGGATGCTTACCGACTAGTTTTTGGCCGGCTTGTTGGTGAGCGCTCGCAGAGCCAGTCTGAGCAACACCCGCAGAACTCGGCGGAGCCGCAGAACTAGAACTAGAATTAGAACTAGAATTAGAATTGGAGCCAGAACTTTGCTTATTAATTGGCTTAGTTACAGGCTTCTCAGCAGGCTTCTCAGCAGACTTACTAGTTGGCTTATTGGCTGGCTTGCTGGCAGATTTCGTCAGGTTAGCCCCAGGTGAAAAATCATGAGAGCGAAATGAACCAGGAGCAGCACTGCCAGGGCTTCGAGCATACGAGCTTGGCTCGCGGGCGGCATCAGAAGCAGTAAGCGATTGCTCATTGGGAACACCGTCCACATTGTCCCAATAAGGGGCAATCAGCTCTTCGGCCCGACGAACTATTGATATTCGAGTAGAGACATCGACATTGGGATATTGCCGAAAGAGGCTGCGAACTGTGACCCAAATTGTGTCATAGGGAAAACGGCGCACGAGGCGATCAGCTGTAGCCCTCATAAACTGAGAGAAAGTAGAGCGCTTTCCCTGAAAATCGGCATAGCGAGCTTTGCGCTCAACAGCAATGGCTAAGCGCAAACCTTTAAGTTCAGCTTCTTTTGTAGGCCGAGTTCCGACTATATTCGCCACAGATATATTGCCACGCGCACTTCTTACTTCTGAAGCAAATTCTACTTCAGAAAGACGCGCAGGTTACTGCAAGCGGTTGAGAATTAGTTTTGAAATCGCTTTGAGAGTAGCAAAGACACCTAGACCTTCAGAAGCAACCGCTTCGAAGCTCGGTACGCCACGAATATTCATGTCTTTTTCTAAGCGTTCAATGGGCATGGCATTGGCCAAGTCGCGCTTGTTGTATTGCAAGACCCAAGGAATACTATCTAGGGTGAGGCCATACTCAGCTAAGTTCTCAACCATGTTCTGGAGAGACTCAACGTTGTCCTTGGCTCTCATGACATCAGAGTCGCCTACAAAAATAATGCCGTCAACGCCGTTCAAAATAAGTTTACGGCTGGCGTTGTACTCAACCTGACCAGGAACGGTATAAAGCGAAAAGCGGGTTTTGAAACCTTGCACGCTGCCCAAATCGAGGGGCAAGAAGTCGAAGAAAAGTGTTCTTTCAGTTTCAGTAGCAAGACTGATCAATTCGCCTCTAGTAGTAGGGGCAAGTTGGCTGTGGATGTACTTCAAGTTCGTTGTCTTGCCACCAAGGCCGGTGCCATAATAAACGATTTTGCAGTTAATCTCTCGAGCTGCGTAGTTTACGAGTGCCATTACCTGTTTCCTGCTTCCCCTTGCCGTCCGGCTCGGTCTATTTGAGCCTTGGCTCTCTCATACCCATCAAACGCTTCTTTTCAAGCGCCTCTGAGTAAACATCGAAAATTGATAAGAACTTACACAATACTGGATACTAAATCATCCCTAAAAAGTACCCTAAATCAGCAAACTAAACCAATCTTGTAAACCAGCTTTTGTGTAGTTCGAGTAAAGGATAGGTCAAACCTGATTGATCATAATTGCTTGGCAACTCTCCCAATCAGTCTGATAACACTGCAGTACAGCGCTCTCACAGTAAGCCTATCACGATTTTTGGTGGAGGTAAGATCTCTTCCACCTATCTATAACAGAATGTACCCAATCATCCTGAACTATTACAAACTTAGCATTTGGCGCTTGGACATATATCCGTCGTGGTACAGGTGATACAATGGCTCCTTTGCTTGTGTTCTTGAATCTACCGGGCCTTTCGGGGCATTCGGCAGGTTTCGTGACTGAATTAAGACGGGAATTATTTTATGGCTAAGCGTTGTGACGTATGCGGCAAAGGACCCCAGACCGGTGTTCAATACACCTTCTTGCGTTCGCACTGGAACCCGCATGGTAAGAGACGTTGGCTGCCTAACCTCCAACCTTTCAAAGCCTTGGTAGGCAAGACTGTTAAGCGCATGA
>Ga0172379_10012016_pt1 | contig 10205 bp, 7 predicted proteins | sample GrowelOW334metaG_FD_119756 | JGI IMG/M metagenome (GOLD analysis project Ga0172379, IMG submission 119756) | Groundwater microbial communities from an aquifer near a municipal landfill in Southern Ontario, Canada - Groundwater well OW334 metaG | ecosystem: Environmental > Aquatic > Deep...
CAAGACGTGTTGAAAAAATGACAAAAGTATGGCCAAAATAAAACCTCTACCAAAACAGATCGCAGCATCCATTTTATCAGCTGATTTTGGGCGTTTAAATGAAGATATTGCGAGTTTGAAGCAACATGTCGATTTGATCCATGTAGATGTTATGGATGGGCATTTTGTGCCAAATATTACGATTGGGCCTGTTGTTGTGAAGCATATCAAAACCAAAATTCCTTTGGATGTGCATTTGATGATTGAAGACCCACGAAAATATATAAAAGATTTTGCGCCATACGCGCGATATATAACCGTACATCATGAAACTTGTAAGCGTGATTTGAAAAAAGTGATTCGTTATATTAAGAAGCTTGGTTGTAAGGCCGGTGTTTCGATAAATCCCCATACGCCGCTTTCTAAGATTTATAGTGTTTTGAATGAAGCTGATTTGGTTTTGCTTATGACTGTTAACCCCGGTTTTGGCGGTCAACCTTTTATTAAATCGGTTTTGCATAAGATTAAATATTTAAGGCATATTTGTCCGAAATTGAACATTGAAGTTGATGGTGGAATTAATCCAAAAACTGCAAAGGTTTCTTCTTATTATGGTGCGAATATTTTTGTTTCTGGAAATTATATTTTTAGTAGCAAGAGGAGGGTTTCCGCTATAAAAAAACTTCGAAAAGCTGTGGAGATTTGATAAAAGGAGTGTGGTTTTAGGGTGCGACTACGAGTTTGCTGGACAAATTGGTTATTTTTACGTATAATTGCATCCTTGTGTTAAAAACGCACTAAGTATGGACAAAGATGATGGGGTTGAGCATCGTGAAGGTGTTCGCGAATGCCCTGAATATATAGCTGATTTTTTTGATCTTGACGCGATTTGTCAAAAATTTCCCGATTTGAGTGTTAGGCTTGAAAAAATGCCCGCTTTGCTGCAAATTGACAAAGTTTTTACGTTTTTTTCCGTTGAATTCCCTAATGTATACGATCAGATTGAAGAGCCAAATGAAACCAATCTTAGAATTCTTAAGCATAAGAATTATCAGAGAATATTTTATGAAAAATTGATTGATATTTTTGAAACAAAGGTTGAGCCGAGAATTGTTGCTATTCAAAAATCAATTAAAGAAATGGGGCTTAGTGAAAAGCAATTTGCTCCCGGATGGGAGGATAGGCTTAGATATGATGTTGTTTGGGCTTTTTTGATTCATTTTCGTCAGAAAAGGCATGAGAGTGATTATGATCCAAAAACTGGCGAACAAATCCCCGGTAAGCAGCTTGATTATATTCGTCATCCTCTTAGAGTTGCACTTTCTGAGACTCGCCCCGTTTCAGTTGGTTTAATCGATGAGACAACTGTTGAACTCGGGATTTTGCATGACGTTGTTGAGGATTTTGGCAGAGGGTTTTTTGGTGAAAGAGGAATTAATTTGCCTAAACCCGCACTTGATTATTTGAAGGGGAAGATTCTAGATCAGGTTGATGATAATCAGAATCCTTCATTGAGTGAATGTGGAGATAAAAAGTCCAGATTGATTTCTGTTGTTAGCAAAACGGATGATGATAAAATGTCGCGCGAACAGCATTTGATTGAATTGTTGAAAAAATTGACTGATATATCGATGTTTCCTGATGACCTTCCTCCTGAAAAGAAAAAAGAATGGTTTTTAAATAATTTAAAATGTTTTGTCGTGAAGGTGCTGGATCGGCTTGATAATGAGCAAACAAGCAAATATTTAAAAGCTAAAAAGCCTGTTGTTTTTGAAGCTATGATGAATGAAACTGCTTATATTTTTTATGTTGCCGCAATTCTTTTTGGCATGACAAGTGCCGCTGATTGGATCAATGATTTTGTTGAATTGATTGATAAAGAAGAGTGGCGTCCGTTTTTTAATCTTAGGAAGGAAGTTGTGAAAGCTTATGATCCCGAGGCTGCTTTTATACGATTTTTCCAAGATGAGATGGAAAAGCGTTCCGGGGTAATGGGCTTTAGCCCTATTTATGGGCAAGATTATACAATCATCTCCAGGCCGCGTGCTTTGCGTTATAGGAAAGATGTACTTAAAAGGAAAATGAGAAGATCTGCCGGGTCTTCTGTTAGTGTTTCCGGAGCAAAAGCGATGAGTCGACCTTTTCAGCATAATGTTATTTTTGTTCCTTTAACTGATGATTCTTCCAGCAATAGATTGATAGCCGACATTGCGAGAGATATTTTTGTAAAATATTTTTCGCCTTTGGACGAGAGTACTTATAAAGAAGATCGAGATAGTCCTTTTGGGCGAATGTTTCAATACGGATCCGATAGAAGGAAATTGAGCGATCCAGATCGTTCGAATTTTGGAGATGTTGTTTATAGGGTTTTTGATAATCCTTCAGATATGAGAAAGCATTTTTATGGCTTAATACATGCCGCTGTAATTGATGATGACGATTATGCGATAAGATATATGGCTGAGGCTTTTGATAGGATTTCTTTTTACGTTGCAAATTTGGAACTTTATTCTTCTTGTTTGGATTCAATTGGTCAATTGCCGACAATGGCTGCAAATACAAGAAGTTTAGCTTTAAGGACTATGAACGCTGATACAGACGACGGTTTGCCTAAGATTCCTAAAACGATTAATCCAAAAGTCGTTGAAGAACTTAAGAGATTGCTTGAATTTAGCATTTACGCTTTGTTTGCGCCTAAAATTACGGCGAAAGTTAAAATTATTAAAAGGAACGGTAAGCGTCAAACGACTATTGATTTTGGCGAAATTCATTTACCTATTCAGTCGAATGTTGTTTATGCGTTGTTTCATCTTCATCCTACGTTACTTTTTAATAAAATATCCGGCTGTTCGGTTGGTGGTGATTTGGATAATATTAATCATATTATTGAAACCGGTGAGGATATTAGTATTTATGTTGATGAAGGAGCGGGTTTTGATGAAAGCGTACAGATAAAGCAGATTGATGTTGCACGAACAAATCTAAATCACGATATTTTGCCTGATACGGTTAAACTCCATGGTTTTGATTTGGATAGAGTCAACCCTGTGCTTGCGGCTTAAATTTGCATAAAATAGAGCATCATATTTTTAAAATTTCGCAATTTGTTCTTGTGGATTATTATTTTTACATCTGATATAAAGAAATAAATTATCTTCACAAAAATACCCAGTTTTAATCAGACTGGATAATTTATTTTACTAACCCAATTTAAAATGATTATCGGCGTACTCAAGGAAATCAAGGACAACGAAAATCGCGTTGGTCTTACTCCAAGTGGAGCAAGAGAGTTAGTTGGCGCGGGACACACTGTTCTTGCACAGAACGGAGCGGGAGTCGGTTCAGGCTTTAGCGATGAAGAATACGTCGCTGCCGGAGCGCAAATGATCGCAACTCCAGATGAGCTTGTTGAAAAAGTTGATATTTTGGTAAAAGTTAAGGAACCAATTCCGGCTGAATATCCTATGCTTGCGAAATTGGCAGGAAAAACACTTTATACTTATTTGCATTTGTCAGGAGTTGACCCTCAGTTGACACAGGTTTTGTTGGATAACAAAATCACAGGTGTTGCATATGAGACGGTTGTCGGTAAGAAAGGAGGGCTCCCACTCTTGGCTCCAATGAGCGATGTTGCTGGTGTTCTTGCTGTTCAATATGCGGCTCAATATCTTCAGAAAAAATATAATGGATTTGGCATTACCATGGGCGTTATCCCAAATACAGATCTTCCAAAAACTGTTGTTGTTGGAGGTGGAGTCGTTGGTGCAAGAGCCGCAAAAACAGCTGCAGGTATGGGTGGAAAAGTAATTATTTTTGATATGAACCCTGCGAAAGTTGAATTTTTGAAGAAAGATTTCAAAAAATATCTTGGTTCAAATTTGATGAAAAACGTTCAGATTTTGGTTTCAGAACCAACAGTATTCGCTGAAGCTATTAAGAACGCCGATGTTGTTATTGGTGCTGTTCTTGTTCCAGGTGCAAAAGCTCCAAGCGTTGTTAAGGAAGAACACGTGAAATCAATGAAAAATGGCTCAGTTCTCGTTGATGTTGCGATTGATCAAGGTGGTTGTATCTGGGGTTCAAAGGCCACATCACACAGCAATCCGATTTACGAAATTGAAGGCAAAATTTTCTGTTGTGTAGCAAATATGCCTGGTCAGGTTTCAAGACATTCAACACAAGCACTCACATTTGCCACAATTACTTATTTGATGGAAATGGCGAATAAAGGCGTTGTAAAGGCTATCAAATCTTCTTTGAAGAAAGATGGCGGTTTTGCAAAAGGTGTAAATACATATGCCGGCAAAATCACATGGAAACCTGTTGCGGAAGATTTGGGAAGAATGGCTGATTATGCGGATTTAATGGATATGCTTGGGATGACAAGAGAGCAGGGAAGCGTTAAGCCAGCGGAAACGCCTGTGAATCATGCGAATCCGGTTGCTTAATAGCTTAAGCTCAAAAGTCAAAATTGAAACTAAAAAAGGCCGCTCGGAGAAATTCGGGCGGTTTTTTGTATATGTGTATCTGGTGCTCCCGGCAAGAATCGAACTTGCATTTCAGCCTTCGCAGGGCTGCGCTCTATCCGTTGAGCTACGGGAACAAGATGAAAAGCAGGGTTATTTTAGCGTTTAATGTTTAAAATCTCAAGTTTTTACAGTTTTTATAAATTTGTTAATAAAAGTTTAAAGCGGGTTCATGCCGTTGTGTTTTATTGTATGTGTGAAAATTTATGCGTTTATAGATAGTCAAAATTTGAATCTCGCCATTCGGAGCGCCGGTTGGAGGTTGGACTTTAAGAAATTTTATGTTTATTTGAGGGAAAAATATAAGATTGATAAAGCGTTTCTTTTTATAGGTTATTATCAGGGGAATGAAGGGTTATATAAAAACCTTCAACAGATGGGCTATACTCTTATATTTAAGCCAACTTTGCAGGATATGCGTGGTGAAATTATAAAAGGCAATTGCGATGCTGAATTGGTTTTGCACTGTATGATTGAATATAGAAATTTTGATAAAGCGATTATTGTTAGCGGAGATGGTGATTTTTATTGCTTGGTTGAATTTTTGAAGAAAAATGGCAAATTATTGAAGATTGGTATTCCGAATAAATATAAATATTCTTCTTTATTTATGCCGTTTGCCGATTATTTTTTCTTTATAAATTATTTCCGACATTACTTGGAATACAAAAAGGAGAGGCATTAACCGTCGGACAAAACCTAGGTGTAACCTCTCATCGTGATTGATTTAATTATAATATCTGTTTTTTATGGATGCAAGCGTTTTGGTTAAATTTTTCTTAAACTTTTATTGAATCGATTGTTGCTAACATTTGTGGATGTATAAGTGCGTTGCTTGAAAGAACGTTGCCGTCTTTGAGGTAATTTAGCGGCTTTCCTTTGAAGCCGGTTGTTTTGCCGCCGGCGTTTTTTAGAATTAGGATTCCGGCTGCGACGTCCCATGGTTTGAGTGCTGTTTCAAAGCATCCATCGAGTTTTCCGCATGCGATATAGCAAAGGTCTAGCGCGGCTGAGCCTAAACGCCTTACAGCTCCGGCTTTTTTGCAAAAGTTTGTGTAATAAGCGATTTCTTTTTCGTGGAAAATAGGTTGCATGCCAGTTGTTAGGAGGGCATCTTCGAGTTTTTTAGTTTTGGATGCTGTTATTTTTTTGCCGTTTAAATAAGAAGCGGAATTTTTGGCTGAATAAAAGGTTTGATTTAAAATTGGGGCGTGAATGACGCCAACTGCAATTTCATTTTCTATTTGAAGTGCAATTGAAACCGCAACAAATGGTATTCCGTGAATGAAATTTTTTGTTCCGTCGATTGGGTCTATTATCCAAAGAAATTTCGGTGAAGATTTATCGCGCGAGTTTTTTTGATTATTTTTTCGCGTGAAATCCTGTTCCTCGGCAAGTATTTTATGGCTCGGATAAGCCTTATTTATTGATTTTGTAATGACTTTTTCGATGTGCCTGTCGATTGTAGTAACCGGATTTTTTATACTTTTAAATTCAACAGATTTTTGCAGATCAAAGTTTTTTGCAATTTCTTTGCCGGCTTCTTTGGCTATCTTTAAAGCAAATTTTAAATATTCATTCATGAGCGTATTTTAGTTGAAAAGTTAGTTATTTTAAAGGCAATGATTAGAGCTTTTTCCAATTTCGTTTTTCAGACACGTTTGGTTTGCCCAGCGAGCAAACCTGCACTAGCGCTTAGCTGAACTCGTTTTGCTTTGCAAAACACTGTGCTCATACTCTTCGCGACTGTCTTCAAAACAAATCTTGGAAAAATCTCTACCTTTCATTATTCCCTTTCAAATCCCTTTATTTTGCGATAGAATGAGCTACATGCAGAAATTCAAAATTACAACCAAGATGACGCCGAAAGGAGATCAGCCACAAGCGATTGATAAGCTGACAAAGGCTGTGAATTCGGGCGTGAAGGATCAGACGCTTCTTGGAATCACAGGTTCGGGTAAGACTTTTATTGTTGCGAATGTGATTCAAAATACGCAAAGACCGACATTGATTTTGGCGCATAATAAAACGCTTGCCGCGCAATTATGTTCCGAATTTAAAGAGTTTTTTCCGGATAACGCCGTGAGTTATTTTGTTTCTTATTATGACTATTATCAGCCTGAAGCGTATATTCCGCATTCGGATACTTATATTGAAAAAGATGCTTCCATAAATGATGAAATTAATAAATTTAGACATGCTGCAACTGTGAACTTATTGACGCGCCGTGATACGATAATTATCGCTTCTGTATCTTGTATTTATGGCTTGGGTGACATTGAAGAGTATGAAAATTTAGCACTTGAAATTGGGAAAGGCGGGAGCTACAAACGAGATAAGATTTTGAGGCAACTATCGGATATGCAATATTCAAGGAGTACGATGGAATTTAAGCAAGGAATGTTTCATGTTTTGGGTGATGTGCTTGAGGTTTTTCCGCCTGATAGAGATTCTTTTTATAGATTGGAATTTTTTGGAGATGAGCTTGAAAAAATTACGGAAGTTGATGCTTTTACGCACGATGATTTGAAAGAATACGATCAGATAAAGGTTTTTCCGGCAAAGCATGATGTAACTTCGCGCGAAAAAATTGCAAAAGCCGCTGATGCGATTCGTGCGGATTTGGATCTTCGATATAACGAACTTAAGAAAATTGGGAAGAATTTGGAAGCGGAACGCATAAAAACTCGAACCGAATATGATCTTGAGATATTGCTTGAAACGGGTTATTGCAGTGGAATTGAGAACTATACGCGATATTTGAATTCAAGAAAACCGGGTGATGTGCCAACAACTCTTCTCGATTATTTTCCAGACGATTTTTTGATGATTATTGATGAGTCGCACATGTCGATTCCGCAATTGAATGGGATGTATAATGGAAACTTTTCACGCAAACAGACGCTTGTGGATTATGGCTTTAGATTGCCATCTGCGCATGATAATCGTCCGCTTAAATTTCCGGAATTTCAGAAGCACATGAATCAAACAATTTATGTTTCTGCGACTCCTGCGCTTTATGAAAAAGAGAAATCAAAGGATAATATTGTTGAAGTTGTTGTGAGGCCGACGGGGCTTATTGATCCGGAAGTTGAGGTGCGTCCAATCAAGCATCAGATTGATGATTTGATGAATGAAATTCATAAAAGAATTAAGGCAAAAGAGCGTGTGCTTATTACAACTTTAACGAAAAAATCTTCTGAAGATTTAACGGAATTTTTGTTGGATGCGGGCGTGAATGTGAAATATTTACATTCGGATATTCAAACTATTGAACGTATTGAGATTTTGCGCGATTTGCGACTTGGAAAAATTGATGTTGTTGTTGGTATCAACTTGCTTCGTGAAGGTTTGGATCTGCCGGAAGTTTCGTTGATTGCGATTTTGGATGCTGATAAGGAAGGGTTCTTGAGGTCGGATACAGCTTTAATTCAAACAATAGGGCGTGCTGCGCGTAATATTAATGGAAAAGTGATAATGTATGCGGATCGCATTACAAAATCTATGAAATTTGCGATTTCGGAGACCGAGAGAAGACGCAAAATTCAGACTGCATATAATAAAAAGCATGGAATTACTCCGCAGACGATTATTAAGGCGATTAAAGATATTGCTGGACAGCATGCGAAACCTGAAATTAAGGGTTTTGATTTGAAGAAGGTGCCAAAGGGCGAGGCTAGATTCTTGATTGATAATTTGACGAGCCAAATGAATTTGGCTTCCGAAAATCTTGAATTTGAAAAAGCTGCGGCGATGAGGGATAAGATTAAAGAGGCGCGAGAGTTTTTTGGAATGGAAATTGTGTAGCTTTTTAGTTTCCGATTTGTCCGACTTTTATTGATTTCATTTCAACCGGACATGTCATTGATGCGGAGATTTCATCGATGGCTTTTAGCGCTTGTGGATCGGCAATAAAGACGCGTTTTACATTTTTAGCTAGTAGTTTATTAAAGATGCGTTTGATGCGCAAAATTGTTTCTTCGTCGTTATTTCCAAAATAAAATTTGCTGAATAAAATTTGGTCAAATTCAATTTCGTTTAAGTCAATAAAATTGAAGAAATGTTCGAGAATAAAAAGCGCGGAATGGTCTGGATTGCTGATGTAACTATCGATCACTTTACCGCGTCCGCCGGAAACATCTTGCGCGTAAATTTCAATTTCATGCTTTTTTAAATCAGCGTAAATATCGTTAAAAGTGGCTTTTAGACTGACTTTTGAGAGGAAAACGCAAAGTGTTTTTCCACTGGTTCGTTTGATTAAATATTTTGCGAGTTCAGCGGTTGATCTGTGAAGCGATTCGCGATTTAGATTTTTGAAGTCTTCAATGAAATAAAAAGCTGTTTCAGGTTTTTCATCAGATAAAATAAAATCTTCTTTGAAATCTTGAATATCATTTTTTTCTTTTATATAAGCCAAGGATTTATTTACGGATAAATTTGGCGAAATTAAAATTATACTTTCATATTTTTCAAAAATATTTTTTTTAACAATTTCTTTTACGTTTAACGGAATTAAAATTATTTTTACTTTTTCATTTTCTGAGCGTTCGATTTTTGTTTTGTAGTTGCTGTTTTCGGATAATAAGACGCTCATTAAAATTTGCAGTTTTTTTACAAGTTCAGTGGGTTTTTCTTTATCAAGAATTTCTTTTGCAAAAAGTGCGATTGCACTGATTTGGTTCCATTCTTTTGAACCTTTGTATGCTTCGCTTAATTCGACACTTAAATATGCGTTTTGATTGGTTTGATCGGTTGCTTTTTCAATCATTAACCAGAGCATTCCAAAAAGCATTTCAAGTTTTATTTTTAACGTTTCGTTGAATGCGAGATTCTCCAAATCTGATGAATAATAGATTTCAGAAAGCGCGAATTCGGCGGTTTCATATATGTTTTCAAAATTTCCCAGTATTAAGTTTTTGGCTTTAGGAAGCGATAAAGAGCCTATTTTTATTTCTTTTAAAAGTGTGAGGTGTGAAATTACAATTGTTTTTGATTTTTCGAGATTTTCGAGCGCTTTTAAATAAAAACATTCATTTTTTTCTTCGTGGTTACATTCAAATTCATCACAACAAACACTTGTCCATAATGTGTTTTCGCCTCTAAATAAAGCAAAATCGCTTTTTTCACCAAGCTTGGATTTTTCCAAACCTGTAATTATTTTTATAGCGAAAATCGTTTCTTCATCTGTTAATTCTTTTTCAAGAAATTTTTCAAAACGAGTAGGGGATAGGTATTGAGTTTTTTCTTTTATCGAAGGTGTTTTCGGGCTTGATAAAGCCATTATTGTGTTTTCAGAAAATTGATTTGCGGCATCAGTTGAACACTCTTCGATATCTATATTTGGCGCATTTTCGAAAATGATTTTTTCTTTATTCTGTAGTGCCAGTAGAATTTTTTCACTATATTTTGAAGAGCTTTTTGCCATTCCAATTACTGTTTAATTTTTTAATTTTTTCTAATGTTTTCGAATCCATTTCTTTTATTTTTCCAAGAAGTAAATTGAACAATGCGGCTGTTGCTTTTGCGTCTGATAGCGCACGGTGTTTTTCTTCATGCACAAGCTCAAAAGTGCGACTTAAAGTTTCCAAGCTATATGATCGCATTCCCGGTAAAAGAATTTGAGAAAAAGTGATAGTATCAAAATATTCATTTGGGAATTCGAAAATCGCTCGTTTTAAAATTGTGATATCAAAATCCGCA
>Ga0172379_10012017_pt1 | contig 10205 bp, 7 predicted proteins | sample GrowelOW334metaG_FD_119756 | JGI IMG/M metagenome (GOLD analysis project Ga0172379, IMG submission 119756) | Groundwater microbial communities from an aquifer near a municipal landfill in Southern Ontario, Canada - Groundwater well OW334 metaG | ecosystem: Environmental > Aquatic > Deep...
CGAGTCTCGGCGATCGCTTGTTTTTCAGGATCTAGAGACGTATGTACCTTGAGTCCGGCGTCTTCCACATTTTCGGACCCAATCTTACTCGCGAGCTCATCTTTCACAAACTGACTGAAAAAAGGGTATTTGTCAGTAATGTCATTCTTGCCCCAGTATATTAGCTCTTCGTTCGCAGACACTTTTGCTGTTTCTAAATCTATCATTTTTGCGAGATACATCTGTTGGAGCACATATTCCTGCCGTTTTTTTGCTTCAGGCAAGTCTCCGCTGATTGGTGAATAGTGAGTTGGTGCTTGTGGTAGGCCAGCTAGCATACTGGCTTCAGCAAGTGTCAATTGTTCCAGATCTTTGTTGAAGTATATTTTGGCAGCATTCTTTATACCCAAAGCTTGTTCTCCGTAATATATTTCATTCAAATATAGCTCGAGTATTTTGTCTTTACTGTATTTGCCTTCTAATTTATAGGCGAAAACGGCTTCTTTTATTTTGCGATCAAAACTCTTTTCATCTGTTAAGTAAATATTCTTTACGAGTTGTTGGGTAATAGTACTGCCACCTTGACTATAATTTCCTTCTGTGAAGAGTGAAATAACTTTGTCTATGCCAGTTTTGTCACTACTTTGCCAGTTTATATAAACTGCCCTTGCGATACCCCTTAGGTCTATCGGACCATGTTTGTAAAAATCTACATCTTCTGCGGCTAGGGTCGTATTTTTTACTGTTTCGGGTATGTCTGCTAGTTCCACTCGGTCAGGCTCTGCCGCACCATAACCGCGGAATATCTCGTTATTTAGAGAGTCATACATCACTAACTGTGTTGAGTTACTTTGCGGTGTTACCTTTTCAAACTCGGTAGAATATTTGAAATATAAGCCAATGCCCCAAAATGAACCGATTAGTAAGATAGAAAAAGATAACAGTAAAAATCCAATAAAGAATAACTTAAAAAATTTCTTAGCGTAATTGCCAGTATGTTTCAAAATATGCGAGTAAGTCTCGATTTTAAGTTTGTACTGGTTATCTTTCACATATACTAGTGTAACAAAAAAAGTCCTTTACTAGAATCAAATAACTAAATCTGCTTATTTTTTGTGGAGTTTTCACCGGATTGATGGCTCCAAAGCTTTTTGTAGAGTCCTTCCTGTTTGATGAGTTCATCGTGTGTTCCGTCTTGAACAATGTCGCCGTTATCAAGTACGAGTATCCTGTCTAAGTGTTTGATTGTAGAAAGACGATGAGCGATAACTATAGCTGTTTTGTCCTTCATTAGTTCCCAGAGACCATCTTGGATATACTTTTCAGACTCTGAGTCAAGTGAGCTCGTGGCTTCGTCTAAAACAAGTATAGGAGCTTTCTTCAAAAGCGCCCTTGCAATAGCAACTCTTTGCCTCTGACCACCACTAAGCTTAATTCCTCTTTCGCCAACGAGAGTGTCGTAGCCTTCGGGGAGTTTCTCAATAAATTCATCCGCATGAGCGAGTTTTGCAGCTCTCAGGACGTCATTTTTTGTCGCCTTGTCATTACTGTAGGCAATATTTTCAAAAAGTGAGCGATGGAACAAAAGCGGTTCCTGTGGAACGTAGGAGATAGCTTCTCTAAGCGATTCTTGTGTTACTTCATGTATCTTTTGACCGTCGATCAGGATGTCTCCAGTCATTGGGTCTATAAACCTTAGCAATAGTTTTGTGATAGTGGTTTTGCCTCCACCGCTAGGTCCAACTAAACCAACTTTCTGATTTTTTTGTATTTTCAGACTAAAGTTGTTTAGAAAACAATCCTCTTCGTTATCGACATCACAGTAGTTAAAACCGACATTAATAAAAACTATTTCTCCATCTTTGGCCTTTAGATTTTGAGCGTTTGGAATGTTCTGGATAAATGATGGTTTTACAAAAAGTTGAGTAAATTCAGCAGCCTCACTGATCGCAGACTCCATACTGCGGTACATGCCATTGATCTCCCAAAAAACACGTGTCACCTGTGAATAGTAAGAGAAAACAATAACTATTGCCCCAGCTTGTAATCCTAAAGTTTGGGCAAAGTATATTGCCGCCACTATACCTATTACATTTGTCAAAACGTATATTGGTGAAATGATGGTGTCATATCTCAAATTTTGGAAATTAGCCGTTTTATTCCACTTATCTGTATAGTCATCTACTATCTTTCCAAAATCATCAATTTCGTATTTTTCCTTTGAAAAAGACTTGACGGCAAGTATGTTGGTAACCGCATCCGAAAGTCTACCGACCAATTTACTATTTGCATCATGTCTCTGTGCGACTAATTTTAGACGAATCCTAATAATCGGTATAGCAACCGCTACTATTAGTGCGAGACAGATTATTAAAATTATAGGAATCCATGGTGAGTATCGCCACAAAATAAAAAGTGCAAAGAAGATAGGGATAACTTGTGAGGAAACTCTCATACTGAGTGCGTCAACCAAATTCTCAAAGTTCTTGGCATATGAAAATGATTTTTTGGCGAGTGTTCCAACAAAGTTGTTTGAATAAAAATCGTAGTCTCTACTCACTAGCTTGACTAAGCTATTTCGAGCTAATACGTTAATGCCTTTGCCTTCTACTGCTATTAAGAAGTGCATGCCAATACGCCATAGAATCTCACCAAACATCCAAGAGGCACCGAATATTGTAATGTAACCAACCGAGGCAGACAGTGATATCTGTCCTGTTTTTGCAAAGAGGTCAACAACTTTTGCAATAATCAGTGGTGGAATATAAAATACAAAAATACTACCGATTGCGGGTACAAATATGGCTATTGCTGTTTGCCACGGGTAAAGCCTCATTCTTGCCCAGTAGTCGGAAATGACCTGACTGACAGCTTCTCTAGAGATAAGTTTTCTTTCCATGTGTACTAGTGTAACAAAAAAAGAGCCTTGTGCTCAATGGGAATATATTGATAATACGGGCAAATTAGAGTAGAATAGTTTCGTTATTGGGGAGTCGCCAAGTGGTAAGGCACCGGTTTTTGGTACCGGCATTCGGGGGTTCGAGTCCCTCCTCCCCAGCCAAGGTAATAGTAGAAAGGTAATATGACTACTAATGAAACTAGCAAAACAAAGATAACTACTAAGGACGTCCCTTCTGATGGTTTTAAGAAATTTCAAAAAGCTATGGAGGGTTATTCAAATGATGTTTCCAGACTTTTAAATGCTCATCTTCTGGTCGAATATTTTATAGAGCAAATAATTATAGTAACGCTAAAACGTGGTGACATTTTATTAACTGATGGCCATTTTACCTTCGCTATGAAATTACTTATTGTGAAGTCATTTGATATTGTTGACAGTAATCTTTTGACTTCTTTAAAACATTTAAACACAGTAAGAAATCGCTGTTCTCACTCTATAGATTATGTGATCACGGAAGCTGATATAGATCAAATGGGACGACCCTTCGGAATGACATATCAACAACTTAAAATTGAGCACTCATCAGATCTCTTGAAGGTAACATTAATGTTGATGGTTGCGCGTCTTGAGTTTTTTTATGAAAAAGCGCTAAAACTATCTAGTTAACTTATAGGCTGAAAGTATTTCCTTAACATCATTTAGTGTCTCGGCCAGCATTGCCTTCTTGCGTAGCTCCTGGGCCCCAGGGAAGCCTTTTAGGTACCAGCCGTAGTGTTTCCGCATCTCACGGATTGCACGCCCCTCATCGCCTAGATAGTTGATTGTGCGCGTGGTTTGGTCCAGGATGACGCGAACTAATTCGTTCTTGTCATTCCTGGTCGGTGGCCAGGAATCTAGTTTGGGGCTGGGTCCCTGGCTTGTGACCAGGGATGACAGAGATTGTTGTTGATTGCTGATTGTTGATTGTTTAATATCTTGGAAAATCCAAGGGTTACCTAGTGCGCCCCTACCAATCATTACTCCAGCAAGTTTTGAATCTTTTAGACGTGCCCACGCCTCACCAGCAGTAGCAATGTCTCCATTGCCAATGACAGGAATCTTTACTGAATTTGCAATATCGTATATAGTGTCCCAGTCCGCTACACCCCTGTATCCTTCTTTGGTGGTCCTCCCGTGTACGGAGACAGCATCAATGCCAATTTCTTCTAGTTGTTTCACAAATTGTCTCACGTCTTTATCTCGCCAACCCAGACGAACTTTGACTGAAAGTTGGCCAGAATAGCTCGCTCTGACATGCTTCATGATATTTAGAGCCTTTTCATAGTCTCGCAGTAGTCCCGAACCGCATTCGTTTCCTGTTATTTTGGGTGCCGGACACCCCATATTGATATCTATACCCGCAGGGTGTATGCGTTCCTCTACAATATTTGCAGCCCTTGCAATCAGGTCTCCATCATAACCAAAAAGTTGAACAATAACTGGTTGTTCTGTGGGCAAGAATTCTGCAATTTTAAGCGTCTCGTTTGGGTTATAAACAATCGCGTTGGATGACAACATTGGTGTAAATACGATATCTGCGCCCATCTCCTTGCAAATAGAACGAAAAGGCAAAGTTGTAATCTCCGCCATCGGCGCCAGTATAAAGACCGGTTTTTTGATTTTGGACCACTTGAAGTTCATAACCACAGCCTTGTCGTCATCCTTGTTTCTTTTCCCGTCATTCCCGCGAAGGCGGGAATCCCCTTCGGAGGGAACGAGAGAGATCCCTGGGTTTGCCACCAGGGATGACAATGTGAGGGGAAATGATTTTTCATAGTTTTTTTAGTACGTAAGATTCGGAAGTCTCTTCTACGATATAACCGAGATTCGGTAGTTCTATGTCACGAATTTTATCCGAAACCTCGTAATTCCCCATTCCTTTGAAGGTTCGATAATCCATAAATAATTTATCAACTAGTTTCTCTCCAGTAATCGTCATAGTATGGCGATTTTCTTTGGGTATAGAATAAACTGACTTTGAGTTCAAGTCTTCGAGCTCCAGCCCAAGCACCTTATCAAGATCATAAACTAGTTTTAGGGCCTTCTGCGCCGCAGTTATTGACAACCCTTGAGTAACAAATTTATTCATTTCCTTAATAAAATTAAACAAAACAGCGATTGCCTTTGGAGTATTGAAGTCATCATCCATAGCGTTAATAAAAGCTTCCTTTGTATTTTTCAGAAGTTGGTCGTTATCTTGACCTTTGTCATTTACAACCGCCTGTAGCTTCAAAACAAAGTCTTTAATAGTCAAATAATTATCAGTAGCCTCGTCAAACATCTTGCTAGTGAAGTCGACTCTTGAGCGATAATGAGATTTTATGATGGCTAGCCTTATGATCATAGGGTCGTATTTATCTAAAAGGTCGTGGATTGTGGTAAAATTTCCTGTTGATTTACTCATTTTGTTACCATCTATCATAACCATATTCCAAAGAATCCAATAGTGTGCCATAGGTTTACCTGTGAGTGCTTCAGACTGTGCAATCTCACTTTCATTATGTGGAAATATATTTTCGATTCCACCACCATGTATATCAAACGTATCACCGAGATATTTTTGACTCATCACGGAACATTCAATATGCCACCCAGGGTAGCCTACACTCCAAGGACTTGGCCATTTTAAAATGTGGTCTGGCTCTGCTTTAATCCAGATAGCAAAGTCTAGGGGGTTCTTCTTTTCGGTACGTATACTTACTCTGGCGCCACTGATTAAATCTTCTATCTTATGACCAGAAAGCTTGCCGTAATTATCAAATTTTTCAACACTAAAATATACCGAACCGTTGGATTCATACGCATAACCCTTTTCAATGAGTTGTTCTATGAACTCTATTATTTCGGGGATTTCTTCACTTGGTCTTGGCGCAATGTCGGGATCTTTGACGTTTAATTTTTTGAAATCATCATAATAGGAATTGATAAACGTTTCGACTAACTTTAGAGGATTAACTTTGTCTCTTTTAGCTCTTTTCTCAATCTTGTCCTCGCCCTCGTCTGCGTCATCCGTAAGATGACCAACATCCGTAAAGTTCTGAACATATTTAACGTTAAATCCGCTCCATTCCAAATATCTGCGTATAACATCCATCGAGACATAGCCTTTGGCGTGGCCAAGATGGCAATAGTCATATACCGTAGGGCCACAGACATACATGCTGATCTTGCCAGGAACTAGTGGCTGTAATTCCTCTTTTTTTCTCGTAAGTGTGTTGTATAGTTTCATTTCAGATAACCTCCAGATTGGATTTCAAACAATTTTGAGTAGATTCCCTTTTGACTGACAAGGTCTTTGTGGGTACCCTTCTCTGTTATTTTACCTTGGTCCATAACAACTATCAAATCGGCTTTCATCACAGTCGAGAGTCTATGAGCTATAATGATAGTCGTTTTGCCTTCTATAAGCCTCCAAAGAGCTTCTTGAATGAGCTGTTCGCTTTCGGAGTCTAGGCTCGATGTTGCTTCGTCTAAAACCAGTATCGGTGGGTTCTTTAGTATAGCGCGAGCGATATTGATTCTCTGTTGTTCACCGCCGGAAAGCTTGACTCCCCTCTCGCCAACGATAGTTTTGTAGCCATCTGGTAGCGCCAGTATAAATTCGTGCGCATTCGCTGTTTTTGCGGCACGCTCAATTTCTTTTTGTTTGGCGCCAGGTTTACCATATGCGATATTATTAGCCACGGTATCGTTGAATAGAATTGAGTCTTGGAGAACAACACCGATATTTTCGCGCAGAGATTTTTGTGTAACGTCACATATGTTTGTGCCGTCTATCGCGATGTTACCAGCTTGGGTTTCGTAAAACCTAGATAACAGTTTGACGAGTGTTGTCTTGCCAGAACCGCTCTTACCTACAATCGCAAGAACTTTGTTAGCCGGTACATTTAGAGTCAGCTTCTTTATAACATTATGCTTTTTATAGCTGAAAGTTACGTTCTCAAACTTGATTGTGCCAGTTTTAATATTTAGCCTCTTTGATCCCTCTTTGTCCTTTACCTCAGCTTGAGTGTCAAGAAGCTCAAAAACTCTCCTGACACTACGCATATTTTTTTGGATGGTATCGATTAGTCTTGTGATGTACCAGAGAGGCTGCAAGGATCTATTGGTGTATTGCCAAGCAAGAGTAAATGTACCTAGGGTAATGTTGCCTGTAAATACCCAGTAGAAGCCTAGACCAAAGATACTTATCTGAGCAAAGTCCATTACAATAAGACGAAAAATGTTCATCTTAATACGTTTTACCACGTAGCTGATATCTTTCATAATGGAGTCGAGAAGTTCAGCAGAAAATCTTTTGAAGTGCCTATCCTCTGTAGCATAAGACTTGATGGTTTTTATGTTGATAATCGACTCGGTCATGGTGCCTGATAGTTTTTCGTTTGCGTCGCGAACGCTGTCCTGAATCTTTATAAGAATAGGAGAGAATTTGATACTAATAACGATAAACAGTGGCACGCTTAATAGTAGAATGGTACCAAAAACTGCATTCACAGAGAAAAGAATGCCTGCAGCCACTAGTATATAAACAAGTTGAGGTAGGATCTCCACAAAAGTATCTACAATAATGTCGTTTAAGTCCCAGACACCTTTGTCTATTCTCTCTTTTATTTTGCCCGTGCTGTTACTTTCAAAATAATTTAACGAAAGACTTTCTAGATGGGAGTAAACTTTTTTTGCTAATTTCTCTCTGGTTTTGTTGTACCAAATAGTAGTGGCATAAAAGTTAATTTGACCAAAAGTGTCTTGCATAACCACGAAAAACCCATAAGCTGATATCAGAATCCAAAATCTTGTAGGTACAGATCCTTTAGAGCCAGCTTGTATAGCAGTCCCGACCATATCAAAAATTGCCTTAAGTATCAGGGGTATAGCTATTCCAAAAGCAGTGACCACTAGAGTAGTAGTGATTGCATAAAAGGCCATCTTTTTGTTTAGGGCAGCAAATTTAATTGCGCGCCAAAAATCACGCATATGTTTTCCTTTACGTTTAATGCCATTATAGAGGCATAATCTTTACTTGTGAATAGTTTAGTAGTCGCGTCTGCCCTCTAACGCACGCGAGAGAGTTATCTCGTCGGCATATTCTAGGTCTCCGCCGACGGGCAAACCGCGTGCGATTCTGGTGATCTTTGTTCCCAGCGGTTGCAAAAGTTTTTGGATATAGAGAGCCGTTGCTTCACCCTCCAGGTTTGGGTTAGTGGCGATAATAATCTCTTCTATCCCACCGCCTTTTACTCTAGCAATCAACTGCGCTATAAATAGTTCGTCTGGGCCGATTCCCTCTATTGGGGAAATAACACCACCCAGGACGTGGTAAAGACCCTTGTAACTGCCGGATTTTTCTAGCGCTACAACGTCAAGTGGTTCGCTGACGACACAAATAATAGTTTTATCGCGTGATGTTTCCGAGCAAAGAGAACAGACATCCGTGTCTGTAAAGTTGCAACAAATATTACAATATCTGATGCCTTTTCTTAGTCCTTCCGCTGCTCTACCCAGGTCTTCGGAGCTTTTATCTGGTTTACGCAAAAGGTGAAACGTCAACCTCTGTGCGGTCTTTGGACCAACACCAGGCAATTTGGCGAATTCGTCAATTAGGTCTTGTACACTATTTGGTATAATTTGCATCTTACATTCCTGGAAAACCGCCGATATCCTTCATCTGATTGGCAGCAAACTCTTGTGCTTTTTTGATGCCACCATCTATGGCTGTCTTGATATCCTTTTCAAGTACATCCAACTTATTGATATCAACATCTTCGCGATTAAGAACTACCTTCTGAAGTTTCTGTTCTCCGTTTATAACTATTTTTACGGCACCACTTTCTACCGTGAAAATCTCTTGCTGGAGTTTCTTCTGAATTTCCCTAGCTTTTTTGATAAAGTCCAATTGCTCTTTTGCTTTTCCGAACATAGCCATAGCTAAACCTTCCTATTAATAACAGAACGATTATAGCAAATATTATCTATCTAGTATAGAGAACAGCCTTAATGCTACCTTTTTCGATGGTTTTTGAAACCTTCCAAGATCTTATAGACGTTTTCGAAATGTAGTCTTCACCGGGTCTTCCGAGAATCCAGATACGCGTTCCCGTATTCCCTAAAACTTTTGAATTGTAGATATACTGTGATGATTGGTCATAAAACAAAGAAGTCTCTCCGTATCCATCTACACCTTCCGAGAGAAGCTTCATATCTCCGTACCCGTAGTAGTAACTTCCGTCAAGAAAGGTATAAAGCGAACCAGATAGTATTAAATCTCCAGACTTCTTCTCTGCCCTTAGTTCATCTATGACCTGTTTCATCTGGTGATTTACATTAAAGTTCATAGCTACAAGACCAAAGGTCATAGCCGATAGCAATACAGATGCGGCGACAATACGCGCTTTTTTGTTCTGAATTACTGCTACCGTACAGCCCCAGATTGCGAATATCGCAATGGCAGAAAATGGAAAATATCTGTCTTGGTATATAGGCGTTCTTAGTTTGGAAAGCGTGAATACAAGTACCATTGGTAAATAGCCAAAAATGTACAGTCCGGTAGCCAGTATACGCTTTTTTTTGTCGAGAAAAAGAATAAAGCCCGATCCTACTAAGAGCAAAATGATTAGCCAATAAATCGATATGCCCAAAAAGCCTTGCCATCTGAATAATTCATCCATGTGTGTGTAGGTGAGAAATTGTGAAACATTTCCAGGTATTGTACGGATGGTTATCCACTCTGGTTTTATCCAATAGCTTCCGCCAACCCTTGTGACTTGCTTATAAGCGACTGGAAACCAGGGCAAATACAAGACGAGTAAGGCAACATTTGCTAGCCACCAACGCCAACTAAATATTCCAATTCCTTCCTTGAATCCCTTTATCCAGTGTAGTTTCCAGAACTCTGGAGTACAGAGCGCAAGTACGAGCCAGAGAGAAATAATTACAAAAAACGAATAATACTGAGTGTACATAGCCACAATCATGGCCAAGGTGTATGGTATCAGGTAAATAGCCTTTTTCTCTTTTACAAACCGAATGAAGTAGTAAGTAGCAAGTGTTGTGAAGAAGGCGACTACGCCGTACATCCTTGCTTCTTGGCCAAAACGAACAAGAAATGGTGAAAAAGCAATAAATAGTGATGTCCAGAAAGCGGCTCTTTTGTCCCATAGCATCTCTACTATTTTGTAAGCCAAAAATATTATGCCGACAGAAAAAAGTAGCGATAGAAATCTAATCGAGAAGGCGGAACTACCGAGCATGCTGACCCAAGGCTTCGCGAGCAAATAATATCCTGGAG
>Ga0172379_10012018_pt1 | contig 10203 bp, 12 predicted proteins | sample GrowelOW334metaG_FD_119756 | JGI IMG/M metagenome (GOLD analysis project Ga0172379, IMG submission 119756) | Groundwater microbial communities from an aquifer near a municipal landfill in Southern Ontario, Canada - Groundwater well OW334 metaG | ecosystem: Environmental > Aquatic > Deep...
CATCTATATTTATTATTGTTCTAACCAACCAAAGAAGTCAAATATTAATCTGCAGAAAAATGAGGAACTTTTTGCTCTTCTGGAGCTTCAATATTCAGATGCTTTTCAAGCTTAGTAGTTCTTGTGTCTAATCTTTCAATATTATGCTTATTAATCTTATACATATCCCCATAAGCATCTAATTTTAACTCAATATTTACAAGAGAACCAGAATGAGAATCTAGTTTTTCATTCATAACTGATTGTTGCTCTTTTATACTTCTTACAGAGGAGGCTGTTCCTTTCTGTACAAAATCCTGTTGCGTCATTTTACTTTGAAGTACTTCAACAATTTCTTTTACAGGTCGAATTTCATCCTTAATTAATTTCTGAATTTTCTTTAAATCATCGTCATTCATGCTTTAATAATAAGGAATACCTGATTCAAAAACAAGATAACTTATTTAATTCAAACTGAATCAAGTAATAAAAATCTAACCCCCGAGGTTAGACGTAGATAAATAATCTTCCCACACGTCAAGTGGGGAAGCTAAAAACTAAATGATCTCCTGAGAAAATACCATATAATCCTTGACAGAATTATTTACATCTGGTAAATATAGTTGTCTTGTTCTTTAGTTTATCTGCTCCTAAAATATTTAATATGCTAGAAAAGGGAGATTTTGTAACTATAACTAATCATCGAAGTAACCCATTTGCTAATAATGCGGCAAGATTTGCCTATGAAATGCAAACACTAGCTCTAACTGAAAGCAATTCTCGTAGAAATAACTTTGCCTCACCAGAAGACTTTAGCCACTTCATAGAGAAAATGAGAGTTTTAACAGCCGCGGATAAGGGTGGTATTGTGCATGATAAAGTTAGAGATGTCATATATTTACTTGAAACCAATGGCAGAGTGCGCACTAGTAGTATTGAAATCAGACCCCATTGTATAGGCCCTTCTTGGGATGAGAAAAAATGGTGGGAAACCGCTAGCACAGACCACGGATATACTGAACCGATGGTCGTTGAAAGAGTGCTCTATGGCGGACGAATAAGCATTCCTACCCATGAAAAAGAACTATTGATACCACCTTCATCGCCACTAGCCATGGAATACGATTCCTTTATTGGTAAAACTTTTGATGGTGTCTCAGGACGTTTTATTCAGCCTCAACTAACAACCACTCCCGGGATAGCCAAAAAGGCTGCATCGCAAGTCTTTTTAGCCTATGCACAAACAGAAGCTGCTTCACCAGAATTAGGCCACAGAATAGACCTAATGGCTGTTGCTTGGGGTCTTGAAACTTACAAGGAGTTGTACCTCCGCAGAGAATTACCAGAAAGATTCTACCCAAAGGCCCTGTATTAACTCTTCAGAAGCTTCTGAGAAAAATCCTCAACTCACTTAATTTCTGGAGAAAAGCCTACCAAATCAGTAATTTCTTAAATAGATGTAATTCATCTTTCAATATTAAGTCCTATAGTTTGCAATTTCTATCAATTTATATTAAAATACACCCATGACAAGTCCTGATAGAAAGTTTGGCGATATTATTACAGTTTACGAACCTCAAAATGCAACCTGGAATAAGGATACTTTAAATGGGTTTCGCAAGGCTTGTGACCTTCGAACTACAGTACGCATTAATGCAGGAGAAAAGTCTAACCCAGTAAATCATGTAGATTTAGGTGAGGTTCGAGCATTTAGATCTCTGTTTGATCCCAGAAATTTACTCAAATCTCGCGTAGATAAACCTGGATATGTTGAAACAACTCCTATTCATGCAAATGGCTCAGCAAACATATACCTTAATCATAGAATGGTTGCAGAAGATATGTTAGAGAAATCAAAAGAACATTTTAGTAATGAAGAATTTACTAAAACTTTAGACAAATGCACAAAGCAAGGTCTAATAAAAATCTTAGCTGAGGAAAAAGCTAGACAAGTCTTACCTAACTTAGCTCATCTAGGGGCTGATTTAACACTTTTTGGAGTATTTACTAGTATCAGCCTTTTTTTGCTTAGCGGTGGAGCTAGTAATTATTTCTTTCAAGACAGCTCGCATGATACTCTTTATAAAAATAATTACCGATTAACTGCTGAAATAATACCAGGTTTAGCTTCTGTAATTGGTCTTTTTGAGTCAGTTGAATGGAGAAAAGAGGCATACAGAGAAAGAGCTAATAAAAACTACCCATATATACAATCATTAAATGACCATTACAATTTCATTAAACCTTTAATTGATTTTGGGGCAGGATATTCATATTTAAAAGATAAAGAAAGACATTTACTTGAATACACTCCAGAGCCTAAGTCTTAACTTGAGTTATTTGATTTCTGGAGAAAAATCTACTTGATACGGGGGCAAACCCAAAGAAACACCATAATCTCTAGCTTCTTTGTATTCTTCTTCACTTTTTCTATTAATTTCAAATATCTTTTCAGGAAAAATAATAAAATGAGTAGATTCATTTTTAAAGTCTGTATACCAGGCAGCATGTTCTGCTTCCAAAGATTTTCCAAGTTCTTCAGCAATATTTTCTGCCTCACTTTCAGGAATTTCTACAGTATGTAAAGTCCATTGCTTTAACCAGGGAGTTTTATGCTTTTCAGTTACAGCTTCAACTTCAGTACTTAAAATCTTAACTTTTTCTAAAACTGATTTATCCTTCAAGCTTTCTTCAATTATTATTCCTTTATAGTTCATACGATAATTATTAATCCAAACAAAACACGAAGTCAAGTGCCATTTCTTGTATAACAGTAAGAGATCTCAATCTTATGAGAAACTTTTTCTACTAACCTATAGTTTGACATTTGGTGTAGTCCATAATATAATTACAGCCATGACTGAAGTAAGTTATAAATATGCTCTGGGTGAGGTAATTTCAGCTTTTGTTGATGATCCAAATTTTGAAAGACCAAATAAATTTGCCATTTCCAATGCCAGTAAGGTACTGAGCAAATATCCAGAAACAAGGAATGCATTGGGAATATGCCGCGAACTATCTAAAATTTTAGACCTAGAGGCAACTTCAACACTTGCAGTAATGTTTCACGAAAAACATTCTTCACTTCCAGCACAATGGGTTGAAGAACCTGATTTAACAAGAACTATCTTATCTATGTCAGCTTCAATTAGCTTAGGTTTCTTGAGGGCTATCCAATTATACCAAAAACATTTTGAGAGTAATTCATATACCGACAAGGAAGTTAAGAAAACCGAAAAACTCGATACTTTTGCTCGTAATCTTCAAGTAAAAAACAAAATAGAAAGCATTCAGTGTTTGCACGAAAAGGTGTAATTTTTGGATTTTAAATTTATTGGGTTTTGACTTTGGCTAAGATAACAGAGCAATATTGAAACAACGATTTCAGTATTTAGCGTCGTTATCGCAGATGAGGTTATTTAACCTCATCTATTGTACCTGTCATGTAGAAGGCTTGTTCTGGTTTATTATCATGTTTTAATTTTGAAATATTGTTTAACTCTTTAATTAAACATTAGTAATAAAATTGATTTTTGGTGCAGAAACAACTAAAATTCTTGGCTATGAAAGAACATTCGAAACGAATTGATCAGATTACGGATCAATATTTTCAACTTATAACTTCTTGCACAAAAACAGAAGCATTATCAGAAATAAGCGACTCCATTACTGAAGCTGAAAGACAACCATTTTTGCCAACAGATATGGAATTATGGAGACAAAAAACAAGAATTGATACAGGTGATAATGAAGATGCTCTTAGTATAAGGGGCAGGCTCCGAAGAGATTTAGATTTTTATCTAAATTTAGTTCCGATCGGACAATCAGGTAGTAATAGTGTAACGCAAAAACTTAGGAAACAGCTTTTTTATGATAGAGGTGAGGCATGCGAGGCGTGCACAGAAAAAATTGAATTAAAACATAGCCGTATTCATCACCTAAATTATTACAAAGGGGATAATCCGGAATTTCTTCGTGTCCTTTGTGTGCCCTGCCATGAAATAGTAGGAAAACTCACAGGTCTTATTAATTGGTTTCAAATCTACGACAAAAAACCAGAATGGAAAGTTTTAAAAACAGTCTTAGAATTAAATGATAATAAACAAAGTAGTTATTTATATCCGGACAAAAAACACACAACTGTTTTCCTCCACAAGGAAGATGGTGTACTAATGACAGGCAGGCACCCATTTGCAAAACACGGAGGAAGAAATTATTTAAGAAGAGAGGTCGAAATTTCTAAAGAACGAAGAGATGAAATTACTTTTAATTTTTTTTCTGACTGCATTTGTCTTACCGGAACACCCACTACTCAGGGACTTCTACACAGGGAAATAACTTTCAGAGACGAAAAAATATATCTCAACAGGTATAATCCTTTATCCGAGGATTTCCATAGTAATACTCATATTATTCAGGATCCATTAATTTTGGGTGATTATGAAATGCTACGACATGCCCTAGCTGTAACTGATTATGCAGCCCGTCTTCTATTTATTGAAAAACAAGAAGCTCGAGAACAAGAAGAAAAATCAAGAAATATAGATTGGTATAAAAAACAAATTCAAGAAGAGCTTGGATTCGTAGTAGATGGTTGGGAACAAGGCATAATTGAACATGAGAGAGAAAATACATTAAACCAACTTTTAATTTCTCTTAAGCCTCTTTCTTCGTACTCTTTACCCAAAGATTTTCAAGATCAAGAATGTACGTATATTTATTAATAACCAAAGGGATATGGTAATTAAGCTTTGACTTCGTCGATTGTACCTGTCATGTAGAAAGCTTGTTCTGGTTTATTATCATGTTTTCCTTCTAAAATTTCTTTAAATCCTTTGACCGTATCTTTGATGGAAACATATTTTCCTGGTCTGCCTGTGAATGCTTCTGCCACAAAGTTTGGTTGAGTCAAAAATCTTTGAATTTTTCTGGCTCTCGTTACAGTTTGCTTATCTTCTGCAGATAACTCTTCCATACCTAAAATAGCAATAATATCTTGTAGCTCTTTGTATCTTTGTAAGACTTTTTGAACTCCCACAGCCACATCATAGTGTTCCTGACCTACTATTTCAGGTGTTAGGGCTCTGGATGAAGAGGCTAGGGGATCTACAGCAGGGTATAAGCCCTGTTCTGCGAGTGATCTTTCCAGGGCAATAGTTGAATCCAAATGAGCAAATGTGGTGGCTGGAGCAGGGTCTGTGTAGTCATCTGCAGGCACATAAACAGCCTGAACAGAAGTAATAGAACCTTTTTTAGTGGAAGTAATTCTTTCTTGCAAAGAACCCATTTCTGTAGCAAGCGTTGGCTGATAACCTACAGCTGAGGGGATTCTGCCTAAAAGTGCTGATACTTCAGAACCTGCCTGGGAGAACCTAAAAATATTATCCACAAAGAATAAAATATCTTTTCCCATTTCATCACGAAAATATTCTGCCATTGTCAGTCCTGTTAAAGCTACTCTAAGTCTGGCTCCAGGTGGCTCATTCATCTGACCAAATACCATAGCTGTTTTATCAATAACCCCTGAATCCATCATTTCGTGGTACAAATCATTTCCTTCACGGGTTCTTTCACCAACTCCAGTAAATACAGAATAACCTCCGTGTTCTGCTGCAATATTTCGAATTAATTCTTGAATCAAAACAGTTTTACCAACACCAGCTCCACCAAACAAACCTACTTTTCCACCTCTGATAAACGGAGCAATTAAATCAATAACTTTAATACCTGTTTCAAAAACAACAGTTGAGGTATCCTGATCTTCAAATTTAGGAGCCTGTCTGTGAATTGGCAAAGTTTTTTTGCTCTTTACTGCTGGTTTACCATCAACATTTTCACCCAAAACATTAAATAATCTTCCTAAAACCTCTTCTCCTACAGGAACGGTAATCGGACTACCCATATCAACTGCTTCCATCCCTCTAACTAAACCATCAGTTGGAGCCATAGCAATTGCCCTAACCATACCATCACCCAAATGTTGTTGCACTTCCAAAACTAAATCCGCCTGACCTTTTTTGGCAATGGTAACAGCATTATAAATTGCAGAGACTTTTGAATCTGCAAATTTTAGATCTACTACTGCACCAATTATCTGTACTATTTTTCCTTTATTCATATTTTTCAAAAATTAAGCAGCCTCTAGTGCTGCACCGGCTGAAGCAATTTCCAAAAGCTCTCTAGTAATAGCTCCCTGCCTTGCTTGATTATAAGACAAAGTTAAGTCTGTAACAAGCTCTTTGGCATTTTCTGTAGCATTTTGCATTGCCATCATTCTAGCTGAATGTTCTGAAGCCTTAGTTTCCAATATTGCCTGATAAATTTGAGTATCTAAAAGGTGAACTAAAGCATACTCCATTACTGCCACAGGGTTTGGTTCAAACAAAAATTCAGTATTTAATGAAGGAACATTTACAGCATAATATTTACATTGCTCAAGCAGAGCAGAGGATTCAAAAGGTAGTATTTTAATTAACTTTGGTTCCTGCCTTAATGTTGAAATAAAATCAGTGTATAAAAGATATGCCTCTTTAATCTCTCCAGAAAGCATTCCGTTTAACACATACTTCCTAATTTCTACAGCTGAAGCAAAGTTAACTAGCTCTGGGTTTTCAAAATCAGCTTCCAGATTTTTACCAGTTCTAACTAAGAAGTCTCTAGCCTTCTTGCCCCTAGTTAAAAAAACAGTATCCTTAGCATTTAAATCTGAATTTGAAGTAATTATCCTAAATAGATTGGTATTTAATGCTCCACAAAGACCTTTATCAGAAGATAAAGTAATAACAACTGTTTTACCCAATTCAGGAGTTTTTAAGAGTGGGGAAACACTGGGATTTAATTTATCACAAACCTGCATTAGAGCAGAGGATAAAGTAGCAATATAAGGCCTGGCAGAAATAGCCTGGTTTTGAGCTTTTCTCATCTTGGTTGCAGCCACCATTTGCATGGCTTTAGTAATTTGAGCAGTGTTTTTAATTGATTTTATTCTTCTTCTTAGTTCTCTTGAGCTTGGCATATAATTAACCTACCTTTGGGACTAAAAATCCCACAACTTTAACTAAATTTTCAGGAAAATCCTTTAAATTTGCTAAAACTTCATCCATATATTGTCTTAGTTCATTATCATTATATGCGCAAACAAAAATATAAAAAGGATGGTCTTTAGAAAAACCAAAATCCTGGTCCTTAGTTCTTTTTCCAATACCTTTGTCGCTAAATGAAATTTCTATAACAGATTTAAGTTTAGAATAAAATGATTCTAAATTATCATATTTTTTTCTACTAATAACTAACTCATCAGAAGGTAATACATTATCAGCTATATTATTCCTATAGCCTGTACCATCTACTAAAAAAGAAGTTACAGGATCAGAATTATTTGAATTTTTCTGGATACAATTATCATCTATCCGGTATGCATCTGGATTAATTTTATGAACAAATTCACCGGATAACAAGGTTTCAGAGGTGTCTTCTTTTTGAAAATGCTCATCTAAAGATACTAAGATAGGCAAGTCCAATCTTTTATTCCAGACATCTCTTTTTTCAAGTTCTTCTGGATCAAGTATATCTTGCACAAACGTATCAGGCATAAAATTTTATTTAGGTAGAGTCTTTTTGAAATCTTCAACAGCTTTTTTGGCAATTTTTTCAAGTTCTTTAGTTACTTTTTCATCTAATATCTTAGAATCAGCAATCTCAGTCAAGAGCTTCTTTTCTTTTATTCTTAGATTTTGAATAAATGAATTTTCAAATTCCTTGATTTTTTCAACCGGTAACTCATCCAAATAACCATTAATAGCTGCCCATAAAGACACCACCTGCTCTTCCAAAGGTGAAGGGTTATATGGAGGTTGTTTAAGAATTTCTGTAATTCGTCGGCCCCGCTCAATTTGAGCTTTAGTTGCAGGATCTAAATCTGATGAAAATTGAGCAAAAGCAGCTAACTCTCTAAATTGAGCTAAATCCAGCTTTAATTTTCCTGCAACAGATTTCATTGCTTTAGTCTGAGCAGCTCCTCCCACACGGGAAACTGAAATACCAACATTTAAAGCTGGCCTGATACCTGCATAAAATAAATCTGGTTCTAGATATATTTGTCCATCAGTAATAGAAATAACATTGGTTGGAATATATGCAGACACATCTCCTGCTTGTGTTTCAATAATTGGTAAAGCTGTAAGTGAACCACCACCAGATTCTTTATTCATGCGTGCAGCCCGCTCAAGTAACCTGGAATGAAGGTAAAAAACATCACCAGGATAAGCTTCACGACCTGAAGGACGTCTCAAAAGCAATGAGACTTGTCTATAAGCCCAAGCATGTTTTGACAAATCATCATAAACAATTAAAGCATCTTTTCCTTGAGACATAAAATATTCACCCATCGCACAACCTGTATATGGAGCTAAATATTGCATTGGTGCTGGATCAGAAGAAGATGCAACAACCACAATAGTGTGTTCCATAGCTCCATTTTCTTCCAGTTTGGCAACAAGTTGAGCAATTTTAGAGGACTTTTGACCAATTGCTACATAAATACAAATAATGTCTGTTTGATTAATAATGGTATCAATGGCAATGGTTGTTTTGCCTGTATTTCTGTCTCCAATAATAAGTTCCCTCTGACCACGACCAATTGGAATAAGAGCATCAATTGCTTTAATACCGGTTTGAACAGGCTGAGTAACAGATTGTCTGGTAATAACACCAGAAGCAACTTTTTCTACTGGATTGGTGGTTTTTGTCTTGATTGGACCTTTCCCATCAATAGGATTACCTAAAGCATCAACTACCCGACCTATCAATTCATCTCCAACAGGAACCTGTAATAATTTTCCTGTAGTCTTAACAGTGTCACCTTCATTAATTTTGGTAAAATCACCTAAAATCATTGCTCCAACAGTATATTGTTCCAAATTTAAAGCCAAGCCCATAATACCAGACCCAAAATCAATCATTTCTGTTGATTGAACATTAGATAAACCTTCAATCCTAGCAATACCATCTCCACATTCAACTACTGTACCTACATTTTCTTTAGAGGCCTTAGTTTGCATGTTAGAAATTTCTTTCTGAATATTATCTATTACATCAACCATGAATTATTCCTTTCATTTGTTCAATTTTTTGACTTACTGTGTCATCAAAGACAACATCCCCAATTTTAATACGTAGCCCCCCTAAAAGTGAAGGGTCTAAAAGAGTTTTAACTGAATTTACCTGAAATGATTTTCTAGCCACTGCAGTAACTTTCTTAACTTCAGTATCACTTAATTTAACTGGGCTGGTAATTTCTAGCATAGTTTTGTTAAGCTCTCTTTTTAAGCTTTTTTGATATAAAACCAAAGCTGAAATAGCATCTGTATTAGGGAGTTTTTTTAGAAGTTTAATAGTTTCAGTAACTTTTGAGTCTTTAATTTCACCATTTGAGTTAAAACTATTTACAACCAATTTTTCAATTAGATTTCTTAATCTTTTATTTACCATATTATTTTTCAAACTCCTTTAAAGCATCTTTTGAAAGTTCTTCTTTTTCCTTTGCAGTAAGCGTCTTACTCGCTGTTTTTTGTAAACCAAGTGCCACGAGTTCTGCTAATTCTCCCCGAATTTCCTGATGCAATTTTTCTCTTTCCAAACCCATCTGTTCTTCTGATTTGGCTATCATTTTTTGAGTTTGCTCTAAGGCTTTTTCGTGAGACTCAGCAACAATCTGATTAGCTGAAGCTATAGCTTCTTCAATAATTTTCTTTGTTTCTTTAGCAGCTTGTTCTAATTTTTTATCTCTGTCTTCTGTAATTTGAGCTAATTTTTTCTCTATTTCTTCTGCATTAGCTAAACCTTCTGCAATTTTATCTTTTCTTTCTTCCAGAATTTTTAAAATAGGTTTATAGAGGAATTTTTTGAGCACTAAAAGAAGAATAATGAAGTTAACTATTTGTGCAAGTAATAATATGGGTTTTACCCCAAATTGATCTAAGATTTCCATATATTTTTAGCTATAAGCAGAGCTTGCGAGCTTTGCTCTTCAGCTTTCAGTCTTCAGTTATCAGATTATTTTTTTCTGATGACTGTTGACTGACGACTGATGACTATTTAATAAAAGCAATAACCAATGCGTAGATAGCAATTGCTTCTGCAAAAGCCATTCCCAAAAGCATTGGAGGTAAGATTTTATTGGCAGCATCGGGATTTCTTCCGATAGCTTCCATTGCTTTCATACCG
>Ga0172379_10012019_pt1 | contig 10203 bp, 9 predicted proteins | sample GrowelOW334metaG_FD_119756 | JGI IMG/M metagenome (GOLD analysis project Ga0172379, IMG submission 119756) | Groundwater microbial communities from an aquifer near a municipal landfill in Southern Ontario, Canada - Groundwater well OW334 metaG | ecosystem: Environmental > Aquatic > Deep...
CATACGCACGACTTCATGCACTATCGCCGAATCGTAGCCAGCCTCGATGATTTCATCCGGGCTCATATCTTCTTCCACATAGTAATGAACGATCGGGTCGAGAACGGAATAGGGCGGCAGCGAGTCCTCATCCTTCTGGTCAGGCCGCAGTTCGGCTGATGGCGCGCGATCGATTGTATCGCGCGGTATGATGTCCCGTCCGGCTTTTTCGTTCACATATTCGGACAACTCGTACACGACGGTTTTCGGAACGTCCTTGATAACGGCGAATCCGCCCGCCATGTCGCCGTAAAGCGTGCAGTAGCCGACCGCCATCTCGCTCTTGTTGCCGGTTGTCAAAACGATCCATCCGAATTTATTCGAGAGCGCCATCAGGATGTTGCCCCTGATACGCGCCTGAAGGTTCTCTTTCTCTATTCCCGGTTCGCCTGGCCCGAACGGTTCAGACAGAAGATCCATATATGACGCGAGTATGCCTGATATCGGAATGGTATAGAACCGGATTCCGAGATTTAAGGCAAGCCGCTCAGCGTCCGTAAGGGTGCCTTCAGACGTGTATTCCGACGGCATTGTGACGCCGATGACGTTTTCCTCGCCGAGAGCGTCAACCGCCACCGCTGCGGTGAGCGCGGAATCTATGCCGCCGCTCAAACCAATAACGACTTTCTGAAAACGGTTTTTTCTGACGTAGTCGCCTGTTCCGAGAACGAGCGACGCGTAAATTTCGGCGGTCTCGCTCATCTCCGGCGCTATGGCTGGAGCGGAACAGGCGGGTTTGATTTCAGGAGCGGCTACGGACAGCGAAATTGAATGCTTCGCGGCCGGCGTGGAAGCGTCATATTTGTTTTTCGGGACAAGGTTAATGTCGGCGACTAAAAGATTTTCCTCGAAGCGGGGCGAGGTTGCGATAAGGCGACCGTCGGGACCGGCGATGATGCCGCCGCCGTCGAAAACAATTTCGTCCTGGCCGCCGAGCAGATTAGTGTAGCATACAAACGCGCCGGTTCTCTCCGCGAGGCTCTTGATAAGATTTTCGCGCACGAGCATTTTGCCTGCGTGGAACGGGGAGGCGGAGATATTGACGGCGATGTCGGCATGACCGCCGGCGATGCCTTGTTCCGCCCGGCCTCCAAGGACCCAGATGTCTTCGCAGATCGTAACGGCGACACAAACGTCGTTCAGCTCGAAAACAAGGGTCGAGTCGCCGGGTTTGAAGTAGCGCACTTCGTCGAACACGCCATAGTTCGGGAGTTCGATTTTGTGGTATGTGGCGGCGATGCGGCCGTCGTGAAGGACGGCGGCGGAGTTATAAATAACACCGTCCGCGGGTTCCGGAAATCCGACAATCGCGCAGATGCCGCCGGTTGAAGGCAGGAGTCTTTCGAGCGCTTCACGCGTGTCCGCCGGGAACGACTGCCTCAGGAGGAGATCTTCGGGCGGATAGCCGCAAAGCGCGAGTTCAGGGAAAGCGACTATATCGGCGTTCGACCGTTTCGCGCGGTGAATGCAATTGGCGATCTTAATGATATTGCTCTCGAAGTCGCCAATGACCGGATTGATTTGCGCAAGAGCAACACGTATTGTTTTTCCTTCAGACAATTTAAATTTCCTCGCTGAACGGCCTGTGGCGAAAGGCCGTTTCTTAAAACCCCGAAAAGTATATCACAGAGGAAAAACTTTTTCTCAGATGTGTATTTTTCAATTCTGAAAGAAGAGAGGAGAGAATGGGTAAAACGGCAATGCATAGTTTATTTAATAGCATTACAATTGACGGCTTATCGAAAATATCGCAATAATAGATTGAAATTAAAGTTAAATTGCATAAAATAAGGAAAGGCGATAAAACGGCAACGTTGCCGTAATAATGGAGAACAGATATGTACGACAGAAGCAAGAAGCTTGAAACTGAAATTCTGAAAATATTGAAGAAGGCGACGAAACCGGTCGGAAGCACATTCATAACGGAAGAGCTTGCGGTCTCCGGCATAGACACGAACGAGCGAACTGTGAGGTTTCATCTAAGGCGCTTGGACGAGGAAGGCCTGACGCGTAAGGTATCGCGCCGCACCGGACGCATAATCACCGAGCGTGGCATGACGGAACTCGAGGGAGTGAACATAATGGGGCGCCTCGGGTTCATCGTCTCGAAGATCGACGGTTTGAGTTATAACATGGATTTCGATCTGGTAAAGGGAGAAGGCGCGGTGGTGATGAATTTTTCGCTGCTGCCCGCCGAACATTTATTGAGGGCGCTGGACGAAATCGAAATGGCGTTTGCGTCCGGGCTTGGAATGGGAAAGATGGCGCTGATCAAGAAGCCGGGCGAGAAGATCGGCAACTCAGTGGTGCCGGAAGGTAAAATCGGAATCGGCACGGTTTGCAGCGTCACGCTGAACGGAGTGTTGCTGAAACTCGGAGTGCCTGTGCTGTCGAGATTCGGATGTTTGATAAGGATGGAGAACGGACAGCCGGTGTGTTTCACGGAGATGGTCGATTATCTCGGCACGACGGTTGACCCGCTCGAGGTGTTTCTGCGGGCGGGGATGACGAGCGTGGGAGAAGCTTCTCGCGGCCGCAGCGGAGTGATCGGAGCGAGTTTCAGGGAAGTGCCGATCGTAGCCGGCAACGGGATCGAGACAATTCACAAGAAGCTTGACCGGCTCGGCCTTGCAGGCATCATCGCGGTAGGGAAACCGAACCAGCCGCTTTTGAACATGCCGGTCAACGAGGGAATGATAGGGATCGCGGTCGTCGGCGGACTGAATCCCATAGCGGCCGTGCACGAGACCGGTATTCCGACAGAGAGCGCTGCGCTGCACAGTCTTGTTTCATACAGCGAATTGGATAGTTTCGAAAAGCTTCGACCTCATGTGCTAAATATGATATAATGCTATCTGTTGGATTTTGCGCTCAAAAGGGATGAACGATGGCGGAAGAGGACAAAAGGGCGATTTTCGAGGAGCAGGCGATGCCGTATCTGGACATGCTGTACGGCACGGCGCTGAGGCTTACGCACGTTCCTGCGGACGCCGAGGATCTCGTTCAGGACACTTATCTCAAAGCGTTTCGCGCCTACGACCAGTACGAACAGGGCACGAACTTCAAGGCTTGGATTTTCAAGATACTTACAAATAATTTTTTCAACAAATACAAGAAGGAAAAAAGGTCGCCGGACCCGGTCAGCATAGACGACACGCCGGACTTCTACCTTTACGAAAAAGTCACGGACACGATGGGCGGCGGCGGCGAAAGCCCCGAAAAGGAATTCCTGAATAAGTTCATTCCCGAGAACATAAAGAGCGCCGTTCAGAGTTTGCCTGAGGAATATAAAATAGCTTTCATACTTTCTGACGTTAACGAATTCACATACGAAGAAATCGCGCAGGTGACGGAAACAAACATAGGAACGGTGAAATCGCGTTTGTTCCGGGCGCGGCGAATGCTTCAGCATCTGCTGTGGGAATACGCGAAAGAGCAGGGGATAGTTCACGGCGAACCGAGTCGCGTATAAGCAATATACTTTCCGGGTTTCGAATATTCCGGAAAAGATTCGTAGAGGGCAATGCCCGGCGGCGGGCAGTTTTTTGGAGCGCTGAGGAATGGAAAAAGAGCAGTTTCCCGTTTATGTGGCGGTGACATTCGAAAAAGGGAACGCGCTCACAGCTGGGGAAGCGAAGAACCTGGCGTTGAGCCTGAATAAATACGCAGAAGCCGAAATCGAGGGAATTGACGTTATAATAGAGGAGTTGTCTGCCGACAGCGCCGTCAGATACGGCAAGCCGGTATGCAAAATGGTGTATGACAGGGAAATTGAAGTTTTGGTTGACGAGGGGATAGCGGTAGGGAAAGTTCAGGGATTCGTGCGCGGCTGGATTTACGGTTATCTCGCACTGAAAAAAGCGATGCAGGAAAAGTACGAAAATAAAAAGATTTAACGGGGGACAATGTCTTATTTAATCCCAAAAACAGAGTTTGAAAAGAAAGTAAAAGCAGTGACCGACAAATGCATGGTGAAAAATTACGACAAGCACAGCGAGCTCAACGGAGTCGGTCCGACGAAACAAAAAGAAATAAGCGAACAAATATTTAAACGCGAGTCGGAAAGAATCGCAAAGATTCTGATGATGACGAACAGATCATAATATCGCGGATTCACGCATTGACAACATAAATACGTCAGGAATTTTGACATATCGGTTTTCGTATTGCGATAAAATCCGAATGATATTGCCGCGAATATGGAGTTGATGCAACATCGATTCAAAACATAAGTTGGGCGCGCCCCTACGTTTTATGCGGGCGGGCCGCAGGATCGGCGTACGGCATGAAATCCTGCAGGCGTCCCTTTTCCATTAGAATGGTGACGCCCATGTCCCTATTGTTCTTCGCCGTTTTCTTTATGATTTCTCTTCGAACCAGCTTCATGGCGTCCGTGGGGCAGCCGGTGACACAAAGTCCGCAGCCGATGCACTGTTCGGCGGAAATCACCGGGCCGTTATCAGTCATTGTTATCGCGTTCAAATGGCACCGTTCGTCGGCGCATTTTCCGCACTGTGAGCAATATTCCAAATCGCATTCCGCGACAAAGCCGGAAGGATTAAATACATACTGGTTGCCGTAAACTAATTTTGACCTGAGCAGTCCGCAGCAGCAGGCGCAGCAATTGCATATAAATGTAATTTTATTCTGCGTGTTGTTTACCTGATGAATGAGGCCGAGATCGTCGAACTCAATCAGTTTGCTCTTCATCTCTTCTTTAGTAAGGTATCGCGCGAATCCCCTCTCAACAAGGAAATCGCAGGTTTCATCGAACAGCATACATGCCTCGCGCGGGGCGTCGCAGTTGCCTTCCGTTTCTCTGCATGCGCAATGAGCGAGCCCGACGGCGTTCGCCTTGTCTATCATTTCCTCCACTTTTTCGTAAGTCAGCGTTCCCGGAACGCTCTCAACTGTTTTGCCGATCGGGATGATCCTCGAAAACGCCATGCCAGGGGACCCGAATTCCGTAGTAAGTTTCGCGAGGTACACTTTCCATAGGGCGGCGAGCCGGTCCAGCGTCTCGGTTCGCTTTCCTTTCATGAACGGAAATTCAAAGACGCCGGGCATTACGGGAAGGAGCGAATATTCTTCTTTTCCATTCTTGAGTCTTATGAAAACCAGACCTTTGTCTGCTAACGATTCGAGTCGCTGTTTAGCGTCATCTTCAGTAACTCCCGAGCGTTCCGACACGGTTTTCAGGTCGAAAGGCACAAATCCCAACCCGATCGCGGCTTGAGCTTCCTCATGCGTGAAAAGTATCTCAAGAATCTCAATTATCTCCTCGGCCGGCGGGCATCCCGCCGGATGCGTGGCCAGCATCGCTCTCAATTTCTCGAGAACATCGCGCCGTTCACCGCCGCATGCATCTGTTTTGGTTGTTTCGTTCATTGTGGATGTCATCCTTTCATTGTCACTGTTACTGCGTTCATTCATTCAGGCCTGCACAGAGCGCCAGACGCCTTCGCTGATATCTGTGATTGCTCGCGCTAAACTTGTTTTCAACGTTCCCGACAGCCACAGCCTTGAGAACTCCTGACACGGCCCGAGAATAAGGGGCAATAGCGACGAGGAGGATATATCTTTAATTGCGCCCGCAACTTTTTGTTTCTTTAACCAGTTGTTCAGAAGCTTATAGAAGCGCTCATTAGCGTGAGAAAGCGCGCCTTCGGCGTCTTTCGTCAGATCGGAGCTTCTCATATTGAAAAGAAATGTTGCCCAAGATTTGTTTTCGTTCACCCAGTTAAGATGGTAGCCGACGATTGCCTTGACGCCTGTTTCAGCGGATGTCTCTTTGAGAAGGATATCGGAAATGCCTTCCTGATAGTTGGTTATGCCCTCAAGGTATACAGCCGCCGCGAGTTCCTCTTTGCATTTGAAGTGATGGTAGAGGCTCCCGTTGCTTACGCCCGAATATTCACGTATTTTTTCGATAGTTGCTTGTGTGTATCCCATTTCGACAAAGCATTCCATAGCAGCTTTGACGATTGCGGAACGTTTCGTTTCGGTCGATGTATTTAAAGAATTAAGCGTTCTCATATATTAGAATTATATTCTGGAAAAATGTTACAGTCAATATGGCGATAATTTGGACTGCGACGTCACGATATCGCTTTCACAGCCGGCGCCGCGTCGCCGGTTAAGAAGCTGTGTCATAGACGCCGCAATCCAATTAATGAAAAATTATGGAAAGATGCCCGAGCTTCTAATAAGCTTCAGAATATAAAACGGAAAAAGGACGCGAAGCGACATAATCTGATGAGCTATCAGATGGGTTGATTGATAATTCTTTCCTGAAGGTTCATGCTGGTGATGGCGCGGGCGGCGTCGGCGAGAAGCTTAACCTGTTCGGGTTTGCCGACCCAGTTGTCGCGGAGAATGTCGTCGTCGAGGCGGCTGATGAGAGCGCAGATGCTGAATATGAGATAGGCGATGATAACCATGTCGTCCATAAAGGCGAGCGGGCCGATCAGTTGCATAAGGAGGACTTCGGTCGGCGCGATGAGGTAAGCTGTGAGGAGTCCGATTTTGATTTTTTCAGCGATTGGAACACGCGGGTCGAGTGTGAGATTCACTGTCAACAGGACAAGTCCCGGAAGAAACTCGATGAATTCGAGAAAGTCTTTCATGAAAACGCGGATGTCTTCTTCTTCAGCGCGCTCTGAAAGCGCGATGGCGAGTTCAGCCGCCCGGTCGGCGGACTTTTCGTTTGAATTTTTTAAGCTTTCGCGTATCTGCTCCAGCCAGCGTTCCCTGATGCTCATCGAATGTCACCTCGTAAAAGTCGCAGGAAATCACAAAGCAAATCCGTGCGCAAATAAATTATACCAGAATTATTTGTAAGTTCATTAGTAATTGACAATGGATTCAAAAAAACGCGCCTTATTAATCGGTTGAAAAAACTTTAATGAAGCAGCCGGCGGCGAGGAGCGCGTGCGATATGGAGCTTCGCAAAGATTTTTCCGGTTCGACGGGCATTATGGTGAGGCAGAGCACATCGGGAAATTGCTCTTTAATGTCGAGCAGGGAGCCGGAGGTGATTGCCGGCACACAGGAAGCGGCACCGGCGGAGACAGCGCCCCATGCGCCGGGTGAGCGCGGATCGCCGGAATGGAAAAATCTTTCGGGCTGGCAGCCTTCGAATGAGTGAAGCAGTCCGATTCCCGAGGCGCTGTGAGCGATAATCTGAGACGCGAAATTGATCATGCCGATAGCGCGGCGGCGCAGACGTTCGTCGTGAGTGTGTTTCCATAGGCAAAGGAAGTCTAGCGCGACGGAAGAGGAGCATGGGTCGAGCCACGTTACGCCGTGCGCCGGCAGGACTCCGCCCGCAGTGCGAAACGCCTCCTGATTAAGCCGCGAACGCGCCGGGATAACGGTATTGTATGAATATATAAGCGAATTGATATAGTCCGCCGCGCGGTTCGCTGATTCGATGTATTCGGCGCGTCCGGTTTCTTCGTACAATTGAATGAACAGTCGCAGCATAGCGCGCGCGGCATCGCGGGAAATCGCCGTTTCGGCAGAGCCGGGAGCGATACAGGCTGTCAGCGTTGAGATAGCGCGGTCGCCGAGCCATTCGGCGGATTCGAGATAACGTTTGTCGCGCGAGGCGCGGAAGAGCGCTGCGAAAGCGTCTGCGAGAAACGCTTCGTCCGGTCTGGGTTCGTTCGCGGCTGCGACGGAAGCCGAATCTGAAGGGTCGATTGACGCGTCGCGTTTACGCCATTTCTCGAATATCGTATCGGCAACCTGCTTGCAGGTATAAATCCAACGCGGGTTAGCGTCGTTGCCGGCGCTGAAGTGCAGCAAAACGGCGGATTTTATGAACTCGCCGACTTTTTGATTGAAATTATTATCGTCGGTTGAGTCGTTCCACCGCCTGCGCGGCAGGAAATAATCGAAAGCCATTTTCTTTCTAATTTCGCTGTCCGAAAGGAAAAAGTCAGCGGTATCGAGCGCGATGCGTTTCAGGTTTCTGTCATCCGTGGCCCGGCCTACGCGGTAAACAGTGCGGGCGGCTTCAATGTTGCCGCCGGGGCCGCCGCCCAACAGCCACGGTTTTTTCGGAAACATCGACGAACCGACTGATTCGACGAATCCTACCGCGTCATTTCGTTCGATGAAAAAGTTCTCTATGAGATGCCGCGTTTTGGCGCGCAATATTTCGCCGTGATCAACAGGCGGTTCAGGTTCGAAGTCAGTCAGTTCACGCGCTGTGTTGAACACCGTCTGCCAGCCGCCGTCGCGAAGAGGGCGCGACCATATATAGAAGCGGCGTTCGTAAGTGATTTGTCCGTCGACATCCCATTCTGCCGCTTGCGCTTTGCGTGGCCGGCCCTGTGATTCGGAAGGCACGCCGGGGAGCGAAATGTTAAATTCGGAGTAATCGGTTGATATATGAGTCGCGATAGTGCTCAGTTCTTCGACTGATTCCGCCGGCTGAGTAAAAACGCCGAAGGTCCAGTCGTTAGATTCGAGGACGGAGCAGCCTGGTATGGTAGTCGATTCCTCGCGGATAGGGCCGGTGGAAATCGAGCGGTTGACGAGGTCGGGGCCGGACGCGCAAATGGCGCCGGGAGTGAACCAGCGTTCCGGCCGTATGGCGCGAAAAACGGTGAACAGGACGCGCGCGTCGAAACTGCCGCGCAGGCTCCAGCGGCGTGTTATGCAGAGAAGCTGGCCGTGCGGCTCGATAGTGTCTGAGATCAGCGTTTCGCCTATGTGAGCCTCGATGCGAAGGCCGTTGACCTCGACGCGGTCGGCGAACCAGACAAGTCCGTTGACGACGATTTGGTACGGCATATCGAAGACGGGCGCGTCGTCCCGCAGGACAGTGAGCAGATGTTTGTATGCTTTTGCTTCAATCAGCGGCATAGTCTTAAATTTTCAGCAGCGGCGCGATAGCGAGAAGAAAGCGCATCCGGTGTGGCAACGGGCGAATTGTAACCCATTTGAGATGCGCGAGTCTCGCGAGAGCGCCGAGCGGTTTCGGATGAGCGGCAAGATGTTCGAAGCAGGCGCGGTCCATAAACACGCCGACAGTGGCGCGGCCGTGAACGCGAGCGAGCGTTTCGAGCAGCAGGTTGATTTTATGCGGCGTGTCGAGGCCTTCGAGCGAGAGCGGCTGCAGTGTGTCGGTAGTCGAAATCAGAGTCGCTTCTCCGTCCTTCATTTCAAGAATCAATGAAATCCACACTTCGTCGCGGTCGAAAACGGTAATGATCGCCAGCCCTTTTTTAGGAAGAAGAGAACGCGCGGCTTTCAGCGCGAAATCGGGCAGTCGCGGGATAGACGCTATCGGGTCCGGGTAGACGTGTATGCCTGCGCCCCATTCGCGTTCGAACGGCTCGCGCCCGGCGAGCAACTGCTCCATTAGCGGGCGATCCATTCTTATTCGCGACTGCGCGCCTGCGGTGAAACGGTGAATCGCGCCGCGTTCGACGCATACAACGTTATCGACTTCGAATTCCTTCGCGAGAGGCTTGAGGTTCTGAGGTCCGCGGAAGTTTGTGATCTCGACCGGCCCTTTTTTCGAGTGTATCGAGTGAATGACCCTGTTTTCCTGATAAAAAATAATCAGCGTTTTCTTTTCTGCGCGCGGCTTGTTGCGGAAGAATTCGAACGCGCGCTCGTACTGGTCAGGATCTATGTCGATGATCTTTATATTTTTAGAAATCACAATTTCCTCCCGAAAGAAGGCCGATCGCGCGGCCGCCTCCTTTATGTCTGCAAACGGCAGCTCCCGAACACGTTGAACACGCGAACCGTATATTCCTTGATTTTTATCTGAGGCGCCGGGCCTGAGAAAAGCTCGCCGGTTTCGGCGTCCTGAAGCGATTCGTTGTCCGCGATGTGGATGGCGGTCGTACGCGCCGCGTTCGTCGGGTTGGCGGCGAAGAGCAGTTTGTCCGGACCGCGCTCGTGCAGAACGGTTTCAATGAGCGGGTCGTCCGGCGGATAAAGAGGCTGAAGGCCGGCGACTCCGGCGATTTTCTTCATCACCGCGGCGAGCCCCGGCGAGCGCTCGTAGCCGGTGTAATCCTGAAACATGAAGCCGAGGTGAATGATGGTGCCTTTTTCGGCGGGGCTGGTATAAGCGCATACGTGGTCGGCGCCGCCGAGGAAGGGGCGTTTCGTGTCGAAGATGTCCGCTCGCTCCAAAAC
>Ga0172379_10012020_pt1 | contig 10202 bp, 12 predicted proteins | sample GrowelOW334metaG_FD_119756 | JGI IMG/M metagenome (GOLD analysis project Ga0172379, IMG submission 119756) | Groundwater microbial communities from an aquifer near a municipal landfill in Southern Ontario, Canada - Groundwater well OW334 metaG | ecosystem: Environmental > Aquatic > Deep...
CGACACAACCGAACAGGTTATCGGACTCCTTACTAGACACTCTACTCTACTTGATCTACTTGGAAAACGATATTGGAAATTTTATGAATAAAAATGGTAAATTTATGTGCGGAATGACGGATGAAAGAGGGTATAGCAAAATTTATGATTAATGCAAAACATGAAGTTACCATCAAAACGGAAATCTTTGAATATTCGGTAGAATTTTTCTCCGATGAAAAAAAGAAACCGTGTGAATTGTTGATTAAAGCGTTGGAAACAGCTGAAGAGATTGCTACCGAACTAAATCGCCATTTCATTATCATTTTTGATGAGTTTCAAGATGTTTCACGGTTTATTTGTGAAGGAAATATTTTAGAAATGATGCGCGGAATAATCCAGCATCACGAGCACATTACGTATGCGTTTTTGGGAAGTATCGAGCACCTAATGACAGAAATTTTTGAAAATAAAAAATCCCCTTTTTATAACTATTGCCGAAAATTAAAACTCCCTGCATTCGATATTATCGAACTTGCACCGCAGCTGGAAATGACCTTTAAAAAACGACAAATTATTTTTGAAGACTCTTTAGATCTCATGTCGGTGCTACAACGACTTTTTGGACATCCCACCAATACCATGCTAGTAATGCAACATATTTATTACAGTGCACTTGACAAAGAAATTCGGCTTGTCACAAAGCAGATAATTGATGACGCATACGAAAGTGCATTTAACGAAGTCCATGATTTGATTGAACAGTACGTTCATGAACTCAAAGGAAAAAAGCACCATTACGATGTCTTATGTCGGTTAGCACGCAATGAAGAGCAAATCCTTAGTGCTCAAGCTCTGAATCAAGTCTACAAAGGATTAATGGAGATGGGATATATTGCCCATATTAAACGGGGAGAATATATCCTTAATGACGGCTTTTTGGTTGAATATGCAAAAGGATTTAACGCTTAACCCCTCTGACTCTTAATCTGATCGATCAAAATCTTCGCTAAATGAAGCCCTTTGGATCGATGAGACAATCCTCTCTTCACTTCCCCCTCTAACTCCCCTAATGTTTTCTCAAATCCATCAGGGATAAATATCGGATCATATCCAAATCCATTGTCACCCCGTAACTGTGTGATGACCGCTCCGTGCATCCATCCGTGAACACAACTCTCCCCCTCGCGTGAGACGATGGCAATGGCCGCCGTGTAATGAGCAGGCGATGATGTAACACCATGATTTTTAAGTTCATCCACAAGCTTTTGAAGATTATCTTTGTCAGTAGCATTTTCACCACCATAACGAGCACTGTAAATTCCGGGGGCACCGTCTAGTACATCGACACTGATACCGCTGTCATCGGCAATCACAACCGCATCTTTATCCCCTAAAGCTTTATAAACCGCACGAGCTTTTATCAGCGCATTCTCTTTGAATGTTGCTCCGTCTTCGATAATCTCAAACCCTTCAATCAAATCCGTATACGGAAACACCTCTCGATCATGAAGGAGTTCAATAATCTCACGCACTTTTCCCTTGTTCGACGTTGCTAACACTACTTTCATGGTAACTTCCTTAGATTTGACTTAGTAATATCATTTCACTCATTTGCCTCATGAGAAGATATACTATAATAACGGAAATTTTAACTTACTTAAGGTCACAACGTGTTTAAAACAGTCATGCCTCTCTCCGCGATTTTATCGCTTCGCTTTTTTGGTCTTTTTTTGGTTCTCCCTGTTCTCTCGGTCTATGGACTCACGCTTCAAGGGGCAACACCTCTTCTTATTGGGGTCATTGTCGGTGGATATGCACTGACTCAAGCGATTTTTCAGCTCCCTTTTGGAATTATGAGCGACAAAATCGGTCGTAAACCTACCCTTCTTATTGGATTGATTATTTTTCTCGTAGGGTCTATTATTTGTGCGGTAAGTATTGATATTTATACCCTTATGTTCGGACGCTTTTTGCAAGGTGCGGGTGCTATTGGTGCGGTTATCCCTGCGATGATTAGCGATTTGGTCAATGAAGAGTCTCGCGGTAAAGCTATGGCGCTTATGGGGGGGACGATTGCGATTAGTTTTGCACTAGCGATGGGGCTTGGACCTGTTATCGCGGCTCATTATGGTCTTTCATCGTTGTTTTGGATTACGGCTGTCCTCTCTATTTTTTCTATGATTATTCTCTTTACCAACGTCCCAACCCCTCCACGTATCCGTCACATCTATCACTCGTCTACGAATACTCGTGATATTTTGAAAGATCCAAATCTTCTCAATATGGTCATTATCAACGGAATGCAAAAAGGGCTTATGACCGTTGCGTTCGTCCTCATTCCTGTGTTGTTGATCGGTACGGATACTATAAAAGGATTTGACTGGGTAGCCGCTGATTTGTGGAAAGTCTACGTTCCTGCACTCTTAGCAGGACTTGTCGCTATGGGACCTGCTGCGGTGTTTGGTGAAAAGTATAACAAGCCAAAACAAATATTTCTTATCTCTATCGTCCTCTTTATTGTAGCCTTTACTTTGATGGGATTTGCGACGCAAAGCTGGCAGTTTGTCATGGGAGTTGTAAGTTTTTTTATTGCTTTTAATATGATGGAACCTTTAGTCCAGTCAATGATTAGTAAATTCGCAAAAGTTCACCAAAAAGGGGCGGCATTAGGGATTGCCAATGGTTTTGCGTATCTCATGACGTTTATTGGAGGAATTGTTGCAGGTCTTGCATTGCAGTATTCCAACAAGGAGACATTAGCGATAGCCTTGATTATCGTCTCAACATTGTGGCTTTTATGGACAATGAAGCTCACTAATCCACTCCGATTTTCACACCTTTATATCCCTATGGATCATGTGGATATGGAGAAACTCAATGGCTTAGAACATGAGCATATTGCAGAGTGGTTTATCAATGAGACCGAAAATTTGGTCGTCGTTAAATATCGAAAAGATATGGTTGAAGAAGAGACCATTAAAGCGAAGATTGTAAAATAAGCGAATGAACCACTACTTTTGTGCCATTGATGCAGGGACGGGGAGTATTCGGGCAGTTATTTTTGATACCCATGGACATCAATGCGCTATGGCGCAATACGAATGGACGCATATTGCTGAAGTAGGCGTAGAGGGGTCTATGGGGTTTGACTTCTCCCAAGGATGGCTCCTTGCCAAGCGATGTATCCAAGAGGCTATTGCTAAAGCAGGAATCAGTGCGCAAGAGATACGTGCTATATCGGCTTCGAGTATGCGTGAGGGGATCGTTGTTTATGATAAGGATAAGAAAGAACTTTGGGGAGTCGCGAACGTCGATAGTCGTGCAAGCTGCGAAGTAGCGCAACTCAAACATCAATCCCCCACGATGGAGTTGGAATTTTATAAAAGCAGTGGACAAACCTTTGCCCTCTCGGCGGCTCCACGCCTTTTGTGGTTGAAAAATAACCACCCCTTCATGTATGAAAAAGCAACCTACTTTACGATGATAAGTGACTGGATACTCTTCAAGCTCAGTGGTGAGTTAGCGACAGAATCCTCCAATGCGGGGACAGCAGGGGCATTTAATCTCAAAACTCGTGATTGGGAAAAAAGCCAGTTTGAGCAATGCGGGTTAAAAGATTTGTTTGTCCCTGTATTGGAGAGCGGTGATGTCTTGGGTAAAATATCCGCGCAAGCTTCCGAGGAGACAGGATTGAGTCGTGATACCCTTGTTGTAATGGGGGGTGGTGATGTTCAAATCGGCACGGCAGGTCTCGGAGCCTGCAAACTTGGGGATGCCGTGATCTTAGGGGGAAGTTTTTGGCAACAAGTGGTCAATATCCCTTCGGATAAAGCTCTTTGTGATGAAATGCTACTGCGAGTCAATCCCCATGTTGTCCGTGGTATGAGCCAAGCGGAGGGGATCACTTTTTTTACGGGACTGGTGATGCGATGGTTTCGAGATACTTTGGGTGGTGGGAGAAGCTACGAAGAGCTTGAAAAAATGGCAGCTTCGATTCCCGTAGGCTCGTATGGAATACTTCCTATTTTCAGTGACAGTATGAACTATGGAGAGTGGATACACGCTTCCCCTTCGTTTATCGGATTGGGACTAGACAGCAGCAAATACAATATCGGTTCACTATTTCGCTCATTGGAAGAGAATGCGTGTATTGTGAGCGGTATCAATCTCGATAATATCAAAGCCTTTAGCGGTGTCTCCCCTACGTCGCTCACCTTTGCTAGTGGTGCATCTAACGGTGCAGTATGGTCACAGATTTTAGCGGACGTGACGGGACTGGTAGTCAACGTTCCTGTCGTGAAAGAGGCGACGGCACTGGGCGTGGCGATGGCGTGTGGAATCGGGGCAGGGGTTTATAGTAGTTTTGAGGAAGCGGGTGCGAATATTGTAAAAATAGAGCGTAGCTATGAACCCAATACCGCGAATTTTCAGACCTATCAAGAGATAAAAGAGAGATGGCGTAAAGTTTATAGCAAACAGATGGAGCTTGTTCGTGATGGGACGTTGGAGCCTATGTGGAAGGCTCCTGGGGTATTTGAATAACGTTTTTAAGTCCACCTAATCGACTATGCTATAATACGACCAATACAACGAAAAGGGAGATAATATGAACAAAACGCGTGTTGATGATATGCTTATAGAAATGATTACCCCTAAGGTTAAAGAAATAGAAGAAAAATTTGGTCGTGGTGAGGGGCTAACGCAAGAAGACATCAATACTCTTTTGCTCAAAAGCCAATATAATCACATCAACCATCTCGATGATAAACTTAATGAAGTTGTAGCCGATGTAGCAAGCTTGAAAGGTGAGTTTAATGGTCTTAAAGGTGAATTTAATAGTCTCCGAGGTGAATTTAAACTCCTAGAAACCAGTGTTAATGCTAAGTTGGATATCTTTAAAGCTGATATTGATCTCAAAATTCAAACTGCTATCAATACCAATATGCGATGGAGTATCGGTATTATCGCATTTATCGTGACAATGCTAAAAGTTGCCGATATGCTCTTGACAAAATAGGGGAGTTCCCCTCAAACCCCCTCTTTTTCAAACTCTTCAAACATACTTTTATAGCGTTCTAAAATGGAAATCATTTTTTCTACCGTACGTAGAGGAGCGAATGAAATCAACTCTTGGATTCGGCTCAATTGATAATCTTCAGGAAAGGAATGGTTTTCAGGTTGATTCTTTTGGCGTAGAAGCAAGGAAGCGGTTTGTTGTTCTTGTTCACTAGGATTTCTAAGGATATGGTGCAATAATTTAATCCGTTTCCCCTCCGAATCATCAAAAAGTTCTTGCTCACTAATATTCAAAATCTCTACAATCGTAGGGATTAGCTCAATCCGCAACGAAATCCTGCCACTGAGATAGGCATAGATAACCTTTTCGGAGGGGACTTCTCCTGTATTTTTGAGTTTCACATCTTTGGCAATCAAGCGCAATGCAAACTCTTTTTTAGACAACCCTTTTGTTTTCAAGATCTCATTTAGCTTTTCATACACTTCCATGATACTACCTGTAGTTTTTTGTATCATCGCGATAGAATCAAATATCTATTGTGGATTTAAGTGTAAAGATTGACTACAATAGGTAGAATATGTGAAATACTAAAAATATCGTCTTCGATATTAGACAAATTTATGAAAAATGGAGTGTATCTATGCGTTTAAAGATAATGTTTATTTCAGTTAGTACGGCACTTATTGTAGGTTTTACTGGGTGTTCATCCAAAGAACATCAAATTGAATTTGCAAATGCACCCAAATGGGTTTTAACGCAAGACAATGAAAAAGGTATTAGTGGATCTGGGAGTGCCAAAATCGGAAAAGGTGGAATGTCATTCGCCATTATAGAAGCGGAAGCTAATGGAAGAGATACGATGACACGCCAAATGCAAGTAAGGGTTGCCAGTATGGTCAGAAACTTTACTCGGCAAACAGGGGTAGGTGATGGTCAAACGGTGGATAAAGTTGTTTCTAGCGTTTCTCGTCAAACTGCGTCCCATGATCTTATCGGCACTCAGCGAAAAGATACATGGATTTCACCATCGGGAGAAGTGTGGGTGTTGATGAGTATGTCGGACCAAAGTGTTTTGGACGTAAAAAATGCAGTGAAAAGCAGTTTTAAAAATGACGATGCACTCCATCAGCAAATGGAAGCAAAGCATGCGCAAGATAATTTGGATAGAGAATTGGAGAGGTTATGATAAAACAAGAGCAATGGCAAAAACCAAAACATAAAAAAGAGGTAGGAGCAGCGGATGAATCTTTTTAAAATATTATCATCAGGAGATGGTCGAATAAATGAGCCTAATGTGAGTGCATTTTTAGGTTTTTTGCTTGATTCAAGTGAATCACATGGTCTTGAAAGCAGATTTGTCGAAAAGATTTTAGAAAAAGTCTTTTATAGCTTTTCTACAGATGGTATAGGACCATGGCAAAAACTCTTTTTGAATAATAATAACCCTATTAGCATCAAGAACTTGTCAAAACAATCGGGGTACACCATAACGGTTGAATTAGAAAAAATTGTTACTTTAAGCAATGACAAACGAAGAGATATTGATATTGTCTTTAAAATTTTTAGTAGTAGTAATAATGAAAAAAAACCTTTGTGTGTCAGAGGGAACGCTACAAGCTCAGGTGTATATGTATACCGTAAATGAAAAAAATCGTGGTCATTACGGCATAAATACACCCTATTCAGCTGAAAAGAATCTTTTTTATTATTGTACTGCTGAAAGAAAGTTGTGTAAGTATAATGCAGAGAATCTTCCGCAAGAGGTGGATATTTATTACAAAGATATCGCCACAGGAGACATTATTTCTATTTCAACTAAAGATATAAATAATGAATAACACAAAGATCTTACTATCACTAGTATGTAGCTTTGTTTTGAGCTACGGTGCTGACACATTTTATGCCAAAGCAAATGATGATGGAAAACTTGTATTACTAACGACGCAGTATCAATTATCCCGAGATGATAATAAGACTAAAAAGTATGAGCCCTCGTTTGCTCGCATTTCTGAAAGGGTTGTTGCCATATCCAAAGATACCTCTTCGTATGAAAGCGATAGATATACACGAGAATTGCATTATGTAAACTGCGTGAAAGGTTTACTCGCTGAAAAAAGTAGCTCTTGCTATAACCCATTTTTTTCGATTAGTAGTCCTATTTTAACAGCTAGAAATGATGATGGAAGCGTTGATGTGCCAACAACAATGGCTATTAATATGATTTCTACACCCTTGGCAGCATTACTTGGTAGTGTTGTATATGAAAAAAAATTTGATAAAGATAAATACAACGCATTCATTGATATGTATGGTTTAGAAAAAAATAAAAATAATCTTTTTATCGATTTGGATCATACCTATACTACAAAATTTACAGCATGTGATCTTTCGACCTATGAAACCAAAGACTACACGAGTATTACCCCCGAAACTGCATGTAAACACGCTTCTAATGAGGGACTTTTCTTGTATCGTACCACTAAAGGAATGTTTTCAGATGGCAAAAGTGAAGCAATAGGATTATATGGTGCTGATGAGATCAGTAATCCTTTACACGTATCCCAAAAAATAGTCCAGCGAATGATCGAACATTATATGGATGTCGTAGCTCTTCATCCCGAGATAGCATTGCCCAAAACATTGCCAAAGCTTGTTTTAGAAAAAAGTCAATTTGAAAAAGAGGCAGATTTTCAAAAATGGAAGAACCAAGCCCTTTCTCAAAGAGAAGAAGAACAAAGAGAGCTTAATGAAGCGTATATCAGTGCGGTCAAAAAACGAAACCTTGCTATTTTTGAAGAGCTTGAAGATCGAAAATCAACGGTGAAAAAGAAAATCGTTGAGTTTCGTAAACAAGCATTTATGGCAGTCGCTACTCCTCCGAACTTTGCTTTTAAAAACTATGATGCAGAAAATGAAAAACTGTATGGTGAATTTTCGTTTGGAGACAAGGCATATCGTGTTGTGAGTATGAATATTGATCCGAAAACAGCCCAAAAAGTTCATGATAAAACCGTAGCCCTAACTCCACAAGCCAATTATGAAATGATCCAATCGGGTGATAGTGCGACATTTCAAACCAAAGAATTGCTACTGTTGGCAGGGTCAGATAAGATAAAATTTGACTACACTGATAACCGCTATCAGCCTCCTAGCATGACATTGGTTATTCCGTCGTACGATATATCTGCATTTAAAGATGGGATAGCGGATGCGACGAAAGAGGCTGCTACTATCAGCTCAGCTGCTTTGAAGGCGTTGCAAGACCTAGAGCGTTATCGTGTTAAATCACAGTTGGCTATCAGTGATACGGCGATTCATCACGTTAATGCAAAAGCTCCAACATGGTATGAAAATATCGAATGCGGTGATGCTAAATGTTCTGTTGGTCGTGGAGAGTCACAAGAAGAAGCATTGAAAGTTGCATTAGCGCAATTGGGCTGCGTTGTAAAGGCTTCGGTGAGTTCGAATTTAATGATAGAGAAATTGGTTTCGAATGATATAGAGCAAAAGAAAAGTACCTACACCATCCATGAATCATGTTCTAATACGTTGGATGATGGAAGTTTAAATGTTACCAATACAGCGGAAATGGATGGTTGGTATTATGTTCGAACTGTAATGAATGATGTACCGACTCCATCAGTGTCCCATGCAGTATCTTCTTCTGCCATAGATGAAAAAAAAGAGGACTCTTTTAATTTAATCAAAGATGATAACGATAATACTCAAAGGCTTTGGTGAGAATAGCATTATTAAATCTTTAACAAAATAAGGAAAATACATAACATGAAAAAGATTATTATAGGCTTGAGTATATTTTCAATTATATTAAGTGCAGGAATCAAAGAAGATATTGCTAAAGATAATGAAATCAAAAAGCAAGAGAATAAAATCGTTGAAAATATCAAACTTATTGATGAAATGAAAAGTAAATATTTTCATGAGTTTTGCAGAACTGTGTATATCAGCGCTAGCATTGATTTTAGTAAGAATTGTGAAAATAAAACGTATACGAAAGATGAGCTTGAAAAATTTTATAATGATGCTGATAAGTTGCCAGAAAATATAAATCAAATAGAATCAAATTATTTTAAAGAGTTAAAAGATTTTTTTACCAAAACAGTTTCGAAAGACAACAGAATAAAGTATAAAGAATTATTGATAGATGAATCTATTGTGAATAATGATGGAACAATTCTTCCCTATTTACCTGATGTAAAAAATGGATTACATCAGTACAAGGAGATTATTAAATCTAAATATCGTCATGATTCACCTAACTCAGGTTCAGAGTTTCTCAATGCTCATTTAGGAGAAATTCGAGGACTATTACTTCAAAATTTTAGATATCCAAAAGAGGCACAAAAAAGAAAAATGCAAGGGAAAGTCAAAGTCTCTTTTTTATTGAGTAGCGATGGTAGCGTTGATAATATAAAAGTGGTTGAGAGTTCAGGATTTGAGGTTTTGGATGATGATGCGGTGTACTTGATCGAAAGAACAGCCTCCACTTTTCCAAAACCAACGAAATCGGTTCGGATTACTGTACCTCTAGAGTATATACCGTAAGCCCCTAATAAACACCACCCAAAGTTATTGGAAAAACATTCCTCGAACAAACCAATCTAAAACCACGCTGTCATGGGGATTTTCTCTCGCTCCCAAGCTCTAAACTTGGGAGGGTATACTGAAATTAGGTTTTACCGTATTGTCTGCAAAGACATGAAGCAATACGGATTATTTCGGCACGTTTCTCTCGTTCCCAACGTCCTCGTTGGGAATGCAGACTGCAGTATACACTCCCAATCTGGAGCTTGTGAGCGAGAGATAATATTTTTTTGACATTACTTATCCATTAGTAGTATAATTAGATATCAAAAAAGATACTAAATAAGGTACTTAATATGCAACCAATAATGGCAAACTACACAGCAAGTATTACCGAACTCAAAAAATCACCCACACAGATTCTCGAAAGTGCAGGGAACGAGGTAGTGGCTATATTAAATCACAATGTAGCCAGTGCGTATCTTGTCCCCTCTAAAACCTATGAAAAACTTATGGAGATGTTGGATGATTATCTCCTCTCCAAAGATGTACAAAAAAGAATAAGTGAACCTTTTACACCGATTAGAGTTTCACTTGATGACTTATGATTTAGAATTTCACCCTGCCGCACTCAAAGAGTGGAATGACCTGGGGGCGA
>Ga0172379_10012021_pt1 | contig 10201 bp, 9 predicted proteins | sample GrowelOW334metaG_FD_119756 | JGI IMG/M metagenome (GOLD analysis project Ga0172379, IMG submission 119756) | Groundwater microbial communities from an aquifer near a municipal landfill in Southern Ontario, Canada - Groundwater well OW334 metaG | ecosystem: Environmental > Aquatic > Deep...
CTTCGTTTAAAAAGCCGGTAATTTTAAGCACGGGTATGAATGATATAAGATCAATCAAAATTAGCGTGGATATTTTAAAGAAACATAAAATACCCTACGCCTTGATGCATTGCGTTTCCCTGTATCCCACGCCTTATGATAAAGTCGGCTTGGGTTGTTTAGCCGAACTAAAGAAAAGTTTTCCTGACGCGGTTATTGGTTTAAGCGACCATTCAATCGGGAACTATACGGCTTTGGCGGCAGTCGCTTTGGGCGCCTGCCTGGTGGAAAAACATTTTACTTCCGATAAATTCTGGTTCGGCCCGGATGTTCCCATATCCATAGATCCGACCGAGCTAAAAGAGCTGGTCATCGGCTCCAGGGCGATTTATCAGGCCGGGGGCGGCCGCAAAGTGATTTTACCGGAAGAAAAGCCGACGATTGATTTTGCCTATGCTTGCGTGGTGGCCATTAAAGATATAAAGCAAGGCGAAAAATTTTCCAAAAAAAACCTCTGGGTAAAGCGCCCGGGCACCGGGGAAATAAAAGCGGCCGGGTATAATAAGATTTTAGGCAAAGCCGCGGCCGGCGATATAAAAAAAGACGAGCAATTGAAATTTAGCGATATTAAATAAGTTTAGCTAAGCCCGTAGGGCCTAATTTATAAATCAATTATATGGCTAACTATATAGATACAACTTATGGCCAGAGCGTGAAACCGAAAACCAATTACCCCCATGAATTATCCGCTTATTTATTCAAGCGGTTTAAAATGGAGCCAGGTCAGACCATAATTGACGTTGGCAGCGGCCGGGGGGATTATCTTAAAGAATTCAAGGTTTTAGGCCTTAAGGCGATCGGTTTGGACCACGGCCGGAGCGAAATAGAAAATTTGGATCTGGACATAAGAAAAGTTGATTTTGAAAAAGATAAATTTCCCCTGCCGGATTCAAGCGTGGATATTATTTTTTGCAAATCCGTGGTGGAGCATCTGCAAAGTCCGGAAAACTTAATGAGAGAAGCGCGCCGGGTGCTTAAAAGCGGAGGAATATTTATTATCATGACTCCGGATTGGCAAAGTCAAATGCACATTTTTTATTATAATTATACCCATGTTCAGCCCTATGTCGCGGCGGGCGTGGCCGGCCTATTGGAATTATTTGATTTTACCGAGATTGAAGCGGAATTATTTTATCAGCTGCCCTTGGTTTGGCGGGCGCCCTGGCTAAAAATATTGCTGAAACCATTGCGCTGGCTGTGGCCGGTGAAAAGAATCAACAAAAGCAATTTTTTCCGCTGGTCGCGCGAATTAATGATTTTAGGAAAAGGAGTTAAAGGCTCCGGCCGCGAGCGAAATATATGAGCAAAAAAGTAACCATCGTCATGTACCACTATGTCCGCGATTTTAAAAATTCCGCCTTTCCGCGGATTAAAGCCTTAAGTTCGGAAAATTTTAGAACGCAAATAGGCCATATCCGAAAAAATTATCGTCCGATTTCCCTGGCGGATTTGCTGGCCGCCATTAAAACCGGGGGCGAGTTGCCTAAAAAGGCCGTTTTATTGACTTTTGACGATGGCTATAAAGATCATTTCATTAATGTTTTACCGGTGCTTGACCGATACAAAATTCAGGGCAGTTTTTTCCCGCCGGCCAAGGCGATTTTAGAACATAAAGTTTTGGACGTGAATAAAATTCATTTTATTTTGGCGTCAGCGGAAAATAAGCGGGAAATAGTTGATTATATATTGGCAAAAATTAAAGCCAAGCGTTTTGAGTTTAAACTGGAAACGGCGGAATTTTATTATAATAAGTTTGCCGCGGCCGGCCGTTTTGACGATGGCCCGACCGTTTTTATCAAGAAGATTTTGCAGAAAGAATTGCCGGAAAAATTAAGAGCGGAAATCATAGATTGGCTGTTTAAAAAATTTGTCAGTCTTGACGAAAGCGGATTCGCCGAGGAGCTTTATCTTAATTTAGCCGAGTTAAAAAGTTTAAGGCAAGCCGGTATGCATATCGGCGGCCATGGCTATAGCCATCTTTGGCTCGGAGATTTAAAAGAGGTGGAGCAAAGCCGGGAGATTAAAACTTCATTAGCTTTTCTTAAGCAAGTTGGCGTTGATGTAAAAAATTGGGCGTTTTCTTATCCTTACGGTTCATATAATGAAAATCTGCTGGCTTTGCTTAAAAAAAACGGCTGTCAGGCCGGCTTCGGGGTTGAGGCGAGAGCGGCTGACTTAGGATCGGATAACCCGCTGGTTTTACCCCGATTGGATACCAATGATTTGCCCATAAAATAAATTATCATTTTTTATTTAAAGATATGAAGATTTTTTTAATCGGCTGGAACACTGCGAATAATGATTTCGTCGGAGCGGCGGCCAAGCTGGCTGAAGCGGGCCATCAGATTTTATATTGGACCGGCAGCGATGACGCGGAAAATCCGCCTGACTACCGTAAAAAATTCAGTCAGACGATTTTTCAAAAGAGAAGCGATGCTCTAGCCGGCCGGCCGGCTAAAGAGCTGGCCAAAGAAAATTTTGAACCGATCGGCGAAGATTTTATCGCTAATTTTTATGAAACCGAATCTATCCTTTTAGCGATGAAGCAGTACGAGAAATTAAATAAAGGAGCTTTGGAAAAAAAGAATCTTTTCCATAATTGGCTGGAATATTGGCGGGGAGCCATAAATAAGCTAAAGCCGGAGGCGATTATTTTTGGCGTTTGGCCGCACGCCGGTTATAACTATGTTATTTATAAGCTGGCAAAATTTTTAAAAATCAAGACGGTTGTTTTTGAATATACCAGATTGTCGGATCGCATGCTCCTGATTAACGATATAACGGTCGGCAGCTTAGCCTTAAAAGAGGAAATGAGAAAAAATAAAAATCGGGTTTTTAGTTTAGAGGATTTAAGTCCGGATATCAGGGAATCGTTTGAGAGGCAAATCAATAAAAAAACCGATGTTACGCCGCCTGACATAAAAATGCTTAATCTTAGGTTTTTCGGTAAAAATTTAGTTACCATAAAAGCCAAGATGGTCGCGCGGAGCGTTTTGGATTTTACGATTTTTAAAAAAGTTTATGGAAAATTTAAAAGCGGATTTCAGGCCAACCTAAAAAAAGAATACGAAAAACTTCAGATCCGGCCGGATTTTAACAAAAAATATGTTTATGCGGCTTTGCATTATCAGCCGGAATGCTCTACCAGCCCCATGGGCGGAGCCTTTGTTGATCAAATATTGATGGTAAAAATATTATCCGCCTGTCTGCCGGAAGATTGGGTTATTTACGTGAAAGAACATCCTTTTCAATGGCTGCCACGGGGGCTAAAGTATTTTAACTATCGTTATCGGGGTTATTACGAATCTCTGGCTAAAATTAAAAATGTTTATCTGACGCCGATTAAAACCGGCACGATAGAATTGATTGAAAAATCCAGACTGGTCGCCACTGTTGGCGGCACGGTCGGTTGGGAAGCGATTATAAGAAATAAGCCGGCGCTGTATTTCGGCAGCTCTTGGTATCGCGATTGCCCCGGAGCTTTTAAAGCGAGCGAAGTTGAATCTTGCCGCCGGGCGATGGAAGCTGTTTCGGGAGGCTATAAAGTAAATCAATCGGAGGTGATAAATTATCTGTATTGCTTAGACAAAGTAAGTTTTCACGCTTATTTCGAAGATTGGGTTAAAGAATTATCAAAGTTGAGGGGAGCAGAACATAGCCAGAGTATTTTCAACGCTTTGGATAAAGAAATAGGGCGGTAGCTTTTTACGCAAAAAAATAACTAATAATTTATATTTTATGAAATTAGATTTATTTAAAGACAAAGCCGTCCTGATTACCGGCGCCACCGGCTCGTTCGGCCAAAAATTCGTTAAGCATCTTCTAAAAAATTCAGAGGCTAAAAAAATAATTATTTTTAGCCGCGATGAGTTAAAACAGTCGCAAATGCAGGCCCAGATAGAAGATCGGGAAAAGAGATTAAGATTTTTTCTGGGCGACATCAGAGACTTGCCGCGCTTGGAGCGCGCTTTCAAGGGCGTGGATATAGTGGTGCACGCCGCCGCCTTAAAACAGGTGCCAACCTTAGAATATAATCCTTTCGAGGCGGTAAAAACCAATATTTTAGGCAGCCAAAACGTGATTGAAGCGGCAATTGATCAAAAGGTGGCCAAAGTTTTATTGATTTCCACGGATAAAGCCGTTCAGCCGGTTAATCTATACGGCTCCACTAAATTATGCGCCGAGAAATTATTCATCGGCGGCAACTCGTATTCGCCGGAGCAGACTAAGTTCAGCGTGGTCAGGTACGGCAACGTGATCAACAGCCGAGGGAGTATTGTGGAGATACTTTTAAAAAATAAAAACGCTAAAAAGGTCAGCTTGACCGATGAAGCCATGACCAGGTTTTGGATTACCCTGGAGCAAAGTTTTGGCCTGGTAACATTCGCTTTGGACAACATGAAGGGCGGAGAAATTTTTGTGCCGAAAATTCCCAGCATGAAATTGGTTGATTTATTCGCCTGTCTGGCGCCCCAAGCCGAATTGGAAATAATCGGCATCAGACCGGGCGAGAAATTGCACGAGTCCTTATTAACCGGCTCCGAGGCGCGTCACGCGCTTGAACTGGATAACTGCTTCGTGATTCTGCCGGAGCATAAGAGCGAGCAGCAGCTGGCCGATTATAAGGTTTATGAAGCCATGGGCAAAAAATTGCCAAACGATTTCTGCTACCAGAGCGATACTAACCTTGACTGGCTGACCAAGGATAGTTTTAATAAAATTATTAAGGATATGGAAATTTCCTAATTTTTAGTCTAACTTAATCAATAACGCGCAAAATATGAAAAAAAATACGGCTCAAGAAAAATTTTGGAGTTCAGCTTTCGGCAGAGATTATTCCGAACGGAATAATTTTACCAATCCGAAAGCTCTGGATGATTTTTACGTAAAAAAATACGGCTTGGCCAGGTCAAAACTGAATCAGAATTTCTTAAGTGGGTTGAAAATTGAAAATATATTGGAAGTCGGCTGCAATATCGGCAATCAGCTAGCCTTACTCCAGAAGCAAGGTTATAAAAATCTTTACGGCGTGGAAATTCAAGACTACGCCGTTGAGCGAGCCAAAGAGCTGACGAAAAATATCAATATCATAAAAGGCAGTGTGTTTGATTTGCCTTTCAAAGATGGTTATTTTGATTTGGTTTTTACTGCTGATGTTTTAATCCATATTAACCCTAAAGATATCAAGCGGGCGCTTCGGGAGATTTACCGCGTCAGCAAAAAATATATCTGGGGGCAGGAGTATTTCAGCGAAAAATATCAGCCCATAGTTTACCGGGGCAATAAAAATTGCTTGTGGAAAACCGATTTCGCGAAATTATATAAAAATACTTTTCCGAAATTGAAATTATTGAAAAAAGCCAAACTGCCTTATCTGGAAAATAGCAACCTGGACGAGATGTTTTTGTTTAAAAAAATCTAATAGTTGAAAAATATGGCCGATAATAAAAAAAATATAATTATCACCGGCGAAACCGGCTTATTGGGTTCAACTTTAAAATTGGAATTAAGCGAGCGTTATAATATTATACCGTTTAAGCGCGATGTCACTGATTTTAAGGCTGATGAATTTGCCGGCTATAAAGACCGGGTTGAATACATTATTCACACCGCGGCCATAACCAAGGTGAAGCAGTGCGAAGATGATCACAAACTCTGCGAGGCGGTCAACGTAGCAGGCACGAGAAACATGGTTGATCTGGCCGAAAGTTTAAACGCGAGAATTATTTACATTTCCACCGTGTCGGTTTTTTTGGGCGACGTTGGCGGTTATAATGAAACCGATAAACCTGACCCCAGATCATATTATGACATCTGCAAATACCGCGGAGAACAGGCGGTTGGAGAATACTCGGGGGGCATGGTTTTAAGGCTGAACCTCGTGGGGATTCACCCCAACGGCTCCCGAGGCAAGAATTTTTTGGAATGGCTGTACGACAGTATCAAAGAGAGCAAGGACATGACTTTGTTTTACGACTCGGTAATAAACCCGCTGAGCAACTGGAGCCTGGCCGGGCTCATCAGGAAAATAATGGAGGAAAAAATTGACTTTAAAATCCTGCATCTCGGCAGCCGCGACACTTTATCAAAGGCCGATATCGGAAAAATAATGATTGAAAAAATCGGCGGCTATAAAGGCGCGGTTAAGATTGAAAGCCTGGATAAAAATTCCGCCGTTTTTCGGCCGAAACAGATGTGGCTTAACGTCAGCCTGGCCGAAAAAACATTAAATTTGAAAATGCCCAAGTTGGAAGAGGAAATAGATAAAATTTTTAAAATGAATCAAATTTATGGACAACATAAAAATAAATAGTAAAATCATCGGCTCGGGCCAGCCGGTTTATATTATTTCGGAAATCGGTTCAAACTTTGATCATGATTTCGCGCGGGCCAAGAGTTTGGCCAAGCTGTCTAAAGACTTGGGCGCGGACGCCTTTAAAATTCAAAATTTTTTGGCGCCGAAGATAGTTTCGGCTAAAGGGTTTGATAAAATGCAAGTAGCTTTCCAGGCAAAATGGAAAAGCTCGGTCACCGAAGTTTACCGGCAAGCCGAATTTCCCCGAGAGTGGCTAAAAGACTTGATGGCCTACTGCCAGTCCATCGGCATAGATTTTCTGTCCTCGCCTTACGATACCGAGGCCGTGGATTTGCTTCTAGACCTGGGCGCGGCCGCTTATAAAATTGGTTCTGGAGAAATTGACAACCTGGAGTTTTTACAATACGTCGCCAAGACCGGCAAACCGATAATCCTGGGCTGCGGCGCGGCCACCATGCCGGAAATAAAAAGCGCGGTCGCGGCCATAAAAAACACCGGCAATGATCAACTGATTTTGCTTCAGTGTGTTACTAATTACCCTTCGCCCGTTAACGACGCCAATATCAGAGCCATGGCAGCTTTAAAAAATGAGTTTGATTTGGTGGTCGGTTATTCGGATCATACTATCGGCCAGGAGGGCGGCGGCGACGATCCTTTATCCGGCCTGACCGTGCCGCTGGGCGCGGTCGCTTTGGGCGCGGCCGTGATTGAAAAGCATTTTACCGATGATCGGAAAAGGCAGGGGCCGGATCATCCTTTCGCCATGGATCCGGAAAGTTTCGGAAGGATGGTTAAGGGCGTAAGAGCCATGGAAAAAGCCTTGGGTTCGGGTAAAAAAGAGCTGGCGCCATCGGAAAAAGAAACGGTGATAATCCAAAGACGGGGGCTTTACGCTAAAACCGAAATTGAAGCCGGAGATAAAATTACCAAAGAAAAAATTGAATGGTTGCGGCCGGCCGCGGGTTTAAAGCCGGCTCAGCTTAACGAGGCGCTCGGAAAAACCGCCAAAAGAAATATTTTAGCCGGCGAGGCTATAAGAGCCGAGGATATTTATTAATTGTGCTAATCATCTGATTTGATCTTAGTGAATAAATAAACTATGTTATTTAATTCCTTTTCTTTTTTTATATTTTTTCCGATTGTCGCGGGCTTGTATTTTTTATTGCCGAATCGTTTTCGCTGGGCGTGGCTTTTGCTCGCCAGCTGCGTTTTTTACATGGCGTTTATCCCTAAGTACCTCCTGATTCTTGGAGTTACCATCACCATTGATTATATCGCCGGACTTCTGATTGAACGCTCCGAGGGCGGCCGCCGGAAGAAATTTTTGATCATCAGCCTTATTTCCAATTTAAGTTTTTTAGCTTTTTTTAAATATTTTAATTTTGCCACCGGCAATTTAAATTTGCTCTTTGAGTGGCTTAGCCTTTCGTACGCGATTCCCTGGCTGCATATTATTTTGCCGATTGGCTTGTCGTTCCATACCTTTCAGGCCATGAGTTATACTATTGAAGTCTATCGCGGCCATCAGCGCGCCGAACGGCATCCGGGCATATTCGCTTTGTATGTTCTTTTTTTTCCGCAGTTGGTAGCCGGGCCGATTGAACGGCCGCAAAATTTATTGCCCCAATTTCGTGAACCGCATTTTTTTGATTGGGATCGCGTCAAGGCGGGCCTAAGCCGGATGCTTTGGGGGTTGTTCAAAAAAATGGTCATCGCCGATAATTGCGCCATAATTGTTAACCGCGTTTTTGATTTTCCGACCCAGTTTCAAGGCTGGCCGCTTATTATCGCCGCCATTTTATTTTCCGTGCAAATTTATTGTGATTTTTCCGGATATTCGGATATTGCTCTTGGCGCGGCCAAAGTTCTCGGGTTTAATTTAATGGAAAATTTCAACCGTCCTTATATAGCCGGGTCCATCTCCGAGTTTTGGAGGCGTTGGCATATTTCTTTATCTTCCTGGTTCAGAGATTACGTCTACATTCCCCTGGGCGGCAACCGTGTCGCCGGCTGGCGGTTGAATTTTAATTTATTAGCCGTGTTTTTGTTAAGCGGCCTCTGGCACGGGGCCAATTGGACGTTTATCGTCTGGGGCGCTATCCATGGCCTTTTTTTGATTATCTCCCGTCTGACGGAGAAAACGCGGAATTTTTTTAGGCGAAGACTGCGGCTGGAAAAAATTCCGGCTGTTCACGGAGCTATCCGCGCGGTCTATATTTTTTTACTGGTTTGTTTCGCTTTCATATTTTTCAGGGCGCAGACGGTAGCTGACGGGTGGTATATAGTGTCGCATCTTTTCTCTGGCGGCGGCCAGATTATTTTTTCTCCTAATCCCATCCTAACCTGGGCGCAATTCGTTGAAGCCGTTAATTTAACTTGGCTGAAAGCCGGAAATATCATTTTGGCGATTGTAATCTTGGGAGCGGTAGAATATATTCGGCAGCGCCCCTCCGCTCTTGAATATTTTACGCGCCAGCCGGTTTGGCTGCGCTGGTTCGCTTATGACATGCTCGGCATGTGGATTTTTATGTTTGGTTATTTCGGGGAGCGCGCCTTCATTTATTTTCAATTTTAATCAGCCCGGCAGGGTCTGTCTATTATGCGTATTAAAGCCGTTATAAATAATATAATACTTTGGCTGGCCGTCGCGGGAGTCGCTTTAGGCGCGAGCGAATTGCTTCTTCGCCTCCTACCAACCGACGTTCAATCGCCGCCCCGCCTGCAATTTGACAATACGGACGGGATTGGCGTTTCGCACCCGAAAAATGTCCGTTTTAACAACAGCTCGGAATGTTTTGGCTCGGTTGAATATTCAACTAATTCCTGGGGTATGCGGGATAGGGAGAGATTGTTTAAAAAAGAAGACGGCGTATTCAGGGTTGCCATGATAGGCGATTCCATGATTGAGGCGGAACAAGTTGGCGATAAGGCTGTGGTAAACCGCGTGCTTGAAGATAAATTCGGCGGAAAAGTTGAGTTTTTAAATTTTGGCATGAATTCTTTGGGTCCGGTGCAGTATTCGCTGTTATATGAAAAAAAGATCAGAAAATTTAAGCCCGATCTTGTCCTGCTTATGTTTTTCCCCGAGAATGATATTGCCAACAGCTCATTATCTTTAGAGAAGATAACTTATGGGGGCGAGCTTTTTTTGACTTATCGAGATGAGCGCGGACAGCCCTTTAGCACGGTTAATTTTACTTTTCAAAAATCCGCTAGACAATTTTTAACTCGGAATTTCGCGACCTTTCGTCTTTTGAAACAAATAAATTCAACTTTAAAATACAGCCATAACCAAGAGCTTGGCGAGAAGATTATTGAAATTGACGCTAATTTGTCTCTGGAAGAGTTGCTGGCAATGAGGGGAAAAAGGAGGGAGCTTGTGCGTAATGAAGTTTTTATTTTTCCGCCCGATGAGGAATGGGAGGAGGCATGGAGACGCGCCGAAGAAGAGTTGGTAAGATTAAAAAAGATGGTTGAGGCGGACGGGTCTCGGCTGATCGTGGTTTTAACTCCCAGTCTGGCGGAGCTTGATCCTATCACGCCGGCGACTATCGCGGACAACGTTTTTAAAGCCGTGCAAGGCGATCGTTCGATTGACATTTTTTATCCCGACAAAAGAATGAGGCAGCTATTGGCCGCTAACAATTTTTTATTCTTTGACTTGTCGCCAATAATGCGAGAGCTCATAAAGAAAAATAATCTTATTTTTCCTTATTTCAGCCTGGGATGCGATTTCCACTGGAGCAGGTTCGGACATGAGGCGGTCGCTAATGAGTTGTTTAGCTGGCTAAAACAGGGTATAATTAAATAATAAAAAATATTATGGAACTAAACAACCAGAAAAAA
>Ga0172379_10012022_pt1 | contig 10199 bp, 10 predicted proteins | sample GrowelOW334metaG_FD_119756 | JGI IMG/M metagenome (GOLD analysis project Ga0172379, IMG submission 119756) | Groundwater microbial communities from an aquifer near a municipal landfill in Southern Ontario, Canada - Groundwater well OW334 metaG | ecosystem: Environmental > Aquatic > Deep...
GATGCGATCATCGTTACGCGTTTCGCCGAAGTTCCCGTGCATGTGGAATACTTTTCTTCCCCCGAAGCGGTTATTGCGGAAAAAAGTTTGCTCATAAAATCTCTCAAAAAAGACGGCCTTTTGGTATTGAATCACGACGATGAAAAAGTGCTGGCCTTAAAAGACAAATGGCATGGAAAAATAAAGACGTACGGTTTCGGTGAAGGATCTGATATGCTCGCGTCTCATGTTTCGGTTTTGTACGGGGAAGATGATCTGGAAAGGAAGTTTCCCGACGGAATAATTTTCAGGCTCAACGCCGGAGATGTCAGTATCCCGGTTCGGATTCACGGCACGCTCGGAAAAAATATGACCTATTCCGCGGCGGCAACGGCGGCTCTGGGAATGAGCGCGGGAATAAATCTCGTTAAGATCTCCGAAGGACTATCGGAAATAGAACTTCCTCCGGGAAGAATGCGTTTATTGCCGGGCATCAAAAAAAGCATCATCATTGATGATTCATACAACGCTTCTCCTGTGGCGATGGAATCGGCGCTTGAAACGCTTAAAGAGATCAAAGCATACGGAAAAAAGATCGCCGTGCTGGGAGACATGCTGGAACTCGGAAAGTATTCAACGGAAGAACATAAAAAAGCGGGGGCGCTCGCCGCTTCGTTTTGCGATGTCCTCGTAACGGTCGGGGTGCGCGCGAGAGGAATTGCCGACGGAGCGCTTGATGCGAAAATGGATGAAAACAACATCTATCAATTTGACTCCGCACGCGAAGCGGGAAAATATCTGGAAACATTGCTCGGAGACGGTGATGTGGTCTTGATAAAAGGTTCGCAAGGATCGGGAGCAAACAGTATCAGAATGGAACGCGCCGTGGAAGAGGTCATGGCTGAACCCGAAAGAAAAACCGAACTCCTTGTCCGACAAGACGGAGAATGGGAGAAAAGAAAATAAAAATAAACCCGCCTTGGCAAAACGCCGGGCGGATTTTTATTTCAGCTTAAAATAAGAGAATGAAGGTGAGCCGACCAATACAGAAGCGTGATCAGTATGGCTACGCGTAAGAAGGCGATAGACGGATACATAATTTCCTGAAAACGGCCCTTCCAGCGCATACCGACAATAATAATGCCGATAAAGAAAGAAGTTGCCCACATGATCCAAGGCAGAGGTTTTTCTATAAGAGGATTTTGCCATATATCAAAATAAGTGGGAATGAAAGCAATCGTAAATGCGATTTGCAGCATAATTTGCGCTGTCCACGGTCCGCAACGATACCATCCCCAGCTGGCGAGAAGACCCATGATCAGAATGGGGTAATCGTGAGGCGGAGGCATTCCTATCCCACCGACATAAATGGAAAAAATAAAGGTGCTTATCATGGCGAACGCATTTATTATGCCGACTCCGCTTTTTGACCAATCTTTTCCGGAGTCTTGATGGTAAGTAAAGGCATTTAAGGCGGAGAGATACGACCATAAAAACCAAGAAGCGGCGGTCGGTTGCGATGCGCTTGAAAAAACTTGTATGCCATAAATGATAAAACCCCCGATTTGGAGCAGAACTGCCGTTAAAACAAGAAACATAGAAAGGATCTTCATTAAGATTTCCTCCGTAAAAAAGTTCAGGTATCTATAAAAGAGCGTATCACATGCACACCGCCCGTCAAACGTCATCGCGATATTTTTGATTTTTTCCGAAAATATGCTATATTTTATCCGTGGACAAAACAGGCCCTATCGTCTAGCGGCTAGGACATATCCCTCTCACGGATAAAACCAGGGTTCGATTCCCTGTAGGGTCACATCTAAAAATATCGCTTTAACAGGCGGTGTTTTTAATTCACTTTGCGAACACCCTAAATATTTTCAGAACTAAAAGCTATACAATTTTGTCTACTTCTGAAAAGTTACAAAATATGTTTTTCCATCGGAAGACTTGTTCTCGTAAATAGCAGTAAGGTTGAAATCATTGGCAATCTCTTTTATTTCAGAGACCGAGTGAAATCGGCAAAATATATTTTCTTTTTTACCGTTCCATTCCACAAGCGTTGAATTATCTCCTTGGGCAAAAGAAAAAGAAATATATCCACCATCTTTTATGGCATTATACACTTTTTCAAAAACAGTCTGCAATTCTTCTAAAGTAAAATGAATAGTGAGATTGTGATTATATATCGCATCGTATTTTATATTTTCATCAAAAGAGTCCTTTAGAATATCAAAATTTAATGTTTTTCTCCCTTCTTTTTCTAGGTGAGTGATGAACCCTTCTTCCATATCTGAACAAATCACTTTAATAGAAGGTTTTGAATTTTCCATATATAAAGCATCGCGTGTGGTGGCAGAACCAATTTCAAATATCGTTGCGTTTTCCGGTAGACGAAAAAGCAAATCATCAATCCATTCTTTTTGAACTCCTTCAACTTCTTTTTTTATGTTAGCAATATAAAGGTCTGTATTCATGTTTATTTAATTTATTTCTTTAAAAATGGACTGCATACTTTTGATAATATGCAGTCCTGTTGTGATGTCGTTTAGACGGTAATTTTCCCGGATTTTGATTGTTCGACGAATGCTTTCAACTGTTCTTTTGACATTGAAATTTTTCCACCAAAATCATCAGTAATTTCGACTTGTTTTTCTTCTGGTTGTGAATCATCCACAAAAATTTGAGGACAACATCCTGGCCCACAGAATGGGCATAGCGTAGTTATATGTTTTCTCATTATTACTTCTCCAGTATCGTGCTTTTCCCAAAACGGGGGTCAGACCAATTGCGTCCCAAAAGAAAAAGGTTTTAAAATCCATTTTAGATAACCCTGCGATGAAAGGAACTATGTGTTTAATTAATCCGACAAATCTTCCGAAGAAAATACTTTTATGCCCGTGTTTTTTGAAGAATGCCTTTCCTTTTTCAAGATGAGAGAGTTTTAAAAGCTTATTTTCATATTTAAACCATCGTACTCCTTTTGTTCCGAGATAGTAGCTGAAAGTATCTCCGCTTATTGATCCTATTGTGCCGACCAATATCAGAATCCATATATTAAGCGGGGTGTATACCGCCAAAAAACCAATGGCGATAACGATAAACCCGCCGGGAATCAAAGTTCCGATAAAAGCCAAAGTTTCTATAAAACACACAAAAAATACGATCAAATATGACCAATTTCCAAAATAGTTGATGACGAAAATGCTATAGTCAAAATCCATGAAACAAAGAACTTTACAGGCTCGCAAGCGAAATAATGATAAAAATACCGACAGCGTTCAAGATCAAAGAAAGCAGTAAAAATTGCCAGTGTTTGATTTTGCTTAATCCCAAAAGAGCGAGACCTGTTTCGTCCGGCAGGGGCGAAGCGATAATAATCGCGCCAAGAACCATTGATAATCGTCCGAAGTACGGCGTTTCAAAAAGTTTTTGCAGACGTTCGCCGGTGACTCTGCGAAATACCGGTTTTATCTCCTCAAAAATACTATCCTTCAAAAATCGGAAGATAACAAAATCTCCGAATGCGGCGCCAAGCCCCGCTATTAAAGCAACTTCCCAAATGTCCATCGTCGACGCAAGCCGGAAAAGAATGATCGCCGACGGTGCAACGGTAAAAGTAGAAACAAAAAATATGCCGACAAGAAATACCCCGAAATATCCGAGCATCCCGATCCTCAGTATCGCTCCCGATACGACCGGATGATCGAGAAAATAGAAAAACAAGGCAAGCCCGATACACAACCCAATTGTGTTTTTGAATTTCCAATTTTGATATTTTTGCCAAAAGAAACGAAACATTTATTTAAGTGGTTTTATTTTTTGCCTTATCGAACAAAACAGACAAAATCTTTTTTGAGAGTCGGACGGGATCCAATTCTTCACGAAGCTTCCCAATTTCTTCCGGAGAAATTCCCATTTGTATTATACCATGAATTTTTTCATGTATGACGAAAACGCTTCCGAAATCAGATATCAGCCTTTCCAGTCCGCATTTCAAAAAGACCTCTGATATACCCTGAGCCGGCGAGATAATGGCGGGGGTGCCGACAGCGATGGCTTCAGCGGGGACATATCCGAATGTTTCGAAAAATGACGGATTTATTATTACATCCATTTCCTGATAAAATTCCACCATTTTCTCTTTTGTTTTTGGCCGTAAAAAATCAGTAAACTCATTCTCGTACGGCTGTGAATCTTCCGCACTCAGATCCGACAATACTTTTATAATGAACGGTTTTGGTGAATTTTTATTGAATTTAATAAAATCCAAAATAAAATCAGTGTTTTTTACGCTTTCCCATCTTAAAGCGAATCCGACAGTGTATCGATCTTTCGTTTTTGGCTTCTTGGAAACGAAAAATGATTTTTCTAGAGAGTTATATATAACGTGGAACTGATCGGGTAGTCCCATCTCGGAAAACCGTACTCCTTTCAGCGCGGCGTTTGAAGGGAAAATGTAGCTTGCGTTCTTATCATAAAAATCTTTTTCCATTTCCGTAAGTAGAGAAAGAACAGGTGCAGGAAGACCTTTCCCCTCTTGTACGACTGAACCGTGAACGTAAACAATATATGGTATATTCATCTGCCTTGCCGCTTGCAATAACGCGTAAGGCCGGTAATACGTTCCGTTTATGAGAATAACATCGGGCTTTGATCTTTTTATGCTTTCCAAATAAAAATCAACAAGAACGGACAGATTGCTTTTCAGGTCTTCTAACGATCTTGAACGACTGATAGCCTGCGGATAAAAATCGCTCGAAAGAACCAAGCCGTCGGACAAAAAACCGTAATGCATTTTTTCATATTTTCTTTTTTCCGGCACCTTCAGTTCTTTATCGCTGGAAACGATCGCGAAATGAAAAGAAACAGAAGGGTCTGTCTCAAGGATTGTTTCGACGAATGTATTCATCATTCTTGAAATTCCTCCAACCGCCTTGTCTTGAACATTTGTAAAGATTTTCATGATGTTATTTGCTTAACAGCGAATCAAAGATATCCGCCACCCACCGAAAAATATTATAGTGAAGAATTTTGTTTCTCATTGTATCGAGCCGCGCTTTTCTCTCCGAATTTTCCATCAAGAATGCCGTGTGTAGCGCATTTGAAATATCCATTGTCGCGTAAGGATTTATGATAAGCGCAGAATGAAGTTCTCTCGCCGCTCCGGTGAACTCGCTCAGAATAAGGACCCCTTTGTCTTTTTGTTGCGCAAGATATTCTTTTGCCACCAAATTCATTCCGTCATGCAACGAAGTGACGAGACAAACCTCGGCCTTGCGGTATAGGTACACGAGATCCTCATGCTTTACTTGCTTATGCAAAAACAAGATCGGCGTCCATGTGTTTGTCTGAAGCTTGCGGTTTATTCTTTCAACTTCCAACAATACATCTTTCGCGTATTGCTGGTATTTCGGCACAGCCTCGCGGCTCGGGGCGGCAACCTGCACGAATACGGAAGTTTTTCTGTATTCCGGATAGGTATCGTAAAATTGTTCGACTCCTTTCAATCTTTCTATAAGGCCTTTTGTATAATCCATTCTATCTACACCAAGGATCATTCGCAGATCGTCTATGTCCTCGCCGACAATATTTTTTACTTTGTCGGGATCATGAGATGTATTTGAATGAAGGTTCGTGAACGGGATCGATATCGGGAAATGTTTCACAAGGGTTTCTTTCTCATCGAAGTAGACGGCGGAGTTTTCCGTATCGATTTTTGCTTCAAGTTCTTTTTTAACGGTATCCGTGAAATTATTGCAGAAGTGGTGGATATGAAAACAGAGAACATCCGCAGACAGTAACCCCGCCAGTATTTCTTTTTTCCATGGAAGAATGCTGAATTGTTCAGCCGATGGCCAGGGGTGATGCCAAAACAGAATTATATCCGCATCCGGACGTTTTTCTTTTATAAGCTGGGGCAGGATCGCAAAATGCAGATCGTGAATGAAAATTATTGGATTTTTCTCGCTTTCAATTTCTTCCAGTACGGCGGAAGCGAATTTTTCATTTACTGCTTTGTAGTATTCCCAATCGGAATCCCTGAATATCGGCCGGTTGTGGGTCATAAGACAGAGGGGGAAAAGGGCTTCATTCGAGAATCCGACATAGTGCCCTTTTATTTCATCTTGGGTGAGCCAGACTCTTTTCAAAGAATACGTCGGCTCTTCGAACGGTACATGGATTTTATTATTGCCGTCAACAGCCGATTGGTCTTTATTTCCCGCGCCGTGCGCTACCCATGTTCCCCCGCACGCTTTCATCATCTCGTCCAGCGAAGAAATAAGGCCGTGCGCCGGTTTGGAAATTTTTATTTTTCCTCCGACTTCAATATGTGCGTATGGTTCCCGATTGGAAACGTTCACTATCTTCCTGTTCGGAATCCGGCTCGAAAAGAAACGCTGCAAACGGGAAAACGTCCAAGGAGAATCTATGATCTTGTATCTCAAGTCCGCTTCCTCTCTGGCGCTCTGCCTCGCCCGTAAAAAGCTTTGTACGGTAAAAGCGACTTCTTTATTCAGTTCTTGAGAAAATGGAAAAACATTGTTTGGAACATCTGCCGAACAATCAACGCTTTTTCTTATTTTTTTCAACATGTAGACCGCTCTGGACGAAGACCTGACCACGTAAAAATAAAACAGCACATAAGCAAACGCGAACAAGAAGGCAACGAGGGTGGCAAAAGTAAAAATCCTGTCTCTCCATGTTCTGAAAGCATACCCGTCTATGTAACCCGTATCTTGCGTTATTAACAGGTACCCAAGAATGGAACCGTCCTTGCTTCCGGGAATGGAATAATAAAATCGCGCATAACCGTCTTGGAACTCCACGGCGGGCATTTCTTCCGATTGGTCAATAATCATCTTGTCCATCGGAGCGACGGCATTGTTTTCAAATACGGGATTACGTTTATAAAACACTAAAATTCCTTCGCCGTCGTAATAGGCGGTATCAACAACCTTTTCATACTGAGATATTTTTTCAAGGGTCTGTTCCACATAAAGAAGATCATTTTTTTTATCGGAAATTCTATCGATTATGTTTTCCGCCAATGTGTTCGATCGATAAGACAGATCGTTATATAAATTCAGCTTTTCTCTTTCTATACGGGAAGACGTGAAAAAATAAAAGATGCACCCCAAAAAAACAAGGATGAGGAGCGAGAATGTGAGCGCGCGGTGTTTCATAGAAATTATTTTTTGCAGTTTTTTCTAAAAGATCGGTGAATTCATGTGACTTTTGCACCTTTAAATCTTAACACTTTTTTAAGGTTTCGTAAACATTTTTTATAGGATTTTTTTGACAAAATACTATAAAATATCATAAAAAGAAAGTGGTATCTTAGCCAGAAATCTTTCCGTTCTTCAAAATTAATTCGCTATTTATACATTCAAGTATAGATCTTTGTTCAAAAGGCGTACCCTCTTTTAGCACAAATTTTGTATAATCTTTTAAATCAATAGTTTCTATTTTTTCTGTTCTTTTATTCCCTAAAAACATCGCCTGTAATTTCTTGAACTTTTGTATTTCAACATCAAGTTTTGCGGTAAGTTTTACCTTATTTATATTCAAGTTATCAACCATATCAAGTAGTGATTCGATAAGTTCAGTTTCATTCAGTGCAGGATTTTTACAATTCCTGTCCTTTGCTTTTGTACATCTGTAATACACATGTCGGTTCACTCCACCATTCAGCAACTTCTTGAACTTCTCATCGGCAGTAATACCAGATCCGCATACTCCGCGCTTCATGATTCGGGTAAAGGCAAATTCCTTACCTTGCGATTTTATCGTTTGTGACTTAATAGAGTTTCTGGTCTCATCAAATAATTCCTTGGAGATTATCGGTTTATGCTTTCCCTCATACCAAATACCTGCGCCTTGTGGAAATTCAAAGCGACCGTAGTAGAAAGTATTATTTATAATCTTAAATACATTGCCGATACTCAAATGAAACCCGCGATGCGTTTTAAAGTTGAGATCGTATTGTAGTCATGCGTGGACCTTTGATACACTCCATTTTTCATAGCTGATTTTTTCAAATATCTGTCTTATTGTATCAGTTCGCTCTGGGTCAATCTCAACCTCACACTTAGCGAGTCTGTCATTTTTCTTCCTGTATCCTGTCGGGGGTTGTGCGGGCCATAGACCCATTTCGCAACGAGTTCTCATGCCACGCTTTACATTGATACTTTTGTTATCGTTTTCTAGTTTTGCCTGACTACAAAGGATCATAAGCAAAAACTTATTACTCGGTGAATTGGTAAACGACTGACCAAAAGTTTTGATCTGGATCAATTTTTTTTTTGATCCATTCTGTCTACAAGTTTTCCAAGGTCACCGGCATTACGAGAAAGTCGGTCAGGTGCCCATGTAATGATTCCATTGAATATGCCTGTATCAACATCTTTCACAATCTCTTCAAATTCAATACTCATTAAAGGTTGCTAAATTCGAAGAAAGACAAACCAATAGAAACATTTTTTTAAGGAGAAATATGAATATCAGGAAGATTCTATAAGTGGATAGAGGATTGTAAAAATATTGATACAAGTTACAAAAGAATCTAAGACTAAAAAATTAACAGCTCTCGAGAAGGGTCGATTGGAAGACTAAAAAGAGTCAAAATAAGCCTTGTGGGATAATGAATACTCGGGTCGCATCACGAGAAGGCTCACCAAACAAATAAAAAAGCCATACGGGTTTTCCGTACGACTTTGTTTTCGTTGCTCTTTATTATTTTTCATTCGGATCCTTCATCTCATAATGATGAAGTGTTCCGTCTAACTCGCAGATAACGCACGTGGATGGCGCATCTGTGGCGCATCCGTCGTTTATGATACGGATATTGTTTACCACTTCGTCCATCGGTTCATGGGTGTGTCCGAATATGGCGATATCCGCACCGGCTTTTTTCGCATATTCCGATAATCGGATGGCGATCTTATTGGAAAGACGCAGATATTTTTTGCTTTTTCTTTTAAGAAAACGCGCGAACCATTGCTTCTTGTCTATACGTTGAGCGCAGAGATAAAGAAACGAAGCGATTTCCGTAACTACCGGCATGTTGGTAACGTAATCATCAAACTGATGCCCGTGTATCAACAGCATTCTTTTACCGTTGTATTCCCAAATATATTCGGAGACGACGTCAAGACCGAGAAACTCGCCCAGTGGTTCAAGAAGCCAGTCGTGATTTCCGTGAATATGCAGAACATGTTTCTTTTTGGAATATTCGCGAAGTCGGTTCAATAGCTCCCAATGTTCTTTGTGCAGGCGATGAAGGTTTAGGTCATCGTATAGATCTCCAAGAATGAAGATGTGAATAGGGTCAAAAGTATCAAGCATGGCGACGACTCGCTCCGCTTTGCACACTCGCGATCCGAGATGCACATCGCTGAAAAATACGGCGGCGACTTTCTTTTTCTTCATTATAAATACCTCTCTGTTTTGTTATAAAATTGTATGGAACTTAATCCGTATTTTATTCTAAACCATAATAAGCTTATTGTCAATTTATAAAAAACGGCGGCCAATGAAGGCCGCCGCGGATGTGATTACCGAATATCTCTATAGTCTTTGCTTGCAGGTTTATGAAAGAGAACTTCCGAAAGAAAGTTCACGACATAAGTGAAAGCGACAGAGAAGATGCCGGTATTCTCCAGCCTTCTTCCGGAGGTGTAGATGATAAAATCCGGTTTAAACTTTGATCTTCCGAATGCGCTTGCGCGTCTGGCGATGTCGGTATCTTCGCCGTAAAACTCTATCGTGGTATCAAAACCGTTCATTTTTTCAAGCACGGTTTTTTTGATGGCGAAGTTTCCGCCGATGGCCATATATCCGACCAGCCAATAGACCGGCATAGCGAGCAGATACCAGTAGAGCCGTACTAAAAATTGATCGCGTTTCGGAACGTCGTAATAAACATATGGTCCGCTCAAAACCGCAAGTTCCGTATCTTTTTTAAATTCATCCAATATCGTTTCCGTCCAATTTGGAGGCATAAGCGTGTCGGCATCAGTAAAAGCAATGATGTCGCCTTTTGCTTCTTCGTATCCTCGCTGTCTGGCACGGGTAAGTCCTTTCTTTTCTTCTCGTACGACGCGTACCCCTTTTCTCGCGCTCGCGATCTCTTCGGTGCGGTCGGTGCTGGCGTTATCAATAACAATGATCTCGCAGAGGTTTCTTTTGCCGTTTTTGATGGCGTAATCAAGGCATGC
>Ga0172379_10012023_pt1 | contig 10199 bp, 12 predicted proteins | sample GrowelOW334metaG_FD_119756 | JGI IMG/M metagenome (GOLD analysis project Ga0172379, IMG submission 119756) | Groundwater microbial communities from an aquifer near a municipal landfill in Southern Ontario, Canada - Groundwater well OW334 metaG | ecosystem: Environmental > Aquatic > Deep...
AATTAGCTTCCAACATTCTCTTTTGAGCAGCTGGATCATTTTTCATTAATTTAGCATAAAGATCTTTTTCTTCTTCGGGAACAATCAAAGATACTTTACCAATATCTTTTAAGTAAGTTTTGATATTATTAGGTGCATTATGTCATTCTTCTAAGGAAGTAGAACGAATTAATTCGTCAACGCTCATTTCTTTATCAACTTCTAAGATATCTAAATTCTTGGTGATAGTAATATTATCTTCAAACAAGATATCAAAAATCTTATCTAAGCCTTTGATATTTAGTTCAGGATAAGGAATTAAATTTAAAATCTCACCAAAAGTAACAAAACCACGAACATCATTCTTAGCTTTTAAGATATTGATAGCTTCTTTGATCTCATCATCATTTAGTTTGTGGGGTTTCTTGTTTAGAATTATACTTTTTAATTTTGAATCTTTGGATTTTTTAACAGTCTTTTTAGCAACCTTTTTAATTGTCTTTTTGATAGGTTTTTTGGCAACTACTTTTTTAGTTGGTTTCTTTACGGTTTTGATTGCTTTTTTGACTGGTTTTTTTGTTTTGGTAGGCATAGATTTTAAATTAATTTAATTTATTAAGATTAATACAGATAGTATTTAATTCATTAATTAATTCGTTGACAAGAGTAAAATCATTTTTAGCTTCAGCATTTTTGATTTCATTTTGCAGAGCGACCATTCTGCTTTTAAAATGCTCTTGTTTTAATAATATTAAATAGTTATTAATTTCTTGAAGGATAGTTGTATCGTCGTTATTGATTAAACTTTCGTATTTAGGACTGATTAAAAACAAATAGTCGATCATTTCTTTAATTCCAGGGTCAATAGTTTGATCATTAATGATTTCAATACCATTTTGCTTTACTAAATTTAAGAAATCTTGGTAATTGAAATTAAAGAATTCTGAATTTTCAAGGACAAGATTCTTAAGAATTATTGGTTTTTGAACGAAGATTGATAAAATGACTTCGGATAGAGTTTCGGATTTTGATTTTAAAGCATCTAAATTCTGAGGTTTTGAATCAGGCTTTATATGTCTAAAATTCTCATCAGTAATTTCTTCAGAAATTGTTTTTTTGAAAGTTTCTTCCAAAGCTTCTAAACGAATGTCTAAAGTATTTGATAATTTATTTAAATAATGAGAAATTTTGATAATATCTTTTTCTCATTTTAATTTTGGAAGAAAATATTTCAAAAAATCATTTTTGCCATTCAATAGATTGGTGTTGAATAACGATAAGCCATGTTTGATGTAGAAATCCATAGCGGGTAAACTATTTTTGATTTTGTCAGCTAAACCATCAGGATGGTCGTTGATAAAGTCTGATATGTCTTTAGAATCTTCTAAATCAAGAATTTTTAGTTGGAAATCTAATGATAAGGCTAATTTGATATTACGTTCGGTTGCCATTTTGCCAGCTTCGTCATTGTCATAAGCTAGAATTAGATTGCTACAGAGACGTTTTAATAATGTTAATTGGTCTAAAGTCAAAGCTGTACCTAAGCTGGCAACAATATTCTTATTACCTTTTAAATACGCTGAAAGGAAATCCATAGTGCCTTCAACAACGATAGCTTCATTTTGTTGAGAGATATATCGCTTGGTAATATTCAAACCATAAAGAATCTTGCCCTTCTCATAGACTTTGGTTTGAGGAGAATTCACATACTTCCCTGTCTCGTCAATATTTTTAATTGTCTTTAAAGGCATTGAGCCTTCAAAGATTCTAGCTGTAAAAGCTACTGGTTCATTAGAATTATTGTAGATTGGAAACATAATACGAGAACGAAAACGATCATAGAAGTTGTTATTAGTAAAGCTGCTATTACCTTCGTTCTTTTGAATGAATAAGCCAGTCTCACTAAGGTCTTTTAATTGGTAGCCTTTGTCTAGCAGATGAGTAATACAATCACTTCAAGCATCTAAGCTATAGCCTAATTTAAATTCAGAGATTATATCTTCAGTTAAACCTCGTTTTAGAAGATAATCCATAGCAGTTTTGTTTTCTTTTAAATTCTTTTGATACAAAACAATAGCATCTTCTAAAGCATTATACATTGTTTTGTTTTGGGAATTGATTTGAGTATCAAATCTAGGTAACTTAACCCCAGCTTTGTCAGCTAAAATTTTTAACGCAGTAATAAAATCAACACTTTCAATTGCCATTACAAAGGTGAAGATGTCGCCACCTTTTCCGCACGAAAAACATTTTCACATCTGTCTTTGTGGTGATACAAAAAAAGAAGGAGTTTTTTCATTATGAAAAGGACAACAAGCTTTATAGTTAGCACCAGCTTTGCGAAGCTGGAGATAGCTTGATAAGACATCAACGATATTTAATTTTGATTTTATTTCTTCTTTAGCGTCAAATTCCATAAGATTGAAGTTTAATATATTAAACTTAAAATTCTTGGCAAAAAGATTATACAACCGATAATACCAGCACCGATAGAGATGATGGCAACGCCACCAGCCATAAGGTCTTTAATGTTTTTAACATTTTCATTTGTTTCGGGATAAAACAAATCTAAAAATCTTTCAATGGCAGTATTAAATAATTCTAAAGAGAATACTCCAGTAATTAGAATTAAAGAAATTAATCATTCGGTTTTGGTAATTTTGAAGTAAAAACCACCGATAATTGATATGATGGAAATTAACAGCATGATAGTTAGGTTCTTTTCGACACCGAAACAGAATTTAATGCCATTTCAGGCATATTGAAAACTTTTGAAAATTGACTTTATAAAAGAAACCATGTTTTGTTTTTAAAGTTTTTTTCAGAGCGGAGAGGGCGAGATTCGAACTCGCGATACCCTTTCGAATATAACAGTTTTCAAGACTGTCTCCTTAAACCACTCAGACACCTCTCCGTTATGGAAAAAACCCTGTAATTAAGTAAATTAAAAACACCCCTGTCAATAGTGCTAAAATATTGCTTAATGCACTAAGAACGTCGCGATAAAACAGTATGTATTTAAACCGTATTATGTGACTTAAGAGCATTAGTAGTATACTAAATAAGTGTTCAAAAGTCAAGGGTTTTGAGCTAAAGAATTTTTAAAATAACTGGTTATATTTTACTCAATTTGTTAATTGTATTTTTCATGCTTTTAAAATTAGGATTTGTTCTTCAATTTCATTCATCGGGTTTATTTATTTTGTATGCAATTAAGCGTCTAATATATTGAGAAGGAACTATATCTGGTAATTTGAATAGATACTTTTCTTGTAAATTTGTTTCATAGTATAAATAAGGATGATTGTTAGCGAATTCTTTTTGAAGTTCTAAATAGTTTGTTATCTTTTTGGATTTGAACTTTGTCGAAAGATTACCAAAAAGATCAATATTAATGGGGACGGCATGAAAATGAGCATGCTCTAAACAACAACCTCCCTTTTTTGATCTTGAAATTGAACCATGCTCAAAAATGATAGGATTCTTATAATATTTGGATAAAATTTCTCTAACCTTTTTACAAACAATAGCCAGTTCTGGATAATAACTTTTAGGAATATTCCCCATGGAAATAAAATGTTTTTTAGAAACAATGAGTAAATAGCCTTCGACAATTTGTCCTAGAGCTGGAAAAACAACAAAATGTTTGGATTCGTATATGATCTTATCGGTGGTTTCCGGTCTGTCTTTAATTATTTTGCAAAAAATGCAATCGTCGTTACATAATTGTTACATGTTTTTAATTAATTTTATTCAATTATTATAACCTCACCATCATGCAAAGTTTTGAAAGGAATGTTATTTTCTTTGTAGTATTCTACAACTTTTTCAATCATTGCAGATTCGGGATGATCGGATTGATAATGAGGGACTGGAACGTAATCCAGAACTGATAATCCTTCCCAAATGGTATCTTTATCATCACCATAAGGCTTTTGAGTAAGATCATCGTCAATCTCTAAACCTTTAAGACTTTTAGCCAAGATACAAACTCCAGCGCTATAACCACCATAAATCATATCAAATTTAGAATCAATCAATTCTTTTAAAACTTTATCAAAACCACTTAGCTTCATGGCTTGTCTTAAAACAAAAGTATTACCACCTCTTACTCAGATAATTTCATGTTTTTCTAATTCTTTTTTCAATTCTTCGGGTTTTCCGAAATATTCTTGTAAATCTAAACGATGGATTGAAAAACCAAGTTGTTTTAAATCTTCAAAATCTTTGTTTTCACTGGCTTTTCTTCTTTCTAAATCAGTAGCCCAATCCATAGCATTAGGAATGTAAGCAACATTCTTTTTATTTCCAGCTAATTGTTTTAATTTCTCCTGATTCTCAGGACTACCTACTTTGTAGGATGACAGATAGAATTTCATATTGTTAATTTAAATTTTTAATAGATTTTGTATATAATGATAAAGCAATTTTTTGAGCTTTTTTCGAAGTTATACGATTATACATTCAATCAAATTTTTCTTTGACTTTCTCCTTACTTTCTTTCCCCTCTTTAACCATATTAATAAACTTTTTATTGCTAGTTTCAAAGAAGCTAAGACTGTCAGCATCTTTGAGAATATTTTGATATATATCACCACCTACTTCATGTTTTTTAATTAATTCAGTAATAGTAGAGATTATTTTTTTATTAATATTGTTAGTTGTTAAAAACTCTTCCATAATTTTAGCACTGGTATCTTGATGAACTTTAAGATATTTTGAATTTGTAAATCTATTTTTCATGTTTTTGAATTGATCAATATATTCTGGAGTCTCAAAAGCCCTGACAATATCGTGGCTTATAGCAGCCACTAATAATTCTTCACTAGCTTTTGGATATAAAAATTTGACCCAATATACAGTGCGTTTTAAATGATCAATACTACCAACTTTGTTAGAATTAGTAAATGACTCAATAACAAATTTTTTAACTAATAAAAAAATATTGTTTTTCATATTTGATATTAAATTTTGATTAAAAGCCTTGTAAAGGATTTGTTTTAATAATAGTCTCCACTTCTTCTCAACCAGTTTCATAAGCAAAGTTGTATCTGGCTGGTAAAGCAAATATATATTTAGAATTTTGTCCCAATTTGCTTGGACCAATTGGAGCAGCTGAGACAGAGATCTTTTCTTGTTGAATTAGATCTCATTGAGCTAGGGTAAAAATCATTATGGGAATATCTTGACGGGTATTTTCTGAAGTTCATAAAGGATGACGAATTGATATTTTGGGACCATCATAATTGATAGAATTAGATTCGTCTAAACTAATACCAGTTCATTTTGAAGAGACAATAGTGTAATTATCTCAAGTCAATGGCAATTTAAAATCAAATCCATATTGAGTATTATGATATGTTATTGAAGTTAGTTTAGTTGTAGTTGATGTAGTTTGAACAGGTGGTTTGTTAAACATACGATAACCTAATATACCGATAAGTATAATAGAAATTAAAAGTATGATATTTAGATATTTTTTGTTTTTCATTTAAAGTTTTTATTTATTAAAGTATATCAAATTTTTAATATCTTGTAAATCTACAAATAATATGGTAAAATGAATTCATTGGAGAGGTGGCTGAGTGGCTTAAAGCGCACGCTTGGAAAGTGTGTATACCGAAAGGTATCGAGGGTTCGACTCCCTCCTTCTCCGCACTTAAATTTTAACTTTATCAATATGTATAAAATTGCAGCTGGAACAACTTCAAATCAGAAGATAAGTTATTTAAAAGAAATTTTAAATGAATTTGAAGTTGAATATGAAATTATTCCTAATGAAGTAGAAAGCGGTGTTGATTCTCAACCTATGACTTCATACGAGACTAAACAAGGGTCAATTAATAGAGCTCAAAGAGCTTTGAATAATTCTAATGAAGCTGATTTTGGTATTGGGATTGAAGCTGGATATATTTTAGATAACGATCGTTATTCTATCTTTTGTTGAGCTAGTATTGTCGATAAACAGAATAATATTTTTTCAGCCCAATCAGAAATTTTTAAATTACCTAATTTTCATAATGATATTCTCAAAAACGGCGGATATTTAGGTGATAATGTTAGAAATTATTTAGATATTCAAACTGAAGGATTTAAAAAAGTTTTAGCCAATGATATGGTTGAAAGAAAGCCTTTCATACCAATTGCTCTTCGTAATGTATTGCATTATTATTTAAATAGAGAGGAATATATATAATATTAAATTACAATATGTTAAAAATATATTTGGCTAGACATGGTCAAGATGAAGATAATGCAGAAGGAATTCTAAACGGTCACAGAGACCGTTCTTTGACTGACCTTGGAATAAAGCAGGCTCAAGATATTGCTAATAAAATCAAAGATGCCGATATGAAATTCGACGCAATTTATAGCTCACCCTTAAAAAGAACTTTGCAAACTGCTAATATAATAGCCGATACTAAAGGTTTTAAGGAAGTTGTACCATTAGAAGGTTTAATTGAAAGAAATTTTGGAATTATGACTGGCAAATTAGTTAAGGATATTGAAAGTTTATGTGCGCCAGATATTTTAAAGACGGAAATTATAACTTATTTTTTATGCCCCGAAGGAGCAGAAACTTTTCCTGATCTTATAAAAAGAGGCTAAAAGATAATTGATTTTATTAAAGAAAATCATAAAGATGGATCAATACTGTTGGTTACTTCTGGAGATATAGGGAAAATGATATATGCTTCGTATTATAATTTAGATTGAAAAGAAATATTAACGATGTTCCATTTTGGTAATTCGGAATTATTAATTCTATCAGAAGATACTAAACCTGAAGAATCTCATGTATTTAAAATAGAACAATATAATTAGTAACTATTCTAAACCTTTAACTTCCCTTTCTAATTTTAGATAATATTCTTTACAGTATTTTAGTCTTTTGCGAGCTAACAATTTAGCTTGAGGAATATAGAGACGGTCTATAATATACTTGGTTTTAATCTCTCATTCGATTTGAGGGCTATGTTTTGATTTATCTATGATTTTACCATTAGTTTTACCACCCATATTTTCTTTGATATATTTCTCTATATTTGCTTTTTTATATATATGAGCATTGTATTTGCCAACTCAAATAAAATCTCTAGCAATACCCACAGCTCCAATACCATCAAGTTTATCAGCGTCATGGACAATTTTTGATTCTAATGTTTTGGGTTGTTCATTGTTTCGATATCTGTGTTCTCTTATACAATCTAAAATATGTTGTATTCTATTTGTTTTTAATCCTAATTTAATTAAAAATGGTTTTGCTAATTTAGCACTTTGAATTGCATGGTCGCAAGATGAATTCTTAATTTCTTTTCCCATACCAATATCGTGCAACAATACAGCAATTTTAATAACTTCTAAATCAACTTTTTGATTTTTGGCTAATTTTATAGCAATATTATAGACTCTCAAAACATGATCAAAATCATGAGCAGAATCTTGATTTTTAACAAAAAACTTGTCAGTAAATTGCTTAACTAAATTAATATTATTCATTTGTTAGTTTTTATAGAATGTTTTGGCTAAATAATTATTAAGAATCTTTAGAGAAGCTGGATACATTGGTGTTGGTAAATTATTGATTTCAAACCACTGTCATTCAGTAATCTCATCGGGTTCCATAACTTGAACTTCACCAGAAAAATCTTCGCATAAAAACCCTAAAGTAATATAGTGATTATCGGGGACGATATCACTAGTTAAGCTGATCACTTGAATTTGATTTAGAATTAATCCTGTCTCTTCTAAAGCTTCCCTTTTGGCACCGTCTTCAAAAGATTCTTGAAAATGTAATTTGCCACCAGGCATTGTTCAAGTGCCTTCACCGTGTAAATCGCTAGAAGCTTTTTCAGGATCAGAATGACGATGGCCTAAAAGAACTTTATTATCTTTTAAAATCATAACCCCAAAGCCAACTCCTATTTTTTTATTGTTTTCGTCGGACATATTAATTTTTTATCATTAATTGTTAATTTCAATTGATCATATTGTGTGACCACCTTACTGCCTTAATTTTCAGTTGTCCGATTTTATCGGACAGTTGATTATCCTCTATCCAAGCCTTTTTCATAATTAGGTTTTAATATTTTAATGCTTCTTTGACTAATTCAAATATTTTTTGATGTCCAGAAGAATTGTAATGCAAACCATCAATGTATAAATCTTCTACCTCTATTACATCAAATAAATTAATAAATATACAATCAGTTTCTTTGGCGATATCTTTAATAACGTTATTGTATTTTTCATAACAGTCGTTAGTATAGCATAAATTACATCATGGAACTGGTGTTGTTTTTGATTCAATATATTTAGCACCACCCATAACAAATACTTTAAGATTAAGAGCTTTGGCTTTACGAATAATTTCTCTAAGATTTTCTGCAAATTTATCGATGGGAACAATATTAATATTTGTAGTCTTATCATAAGCGGCGTCATTATCGCCTGATTGGATTATTACAACGTCAGCATCTCTAATTTCTGATTCTTTTTCAAATCTTTCTAAAATGGTTTTAGTATCACCACCATCAACACTGCAATTATATATTTGAAGATCTTGATTGTTATTGGCACAATCCAATCATAATCTATTTACTCAACCTCCTTTTTCTAAATCTCAAGCACCTCAAGAAGTACTATCACCAAATACACAAATTATTGACATAATATGATTTTAATATATGTATTAAGTATACGAAAAAAGAAATTAAATGTCAAATGCATCCAGGTATACTTTAAAAGGTATACCTGGAATTTAGTTTATTAAATCAGCAATATTGCTAGATTGAATTTTTCAAAGTTTATTGTATGTACCATCAGTATTTTTCAACAATTCTTCGTGAGTACCTGATTCTACAATCTTACCATTCTCAAAGACGATAATTCTATCAGCTTTAATGATAGTTGAAAGGCGATGAGCAATGATAATTGTAGTTTTGTCTTTGTTGATCTTTCAGAAAGCATCTTGTATTTCTCTTTCAGATTCAGAATCTAATTGAGAAGTAGCTTCGTCAAAGATAATGACTTTAGGATTGGATAAGACAACGCGAGCAATAGCTAGACGTTGTTTTTGACCACCTGAGAGTTTGATACCGCGTTCCCCAACTTGAGTATTGAATTTCTCGGGTAGTGATTCAATAAAGTCATAGATATTAGCTGTCTTACAAGCTTCAATAACTTCTTTATCAGTAGCTTCAGGCTTACCATAGCAAAGATTGTATCTGATAGTATCATTGAACATGATAGGATCTTGAGGTACAGTACCAAATAGCGAGCGCAAGTCATGTTTTTTGAAATTCTTGATGTTGATACCATCAATGAAGATGCCACCATCAGTAATATCATAGAAGCGTAATAGCAAAGTTACTAAAGAAGTCTTACCAGCTCCAGACTTCCCGACTAAAGCAACTTTTTCATTTGGTTTTATTGATAAATTCAAATTCTCAAAGATTTTATTAGTATTGCTTGGATAGTTGAAGGTAACATTCTTGATATCAATTTGAGTATTAATGTTTGAAGTACCATACCCGCATTCAGGATCTTTGATCAAAGGCTGTTCATTTAGAATGCCAACATACTTTTCAATATCAACTAAAGATTTATTGTATTCCCTGTAGTTATATATGAAGCGACTTAATTCTCGATTCAATTGAGAAATCAAAGAAAAAACTAAGATAAAATCGCCGGGGGTGATACTGCCTTTTCGGAACAAAAGAAAACAAACGAAAAGCACAGTAATCATATTCAGGGTTTGAATAACATCAGTGATAAAGCCTAATCATCTAAAGCTTTTGTCATAAGTATTGTAGCTAACATATCAGGGTTTAAAAAGATTAGATAATCTATCGGATTCCCATTCTTCTTTAGCAAAGTGTTTGACGGTTACTAAATTCATGAGATTATCAGTAACTTTACTATTGACTTTGTCTTCGTCTTCATGAAACAGACGACGACATTTGAAATTGTGTTCAAGTAAAAGTTTAGTAACAATAATATATATGATCGAGAAGACAAAGACTATTAGAGCTATAGTATGACTGACTTGCAAAAGAATTGCAAAAGCAATAACAAAGCTTAAAAGTGGGCCACCAAGAAAAGTATGGAATAAAACGAAAGCTAATTCAGCTGCCGAATCACCACGTTTGATAATACTGATGGTAGATCCAGTGCTTCGAGAGATGTGATATGACATATCTAATTCTTGGAGTTTATTG
>Ga0172379_10012024_pt1 | contig 10199 bp, 11 predicted proteins | sample GrowelOW334metaG_FD_119756 | JGI IMG/M metagenome (GOLD analysis project Ga0172379, IMG submission 119756) | Groundwater microbial communities from an aquifer near a municipal landfill in Southern Ontario, Canada - Groundwater well OW334 metaG | ecosystem: Environmental > Aquatic > Deep...
ATCAAAACTGGAAGAAATATTAACAAATATCGATTCCGTTCCTGCCGATGTCCGCCAAAAAGTGCGAAATCACGGTGGCGGCCATTTTAATCACACTTTTTTTTGGGGAGTAATGACTCCCAAACAGATTCCGCCTTCCGATGCTTTTATCAGCCGGATTAATTCCACATTCGGATCAATGGATGTGTTCAAAGAAAAATTTACTACTGCCGCAGCCACGCTATTCGGCAGCGGATGGGCCTGGTTGGTTTTAGACAAAAACCAGCTGGAAATAATTACAACTTCAAATCAGGATTCTCCGTTATCTTTGGGCAAAAAACCTGTCTTATGTATTGATGTTTGGGAACATGCATACTACCTGAAATATCAAAATAAGAGAGCCGAATATATTTCAGCCTGGTGGAATCTGATTAATTGGCCTTTTGTCGAGACGCTCGCGAAGCCTTGATTCTCTGAAGTTTATCCAGAAATCTTTTACGGAGTCTCAGATTTAAAGGGGTAACTTCTAAAAGTTCATCTTCAGCAATAAAATCCAATGCCTGTTCCAGACTCATTTTATACGCCGGGGTCAAAGTCGTTTTCATATCTTTATTAGCAGCTCTGGTATTAGTCAGGTGTTTGCCTTTGGTTACATTGATATCAATATCATGCTCCCGGGTATTCAGCCCTATGATCATTCCTTCGTACACATCCTCGCCCGCATCTACAAAAGTCGATCCCCGTTCCTGAGCTCCTTCCAATGAATACGACAGGGTTTTTCCGGTATCAAATGAGACCAAAACCCCGTTTCTCAATTCCTGGGCCACCGGACCTTGTTTTTCGTATCCGATAAATACGGTATGCATTAGGGAAGTTCCTCTGGTGTTTGTCAGCATTTCGTTTCTGGCTCCCAAAATATTACGCTGTGAAATTTTGTATACCAGCCGGGTACTGCCTTTTCCATCACTCTTCATGTCCAACATCTCTCCCCTGCGTCTGCCCATTTCCGAAGTGATTTCTCCCACGTACTCATCAGGTACATCTATAGTTACTTCATCATATGGTTCCAGACCTCCCTTAAGCACCACGTGTGGTTTAGACACCTGCATTTCAAATCCCTCCCGCCGCATTGTTTCGATCAGTATTGCCAAATGCAGCTCCCCCCGGCCGATTACTTCAAATTCTCCGCCGGTCAGATCATTAAATTTCATGCCCAAATTGGTCTCTTTTTCTTTCAAAAGCCGTTCACCGATCTGTCTGCTGGTTACATATTTACCTTCCCTGCCGGCCATTGGAGAAGTGTTGGCGCCTATGGTTATTCTCAAAGTAGGTTCGCTTACAGTAATGATAGGCAAGGCTTCCAAGAGCGCCGGATCAGTAATTGTCTGGCCGATACTTATTTCCGGAATACCGGCAATAGCTACAATGTCACCGGATACAGCCTCCTGTACGTCAACCCGGGTAATACCTTTACTCGTATACAATTTGTTTACATTATACGAACCGATTACCCCTTCCGGGGTCAAAAGTGTCACCCTTTGACCGAATTTTAATATCCCTCTTTTAATTCTGCCTATACCCAGTTTTCCCAAATGAGTGTCATAGTCCAAAGTCGAAATTACCATCTGTACCGGTTTATCCGTATCCACCACGGCATTTGGTACTTCCTCCAGAATGGTTTCAAATAGGTAAGTCAAATCATTACCCATCTCCTTAATTGATTTTCCCGCCCGCCCTTCACGGCCGATGGCGTAAATAATCGGAAAATTTAAATGACTTTCATTTGTGGCCAGCTTCAGGAATAATTCTTCCGTTTCAGACAATACTTCTTCCGATCTGGCATCCTTTTTATCGACCTTATTAATTATCAGTATTACCTTTAATTTGTTTTCCAGCGCTTTCTGTAATACGAATTTAGTCTGCGGCAGCGGACCTTCAGCCGCGTCCACTACCAAAAGTGCGGCGTCAGCCATATTCAGAACCCGTTCTACTTCGCCGCCGAAATCCGCATGTCCGGGGGTATCAATGATGTTAATTTTGACGTCCTTATAAAAAACAGCGGTATTTTTAGCTAATATCGTTATTCCCTTTTCCCTTTCCAGCTCGTTGCTGTCCAATATCGTGGTTTGGGTCATTTCCGCTTGGTTATCCCGAAAGGCATGGGTCTGCTTCAGCATCCCGTCTACCAGGGTGGTCTTTCCGTGATCCACGTGGGCGATAATGGCAATATTTCTAATGTCCTGCATAAAAAAACGCCTCACTAAAGCGTATACTCATTTTAGCATGAAAGACCCTACTTCCCAAATAACCGGGTTTATTCTTAAACACAATGGGGGAGATGTCCAAATGGCGGAATCAGTGGTTCAGGACACTTTAATTGCTGCTTTTAAGTCTTTTCACACTTTTCACAACAAGTCAAAATACTTTACCTGGCTCTGTAAAATCGCACTCAATAAACTTCGGGACTATTACCGCGAACAGGTTCATTACCGATCCAAAATAGTAATCCCGGCTATCGACAGTTTTAACCAGATTATTGATCCCAAAATATCAGCCGAGGAACAGTTGAGTTTAGAAGAACTAAAACAATCCGTTAATTCCTGTTTGGATTCAATTCCCCCGGATTACCGCCAGTTGCTTCACCTGCGTTATTACAAAGAATTATCCACAAAAGAAATCGGATCACTACTCAAATTATCCCCGCGCCAGATCGAAGGCAGGCTCCGCCGGGCTAGGCTTTCTCTGGCCAAAGTAGTCTCGACTATTCACCCCGAGATCAAACCATAGTAATATCACAAAATGAATAATTTAGAGGAAACGGCATCAATTATCTGGCAAAAAATCAAATCCGCAAACAACATTATATTAACGTGCCATGTTCATCCGGATCCCGATTCAGTCGGTTCAAATCTTGCCCTTAAATTATTTTTAGAAAAAAATGGTAAAAAGGTAACCCTTATTTCCGGAGATAATCATCCATTATTGTCTTCCAAATTTTTACCGGGTTTTGATTCTATTATTGATAAGTCCCTAACTCCGGAATTACTTGATAACCATGATTTATTTATTTGTATAGACACCGGAGGTATCGAGCAGGTAACCTCCAAAGCCATTCTAAACTTACCGTTAACTATTCCATTAATTGTTATAGACCACCACCCGACAAACAAAGGTTTTGGTGAAATTAATTATTTAGATACTAAAGCTAATTCATCAGCAGAGATTATCTTCAAACTTCTTCAGATATGGGATAGTAAACTAATAGATTCAAAAATAGCTGCAAATCTCTTTGCTGGTTTTTGGTCAGACACCGGAGGCGGAAGGTATAAAAACACCAATTCACAGACCTTTAGAATCGGAGCAGATTTAATAGACTTCGGTGTCGATCATGTAGATATAATTTCTAAATTGGATTCCCAGCCAATAAAAAACCTCCGGGTTATGGGAAAAACTTTGGCAGAAGCCAGACTCTTTTTTTCGGGTAAATTAGTTATCGCCAAAATTCCCATTGAAATATTTTCCCAATTTGGAATATCAGACGAAGAAGCCGGTAGTATCAAATACTTGATAGCTTTCAATTTATCCTGCGCAAGCGATACCGAAATAGCTGTAACTATTTATGAATATGAAAAAGGAAAAGTTAATGCAAGTTTCAGATCAAATAACCCCAAGCATTTTTGGAATGTTTCAGTAATTGCTTCAAGTTTGGGGGGTGGAGGACACGAACAGGCAGCCGGGGCAAAAATTAATGCCACAATCACTGAAGCGGAAAATATAATTTTAGATAAAATCAGGCAAATTTATCCGGAACTTGGTGAAGCCTAGACTTACAAGGTATACTTAATTCGTGTTTGGGTTTTTATTCAAAATAATCATTTTCGGCGGGATAGTCGCGGCAGTTTTTTTGGGTTTTACCAAATATAAAATTGACTTGAATTCTCTGAAAAGTTCCGCAACTCAAGTAAATATTTCACAACTGGGAGGGCAGGTAAGCGGGATCCTGGACGGACTGGTTACTCAAAATACCAAATCTCCGGTAGTGTTGGGTATTGAAATTACCAATGACAGTTTAAAAACTATCGCCGAAACTATATCCGGTTTGCCACCGGACCAGCTCTCCCAAATAAAGCAATATATTTGCCAGCCAGCCACCGGATCGGCGCAATGATAAAATCTCTTCACTATGTCAGACACCAAACAAATTCTTGAGGATCTCAGAATTCGCCTGTCCCAAATCAAAACCAAAATCGATCCGGACTTGGTAGACCGTCAGATTCGTGAACTGGAAGCTGCCAGTAGTCACCCGGATTTCTGGTCAGACACAAAATCCGCCCAGTCGGCCATGAAGCGTTTATCTGATTTACAGGATCAAAAAGTTCAAATCGAAAGTTTGGAAAATAACATCACCGAAAGTCAGGGCTTAGTCGCCCTATTAGGGGAATCAGACGAATTGGAAAGGATGGTAAAAAAACTGACCAAATCCATTCAAAAACTCGAGTTGGCTACATTTCTCAATCATCCTTATGATGTAGACAATGCCATACTCACTCTTCACGCCGGCCAGGGCGGTGTCGAAGCCATGGATTGGGTGGCGATGTTGCTTCGAATGTATCTTCGTTACTGCGAATCCCGTGATTGGGAGGTCGATGTGGTGGATCAGACACCCGGTGAAGAGGCAGGCCTGAAATCAGCCACAATTACCGTTACCGGTCAATATGCTTACGGTTATTTAGTCGGGGAAAAAGGCGCGCACCGGCTTGTCCGCCAATCACCGTTCAATGCCGATAACCTGCGCCAAACATCGTTTGCATTAGTCGAAGTTCTGCCCGAATTGCCGGATGTAGATGAAAAGGTTCAGATCAATCCCGATGATATTCTTTTCGAAGCCTTCCGGGCTACGGGTCACGGTGGTCAAAACGTCAACAAAGTATCTACGGCAGTCAGGCTGACCCACAAACCCACCGGATTGTCGGTTGCCTGCCAGACCCAAAGGTTTCAGGAACAAAATCGTAAAATTGCCCTAAGCATATTGAAATCCCAGCTTTGGAATAAACAGCAGGAAGAAAGAGCAAACCAGGAAAAACAGCTGAGAGGCACTTACAAAGCCGCTTCCTGGGGCAATCAAATCCGTTCTTATGTACTTCATCCGTACAAAATGGTCAAGGATTTAAGAACTGATGTAGAGACTTCTCAGGCAGAGTCTGTATTGGATGGAAATCTGGACGAATTTATTGAAGCCGAAATCAGATTACTAAACCGCTAAGCCTCTTTATGTCCCCAAACAAATCCTTTGCCTCCCGGGCTGGCGAAAAACTCGATTTTGCTTTGACTAAATTCGGAATTGACGTCACAAACGCCGTATGCGCTGATTTGGGCTGCAGCACCGGAGGCTTTACCGATTGTCTGATTCGTCGGGAGGCAAAACAGGTCTATGCGGTAGACACAGGATATGGAATATTGGATTGGAAATTAAGGAATAACCCCAAAGTCAGAGTTTTAGAGCGTACCAACGCCCTATTTTTAACTCTCCCCCAAAAAATGGATTTTATTAGTATTGATGTAGGCTGGACCCGGCAAAAAAATATATTACCGAAAGCTTTAGAACTTCTTAAACCCGAAGGAAATATTGTTTCTCTTTTAAAACCGCATTACGAAGCCCAAAATATTCAGCTGGATCACGGCAAAGTTTTTCCGGATCAATTAGAGAATGTCTTAAATGATGTACTTTCGCAGTTAAAAAAAATAAATATAAATATTCAGGGTCTGATTCAATCACCGATCACCGGCCAAAAAGGTGGAAATATAGAATATTTACTTTGGATCAGATTTTAATGATTATGCTATACTAAAACATAGAATGTCCGAGACTCCATTAGTTACTCCAGTTGACCCGAATACACTTAATACTAAACCCGTTTCTACCGGGTCCAGGTCGGGAATCGTTTTTGCCGTAGTTATCATTTTAGGTTTGGTTTTGGGTTTTATGCTATCCAAAGGATCCGGTTCAAAAACTACCAACGGATCAAAAACCGCTTCCAACGAAATGGTTAATACCGAAACCGAAGTCGGATCCAAAGATACTGCCACTTTTCGGGATACCGCCACGGGCACTCTGGAAATAGGCGGATTAAACGGTGAAGGCACACACAAATTAATCCGGGATGGGGGACCGACCAAAACCGCATATTTAATTTCCTCGATTGTGGACCTGGATCAGTTTGCCGGTAAGAAGGTTCAGATTTGGGGGGAAACGGTCAAAGCTCAGCGTGTCGGTTGGCTGATGGACGTCGGCCGGGTCAAATTAGTTGAATAACTTCACACATGGTATCTGCCCATGACCTTACCAAAAAATTTGGAGAACTTACCGCTCTCGAGAGTGTAGAATTCGAAATTCCCGATGGTGAATTTGTATTTCTGACCGGCGCTTCCGGATCCGGAAAAACTACTTTGCTCCGGTTGCTGATCCGTGATTTGATTCCCACTTCCGGCTCCCTGCAGGTAAACGGATTTCAATTGGAAAATATGCCGAAGGTCAAATTACCGGTATTCCGCAGAAGTATAGGCACGGTTTTCCAGGATTTTAAGCTTCTGCCGGATCTTACCATCAGGGAAAATGTGGCTTTACCATTGGAAGTCAGAGGAATAAATACTCAGGATATCAACAAAGCCGTAAATATCGCCCTTGAAATGGTGGGCTTGTCGTCCAAAGGATTATCATTCCCTTCCCAGATTTCCGGTGGTGAATTGCAGCGTGTTGGTTTAGCCAGGGCAGTAGTCGGAAAACCCAAATTATTACTGGCAGATGAACCTACCGGTAATTTGGACCCCAAAACCGCCAAAACGATAGTTAAACTTTTAAAAGAAGTTCATTCTTATCTGAAAACCACGGTCATCATGGCCACCCACAACAGTGAAATCGTCAATCATTACAACCTCCGGGTTTTTACATTGCAGGACGGAAAATTAATTAAAGATTCCCAAACCGGCCACTATGATGACTAAATCAATATTAGTCGCCTGGCAAAGAATAAGCCGGGCCCCCTACCAAACCGTTGCCGCGGTTTCCATCATGACGATGACGCTTTTTCTGGCAGGTACTTTTACTATGGTCGCCGCCGGTTCTCAGACCATTCTTCACTATTTTGAAACCCGTCCTCAGATAAATGCTTATTTCAAAACGGAATATGTTCCTGCCTCCGAAGAAATAGCTTCCACCGAAACTGCAATCCAATCCACCGGCTTGGTTCAGACATTCAAATACGTCTCCAAAGAGGAAGCCTTAATGATTTACAAGGAGCTGAATAAATCTGATCCGCTGCTTTTGGAGGCGGTTACAGCCGAAATGCTGCCGGCGTCGTACGAAGTATCTGGTAAAAATCCGCAGGATCTCAAACCTATTTCCGAAGCCCTCAAACAAATTCCCAATATCGAGGATGTCCGGTATGCCGAAGATATTATCTCCTCTCTTTCAGCCTGGACCAATTTTGTCCGTCTTACAGGTATCGCTTTGGTAGGCACCCACATTCTTATAACTCTGATTACAATTCTATTGGTAATTGGCATCAAGGTTGCCAATCGGCGTGATGAAATCTCTATTTTAAGTCTGGTAGGTGCAACTCCGGGATACATTTCCGCCCCCTTTATCTGGGAGGGAGTTATTTATGGCCTTATGGGTGGATTTATTGCCTGGACAGTTACCTTTGGTATCTGGGTTTGGTCGCAGGACTTATTAAACAAATTGCTTTCCGGTATTCCTGTCACTATTTTGCCTCTCGTCTTCGTCCTCGAACTTCTGGGGGCAGAATTGGCTATAGGAGCGGTGGTGGGCAGTATTGGCGCGATCATAGCCACCAGAAGATTTGTCTTTAAGGCATGAAAAAAATACTGCTGTTATTGCCTCTGCTTTTATTGATATTTTTTGTTCCGAAGGTTCGTTCTGCCACGGTAGAAGAGAAACAAAAACAAATCGAAGAACTGGAAAAAAAGGTATCGGAGCTCAAAAACCAGGTTAAGACATTATCCGGTCAAATTGTATATTATGATAGTCAAATTGCCTTAAATCAGCTAAAAATTAATCAAACTGAAGACTTAATATCCTCAATATCTTCCAAGATAGAAATTTTAGAAAACCGGCTTCAACGCCGGGCAAATATTCTCCAGCAGCAGATAGTAATAACTTACAAACAAGGCCCCATCGATCCATTTAGGCTCATTCTTTCATCAAAAGATTTTTCACAGTTTATTTCACGGCTTAAATATACCCAAATAGTTCAGGCTACAAATCGCCAGTTGCTTTACGACACTCAGGTCATCCAATCCCAATATGGTCAGCAAAAGGAGTTAATAGAACAATCCAAAGTTAAACTTCAGATCCAAAAAACTTCTCTGGCAGCCCTCAAAACCGAAAAAGAGAACTTATTGATTCAATCCAAAAACAGTGAGGTCGTTTACCAGCGGCAGTTAGATCAGGCCCAATTGGAGTTAGCCGCTATTCAAACCGCTCTGGCATCAGCTATCAGGGAAGGTCCGGTAAAAAAAGGAGATCCGATAGGGCTAGTGGGTAATTCGGGTTATCCCGACTGTTCTACCGGTAAACATTTACATTTTGAGGTTCGGGTAAATGATTTATGGCTGAGTGCCGAAAATTATCTTAAACCGATAACCGACAAATGGGGATTGAGAATCGGGTCAGGCAGTTGGGACTGGCCGCTTACCGGTGAAATTCAAATCACCCAAAGATATGGCAAGACACCCTACTCTTATCGATACCTGTACAGCGGCGGAATACATACCGGAATAGATATGATATCCAGTATCGATATTATCCGGGCTCCGGCAGACGGAACCCTCTATACCTCACTCCAAAAATGCGGATCCTCCAATCTCAAAGTCAAATATATCGATCACGGCAACAACCTCAAAACATTTTACCTTCATGTTCAATAAATATTGGCATATTGGATTGTTACTTATCAATTTTTTTATTGCCGCCTCCGTGCATGCGGTTACTCTAAATTTGGATTCAATTCCATCATCAATTACTGCTGAACAGGAATTTACATCGAACCTTACAATTAACTGTGAAAAATGCAGTGATTCCTATTTTCGCGGAGTCTTTTTTTCCACAGGGAGTAATTACTTTGGTTTTACCCGGAACACAGATGGCATTTGGGTAGCTTCGACTTCAGACAAAACCCTTTTCTTCAAAGTTAATGCGGATCAGGTCCAAAGTGGCACCTGGAGCGGTCAGTTAAAATTCAAACCTGAAATCGAAAATAAAAATTACGCCGGACCTGGTCAATATAGTTTCAAAGTCATAAGGTACACTTCATCAGGCAACAAATCATCCGAATCACAGGTGCTATCAATTGCCATATTAGGCCCAACTAACACCCCAATTCCGCCAACTGTCAAGCCAACACTAAAACCCACAACAGTTCTACCTACAGCTCTCCCGACTCCGATATCGCCCACAAATACCCAAATGCCGATATCAACGAAAACGATATCATCCCCGCAGGTGTTAGCAATTAATACTGAGTCGGCTACCTCTTTTCCGACTGTTACTATTGTTCCGATAATCGAATCTACACCATCCGCAACAACCGGCCCATTTGGTACAATTCTTATACTTATAGGTATTGTCAGTTTGGCTTTATCGGCGTTTATGTTGATAACCCCGGTTTAATGATATGAATAAACACTCAAAATTATATTACTGGCTGCCTGCAATAATTTGGATGATTATTATTTTTTGTTTTTCTGCCCGGCCGGCTGTTACTGCATCGGGTATCGACTGGCAGGACTTTATATTCAAAAAATCAGCCCATTTTATCGAATACTTTATATTAACCTGGTTGCTTACCTATTCGTTCATGAAAACTACCGGCTATACATTTCAGAAAATACTTATATATTCTGTACTAATTGCCGTGCTGTTTGCAGTTTCGGATGAAGTTCACCAATTGTTCGTGTCAGGCCGAACCTCCACCGTCCGGGATGTGATTATAGATTCCACTGGCAGTCTAGCCGGGTATTTTTTATTACGCAAAAAACACCTGCTTGACATAACCAAACTATAGGTTTACAATCCACCGTACATCTTTTATGAATAGGTTTGCGCACTACGCCAAACCTGCCCTTCAGACTTTTTTGGTCGTATCTTTGTTATGGGTTAATTTATTTTATCTCAGAACATCTACCATCGAGGTTCAAGCCTG
>Ga0172379_10012025_pt1 | contig 10198 bp, 8 predicted proteins | sample GrowelOW334metaG_FD_119756 | JGI IMG/M metagenome (GOLD analysis project Ga0172379, IMG submission 119756) | Groundwater microbial communities from an aquifer near a municipal landfill in Southern Ontario, Canada - Groundwater well OW334 metaG | ecosystem: Environmental > Aquatic > Deep...
ACCTCGTCGAAGAGTACGCAGCAATATGAGCGGCGACGTACGGCTTCTGTCAGTTGACCGCCTTCGTCATGGCCAATGTATCCTGGCGGTGCACCGATCAATCGAGCAACCGTGTGCTTCTCTTGGTACTCTGACATGTCTATGCGCACGATGGCGCTTTCGTCATCAAAGAGAAATTCAGCTAAGGCTTTGGCTAGCTCAGTTTTACCAACACCGGTGGGGCCGAGGAAGAGGAAGCTACCGATTGGGCGGTTCGGATCTTTCATGCCGGTGCGTGCTCGCCGCACTGCATTTGATACTACTTCAATGGCTTCGTCTTGGCCAATTACTCTTTGGTGTAGGTGATCTTCTAAAGATAGAAGTTTTGCTACCTCGCCTTGCAACAGCTTAGTGACTGGAATTCCAGTCCATTTTGCAACGATTTCGGCAATGTCTTCTTCATCGATCTCTTCTTTGAGCAGCCTAGGTCCTGTATTGCTTGTTAACTTCGCTTCCATTTCCCGCAGTTGCTTTTCCAATTCAATCAGCGTGCCAAACTTCAACTCAGCTGCCTTTTGTAGGTCGGTAGCCCGTTCTGCTTGTTCAATTTGGGTTCGAGTGCTTTCTATTTCGCCTTTGATTGATCCGATTTTGGTCAGACCTTCTTTTTCAGACTGCCACTGTGCTCGAAGGCCATCGCCTTTTTCGTGCAGGTTAGCTAGGTCTTTTTCAATGCGCTCCAACCGTTCCAAAGATGACGCATCTTTTTCTTTCTTGAGAGCTTCGCGTTCAATTTCTAGTTGCATACCTCGGCGCTCAAGTTCGTCAAGTTCAGTTGGCATTGAGTCGATTTCAATACGCATGCGCGCTGCAGCTTCGTCGACCAAGTCGATTGCTTTATCGGGCAAGCTACGGTCGGTGATGTAGCGGTCTGAGAGTACAGCAGCGCTGATCAGAGAGCTATCCTTGATGCGCACTCCGTGGTGTACTTCATAGCGCTCTTTTAGACCACGAAGAATTGAAATCGTTTCTTCAACGGAAGGTTGATCGACGAATACTTGTTGAAACCGTCTTTCTAAGGCCGGATCTTTTTCTACGTATTTTCTGTATTCGTCTAAGGTTGTGGCTCCAATACAGTGCAATTCACCGCGAGCCAGTGGTGGCTTGAGCAGATTGCCAGCATCCATGGCCCCCTCGCCTCCACCGCCTGCGCCTACGACTGTGTGCAGTTCATCAATAAAGAGAATAATCTCGCCTTCTGAATCGATCACTTCTTTCAAAACTGCTTTCAGTCTTTCTTCGAATTCGCCACGATATTTTGCACCAGCAATCAATGAGCCCATGTCGAGTGCGATCAGTTTTTTGTCCTTCAGCCCCTCAGGTACGTCGCCTTTCGTTATACGGATAGCTAGACCTTCGGCGATGGCTGTTTTACCAACACCTGGTTCTCCCACTAGAACTGGATTGTTCTTGGTACGGCGACTCAAAACCTGCATGACTCGGCGAATTTCATCATCACGACCGATTACCGGGTCGAGTTTGCCCCGGGCTGCCATTTCGGTCAAGTCTTTACCGTACCGCTCAAGAGCCTGATAGGTGCCTTCTGGATCTTGGCTTGTCACTTTCTGTTTGCCGCGAATTTCGGTTAAGACTTTGAGAATGCGGTCTCTCGTAATACCGTTGCGTTTTAATATAGTGCCAGCCTGGCCTTTGGTGTCGTCAGTCAGTGCAATCATAAGATGCTCGATACTGATGAATTGATCTTTAAGGCGTTCGGCTTCTTTCTCGGCTACTTCTAGAAGCTGCATTACTTTGGTAGAAACGTGAATCTCATCCTTGGTTGTACTCACCGAGGATGCCTTGGGCTGATTGTCCAGATATCGTTCTGTTTCAGCAATAATTTCAGCCGGCTTCGCTTCCAATTTTTCAACAATTTTTGCAGCTAGTCCGTCCTTTTGCTCCATTAATGAGAGCAAAATGTGTTCAGGAGTGACTTGACTGTGGCCGTAACGCGCTAACAAAGTGCGGCATCCGGTCACTGCTTCTTGGGCTTTGTTTGTAAATCTATCTAGATTCATATATTGCTTAACCCTTCTTTGGTTGCTGTGTTTGGTTGCAAAGTGAGCTGAGCGTCTGTTTCCCGCCCCCTATACGCATTATGGACAGCCTGGTTATAGCTTGCTAATAAATCCACAATTTCTTTATGAGTGTCCTGCCGGTAACCCGTTAAACGACAATTTGGTTTGTAATATATGATTGAGGCGTTGGTTTAAATGAAGTTGGTAGATGCAGGAGTTTGAGGAAGATTATTACGCCATTCTCGGAGTAGAAGAGGCGGCTAGCCAGGATGAGATTCGCAAAGCCTATTTGGCGCTTGCGAAGCGGCTTCATCCTGACCGTTTTCCCAATGACCCAGATCAGCGTGCCATTGCCCAGACAGAGTTTGCCAAAGTAACTCATGCCCATGATGTTGTTGGCGACGCAGACCGTCGCATCGAATATGACGCTTTGCGTCAGCTGGCCAAGCGTCGGTCCGAGGTAGTCTCGACCGGTTCTTTTGTAGTTAGCTCTGTGATACCAGACGATGTCCGTTTGCACAACAATGATAGCCAGCAAACCCAGCAGCTTAATGCTACACCTGGCGATGACAGTATTAATGTGAAATGGGCCAATAAGCACCTTGGCCGGGCTGATGAGCTGCTCAAGAAAAAACGCTACCAAGAAGCGGAAACAGCCATGAAAGAGGCAATACGCTTGGTTCCACTTGAACCTAAATATCATAATAGGTTGGCGGAAGTTTATTTGGCACGTGGCTGGAAAACCTTAGCAATGACTGAAGTGCAGACAGCTCTGCGCCTTAACGCCAGTGACCCGGAGGCCCGCTCCCTCGAAGTGCGTCTTAAAGCTTTAATGAAAGATCAAGCAACCGCGCAGGTTAAAGCGGATAATAAGAAGAAAGGACTCTTCCAGCAAATCAAAGAGATTCTCAACAAGAAGATTTAGAGTGTTGTTTGAAGCATTAGATAAAAGCCGCAATAAGAAATCCATGTGTAAGTCGAGAGATTTATTTCGTATAGCATTATCGCTGGCTATCTGCGCCCAGTATTGCCTGCCTTTAACAGCATTGGCTTATCCGCAGAGCACGGTGAATTCGTTGAGCACTGTCTTTGGTGCTGCCGCCACCGGTGATGCCTCTACCGCAATTAAACCTTCAGCAATCGATGCCGATTTAAATCAACCTCTCGCTGTTGATGAAACACCAGCTGTAGTTACAAGTTCAACGCCGACAGCTGTCCAAGCTTCAGGTGCTAACGCTCAGACAGCCAGCGCTGAGACAGCCAAAGCTAATACAGCCAGTGGTAAACCAGATAATTCAACCGCTACTCCTGCCTCTAACCCCGATGCTGCCGAAACCGGCGAGCCTAACACTACCGCTAACGTCGACCAAGATAGCAATCAGACTGTTTCTATAACACAACAATCTAAGCAACGCTTCAGCCTGCCGGCCAATGGTCTATTGACCGATGGCGCTTTGCTCAAAGGCGGAGTCGTTGAAGACTCTTCCAAGTCTCCAATTATTCAAGGCGTCGTCGAAGCACTGCCCCAGGGCACTAAAGTTTCTATGATTTCGCAGTGCTATCTCAATTCGCAATTATCGCAAACTGGAGATGCTGTCACTTTTCGCATTGCCCATGATGTAAAAGACGGCAAAGGTAACCGGGTAGTTGTACCTGGTGATTGGATTGCCCATGGCTTTGTTACTCAAGCCACCAAACCTGGTCGCAATGGCACGCCTGGTAGGGTTGACGTGAGAATCAGCCGTATTGTCAGTCCTGATGGCAATTATGAACTGCCATTTGATTGCAAAATTTCTAGTGCCGACAACAAAATTGCCGCGGTGAGCAAGCTGATTTATCGCGATGCTAAATTCGCCACTGTGGGGGCTGTAGCCGGGTCTGTTCTCTCTGTTCAGATGACCGGCATTGGCACTGCTGTTGCTACCCACGGTATTTCGGTGGGCATTGGAGCTGCTGCTGGAGCTACCTTTGGTCTTATCTGTGCTGCCTGGCGCAAGGGTGATATTGCCGCTCTTTCGCCCAATGATGAGCTCAAGTTGGTTACTTCTGAGCCCATTGAGTTGCCAGGCTTTAACCCCGTCAATTTGCCTTCTGCTGCTCCCAAAAAGATACTTGAAGGTCTAAGGGTTTCAGTTAATGATCACCGCTTCGAAAAGAATGACTTCACTGCAGATAAGTCGTCACGCCTTCTATATGTCACTTTCTCGGTCGTAAATAATAGCGACCACGCCATAGATAAGAGGATGCTGAGAGTCGTATCTAATAAAGGCGTGCACTATCCGCTCGATTTTAGAAGCATCAGGCATGCATTCAATGTGCCTGCTAAAGAAGAGAAGACTGACACCTTGTGCTTCAACGTTGATTTGCCGAAGAATAAGTACTATCTGGTTTTACTTGATAGTAAGGGCGACGAATTTAAGCGGGTGCCGATAAATTGATCTGCTCTGTTAAGAGAAAGCTCATTAAGAACAGCGCCGTTTAGCCCCAAAGGGGCTATTTTTTTAACAAATTTGCTAATTTTTGCGGTTTACCCCACTGACTTTATTTGCTTAATTACTAAATGCAGCTAATATAACTAAGTCGATCAAACATGATCTGATTTGAATCTCTAACTGGTAGCTCTAACTTGTATATCGATCAAGTACCTATTAGATTTCCGTCTCAAGGATCAGCCGAATCGATTTAATACCAGCTCCGGCGACACTTAGTTGTTTGTTGGCTTGGAGTCAGAGGTAAGGAGGGGAATGATGAAGGCTCGAATCGCAGAGATGTTGCAGACTTTCCACGGACAGTCGACCCATCGCCAGGCTGATGCTACCAGTGGTGTAGCAACTAGTGCCGGTGCTGGTTCTGGTTCAGGACAAGTGCGCAGAATACAGGGACAGACCCTACAAACTGAAAAACTATTGAGAGAGAAAGATCGAGAAATTGACCGCCTGCGCCATCAATTGGCAAATGCTGAGGCTCGTCTTCAAGAGTTGATGGGTCAAGACGTTCTCACTGCTCTTCCCAATCGCCACATATTCAAAGAGCACCTCACTCATTCGTTAAAACGGGCTCTAAGACTTGGTTATTCTCTATCGCTTATGCTCATTGATATTGATCATCTGCGCGATATCAATCTCAAATATGGTCATGAAGTAGGCGATTTGGTTCTAGTTGAAGTAGCAAAAATACTCAAAAGCTCAGTACGCGAAATTGACATGCCCGCTCGCTGGGGCGGTGAAGAGCTAGTTACTGTGCTGCATGAAACTGATGCCGATGGTGCCGCTGTGGTGGCAGAACGTGTGCGTCGCCGTATTTCAATGTTAGAAGTGAAAGAGCCTAAGACTGGCAAGCCAATTAAGATTACTGCATCTCTTGCCGTGGCCAGCTATCCGCAACATTCAAATGATCCTCAAGGTTTGCTTGAAGCCGCTTCTGAGGCCCTAATACAGGCCAAAGAAGACGGTTGTAACCGTGTCTTGATCGCCAACAAGTAACTTTTACATTGATAAGACTAATGGTGGTAGACGATCACGCAGAGATTCGCGGGGAGATTGTTAAACAACTTTCCCAGGGAGATTTGCTCAAGGTCGTAGCTGAGGCTGATACCTCACATGACGCCTGGAAAGTTGCTTCGCAGATGCTTCCTGATATCGTCTTGCTTGATTTGCACCTACCAGGACTCTATTCGACTGTTGATTTGTTGAAACGCTTTAGCCAATTGAAGCGCACAAAAGTTGTGATTTATGCCAGCCAGGGCAAAGCTGCCGAAGTTCAAGACTTACTCGAAGCTGGTGCCTCAGGCTATGTACTTAAGGATGATGCGCCTGCCTTAATAAAAATGGCACTGCTGATGGTGTCAAAGGGCTCTAAGGCAGTAATTTCTCCTAGTTTGCCGCGACACCTTACGAGGCTGACTGCCCAAGAACGTACCGTTCTGCGCTATATGACTATGCGCGGCAAACTGCTCAAGGCAGCTGAGCGCATGGGTATTTCTGAGCAAGAATTGACCGATTTGGTTGATCATCTTGTAGAAAAACTTGAATTGGAGTCGTCCGACAAGCTCTTGCGTTGGGCTAAGAAACACGGCTTTTAGAGCCACTGCATCAAGTATCGCACCTGCTGAGTTGACAGGTTATTAGTGCAAAAGTCCCTGGATGTCTGGATGTATTGCGATTAGTCCAATCAATGCAGCTCCGCTAACAATGGCAACAAGTTCTAGGGGGTTAAAGGCTTGGCGTGCTAAGCGCTTATTGTCTTCTACTGCTTTCCAGTGACGATTGAGCCAAATTTGCACCACCGCTAGTGGTATGGCAGTGGTCAAATATAATAATTGGAAGGGCTCTGGTAGTCTGATTAGCAGTGTTAGAGCGCCAAAGAGTAGGGCCAAAACAAAGCCGCTAAACTGACTGTTTTTGCGGACAAAACTATCGTTGTCGGGTATCAATTTCGCACACATGTGGGCGAAGCCTAACAGCACTAATAGGTTTACTACAGGAATGGCAAACAGGGCAGTAGTGAAAATTGGTCTGGCTTGGGCGAACTGTAAGAACGGGTCTAAGGTTCCTGCTCGACCTAGCCTGATGTGGATATCCTCTAACTCTTCAGGGGTCAGGGTTTTGTCAGAATCAGAGACGTAATCCGTTTCTGTTGTGGCTGCAGGTAAGCCATTAGGTTCAACGCCATTTTTAACTGCAGTGGGCGAAGCTGTAGCACCGCTTTGAATGCTGGCCTGAAGCTGCTGAGATACCTGGCAAAGATCTCTTAGATTGCGATAGAGCCAAAACATGTTGTAGGCCCCAAGGGTAAAAAATGACAGAACCACAACATGCCAGGCCGGTTGTTGCTGGCTATCCAAAAGAATTGGCATTTCGGCAGAAGCGATATCGCTCTGGTTTTTAACGGGCTCCGGATTAGAAGTTTTCACACTCTGTTGCCTTTTCGCTACGGTGTTAACTGATTAATTTGGGGCGCAAGCGAGCTGCCAAGCCCTTAGCATCTGATTCTTGCACAAAAGAACGAGAGAATTTCGTCTAATCACCCGATCTTTACTGCTATTTTTTCGCTAATCTTATTAGGTTAGATTCTAGTGCAAGATTCTAGTGTTAATTTCTAGCGCTCCCTGCTGTATAAGGTTGAGCGCAAGAAAATCGATTATGCAGTCTCGGTTGCGTTTTCAAGGAGTATGGTTATGGTCAATTCGGTGATTCTGGTAGGCAGAGCTGGGCGCGACCCAGAAATGCGCTATTTCGAATCAGGACGGGTTAAAACCACATTCAGTTTGGCTGTTAATCGCCCTACCAAAGAGAAAGAAACCGATTGGTTTGATATCGAAATCTGGGGCCGCCAGGCGGAGATTGCTGGTGAGTATGTGCGCAAAGGTAGTTTGATCGGAATAGAAGGGCGTCTAGACTTCAACAAGTGGACAGACGATGGCGGCAACAAGAATGTTAAGCCAGTTGTTCATGCCAATGGTCTGAGACTACTGGGTAGCAAGCGTGACAATGCCGGTGATGGTAATTTCTCCCAAGATTTCGCTTAGCTGAGAGATAAATTTGAAAACTGCATTGGTTACTGCGCAGCCTATTGACTACGCCGTTATCTTGATTTATTTCATATTCGTTTTGGGCGTGGGTTTCAAGCTCAAAAAGAATATGAAGAGCAGCGACGATTTCCTTCTTGCTGGTCATCGAATTCCAAGCTGGGTAACTGGCTTGGCATTTTTGTCCGCAAATTTGGGAGCCATCGAAGTGATGGGTATGGCAGCCAATGCCGCCCAGTATGGTGTGATGACCTGCCATTTCTATTGGCTGGGAGCAATCCCAGCCATGGTTTTCTTGGCTGTGTTTATGATGCCTTTTTACTATAAGTCGAAGATTCGCAGCGTTCCCGAGTATTTGCGCAAGCGCTTTAACGAGCCTACTCGTGCACTTAATGCTATTTCATTTGCAGTGATGACAGTGCTCATGTCGGGCATCAACCTCTATGCCATGGCCATCGTCTTTAAGCTCTTGCTCGGCTGGGACATGAATGCATCGATAGCTGTGGCAGCTTTGGTAGTTTTGGCATACACCATAACTGGTGGCTTAACATCGTCAATTTACAATGAAGTATTGCAATTTTTCTTGATTGTATTTGGACTCCTGCCTGTCTCTATCTTAGGCCTGCTGCGCTTTGGCAGTTGGCAAAATATTTGTGACCGCTTTGAGAATCCTGGTTTCGCTCATCTCTGGAAACAAGTTGCTAGTGGCACAAATCCTATGGGCGTCGATATGATCGGCCTCATTGGTGGGCTTGGCTTTGTCCTCTCGTTTGGCTACTGGTGCACTGATTTTCTTGTTATTCAGCGCGCCCTGGCAGCCGAAGATCTGAAGGCCGCTCGCATGACGCCAATTATTGCCGCTTTTCCCAAAATACTTTTTCCGATTTTGACAGTTTTTCCTGGTCTAATCGCCATCATTTTGATTCCTAAATTAGGCTCCAACAATGACAGTCTTTCTTATAATATGGCCATTCCCTATTTGCTCTCAGTGATGTACCCCAATGGCCTTTTTGGCCTGGGCATAACAGCTCTATTGGCTAGCTTTATGTCGGGCATGGCTGGCAATGTCACGGCCTTTAATACGGTCTGGACTTACGATATTTATCAAAGTTACATTGCCAAAAATAAGTCTGATGCGCACTATCTCTGGATGGGTAAGCTTGCCACCGCTGTTGGTATTATCATCAGTGTCGGCACTTGCTATTTGTGCATGAACTTCAAGTCGATAATGGACTACATGCAGCTCATATTCACGTTTTTCAATGCCCCATTGTTCGCTACTTTCTTGCTCGGTATGTTCTTCCCGCGCACTTCGGCCTGGGGGGCCTTCTATGGCCTTTTAAGTGGCACCGTTGCCGCTTTCTTACACTACATATTGACGCTACAGCATAAGCTCAATTATCAAAGTGATATGGCTGGCAATTTCCACCGCTCTGTTGTGGCTTGGACTGTCTGTCTGGTGGTGACCATCACTATCTCTTATTTGACTAAGCCCAAGGCGCGAGAAGAGCTGCGTGGATTAGTATGGGGCATTGATCTGAAGGATGACGGTACAGCTGTTAAAACCTCAATATTCGCAAGCCCTGGTTTCTTTGGCGTCATTTTGTTGGCACTAACGGCCTATCTCAACTATCTATTCTTCTAAATTTTAAGGTGTGCAATGCTCGACGTCAGACTTCCAATCGGATGGCTATTTATGGTACTAGGGGTAATGCTGGCGATTTATGGATATGCCAATCCCCCGGCAGAAAACATGCTCTTGGGGCAGGTTTTGTTGCCTCTCAATCTTGATGTGCCTTGGGGCATTCTCATGGCACTCTTCGGCCTCTCGATGGTTTCGCTAGCCCAAATAGATAAACTTAAGACTCTCGAGCTTGAGTTAGCCGCGAGCAAATCCGAAGCTGGAGCCGCGAAGGTCTCCGATACAGAAGCCAGTGCAAAGGGCTGATTTTATTTGGCGTTTAGGCAAGCAACCATAACGTTGCCTGAGTTCACATCGTATTTGAGCAACATGTACCAAGGGGCAAATCCAGCTGGTGGTACTTTGACGGGCGATACTTTGGCGAGTGCTCGAGAAATAGCTTTTACTACCTGACCATTTTCATCATCGTCAGCTAGAGGCACAGAAGATAGAGTGCCAACCTGCTTTTCGCTAGAAATATTGGTGATTTGGCCGCTGTTTTTTACAACAAAGCTAATCAGGTAAGAATATTTGCGGTTGGCGGTTTCGACCAATTGGGCTGACCCTGGCACAGACAAATTCGTTTGGATTGATTGGCTCAAGTCTTTTATGTATGAATCTAAGCGGTTCAGCTGTTCGCTGGAGGCAAGAACCCGGTTTTGTTGAAATTTAGATTGACTAGCTGGTGATGGTCTATCGGGGCTGAGCCAGACGTACTGAGGTTCGCTGCTCACTGCTTGCGAAAATGCCTTGGCAGCGCTCTCGTCATAAGCTGGGCTCACTACCTGGCTGCTATCTGCTCTTCTACGCTTGCGCCGAGGTGACGACGATGAGCTGTTGGACACAGTGGCGTTGCCATCATCAATAGGTGTAGATGCGGTATTGCCCAAAGCTGCGGCATTAGCGGCAGAGCCTTGGTTCGGGGCGATATCG
>Ga0172379_10012026_pt1 | contig 10198 bp, 10 predicted proteins | sample GrowelOW334metaG_FD_119756 | JGI IMG/M metagenome (GOLD analysis project Ga0172379, IMG submission 119756) | Groundwater microbial communities from an aquifer near a municipal landfill in Southern Ontario, Canada - Groundwater well OW334 metaG | ecosystem: Environmental > Aquatic > Deep...
AAACAATGCCAAAATTTAAAATTTAAATTTTTAATATTTGAGTTTTAGATTTGTTTTGAGTAATTTGGCATAATTTGAATTTTGAAATAATTAACCTAAAATTTTACTATGCACCCAAACCATTCCCGTCGCAATAAAGTTATTGTAGCCGTCGTCGTTCTATTATTAATGTCCTTATCGTTCTACGGCGGTATTTTTTTATCCCAGAAAACAGAAATTGACGACCGGCTGGTAAATAAAGACTCGGTGTTTTTGGGAAAGCTGTTAAATAAATATGAAGCGGCGCAAAAAGAAAATCTGGCGAAAGACGTTGATTTTAATTTATTTTGGCAGGTGTGGAATTTGTTAAAAGAAAAATACGTGGATAAAGATAAATTACAGGACAAAGAGCTTTTTTACGGCGCGTTGCGCGGTCTGGCGAGCGCGACCGGCGATCCGTATACCGTTTTCATGAATCCGGCGGTATCCAAAGAATTTTCCAACGATATGGCGGGAACGTTTGAAGGCATCGGCGCGGAAGTGGGAATCAAAGGCGGCGTGTTAACGATTATCGCGCCCCTGACCGATATGCCCGCGCAAGTAGCCGGCTTAAAAGCGGGCGATAAAATTTTAAAAATAAATAATGAAGACACGTCGCCGATGAGTGTGGATGAAGCGGTCGGTAAAATCCGCGGGGCAAAAGGTACGCAGGTAACGCTTAATATCTGGCGCGACAACTTTGACAAGCCGCAGGATTTTGTAATTACGCGCGCGGCGATTGTTGTTAAAAGTGTTAAATGGGAGATGAGCAAAGATAAAATAATGGTAATAACCATTTCGCATTTTAACGACGACACGACCGAACTGTTTGACCGGGCGGTGAGCGATACGATTAAACAAAACCCCAAAGGAATAATTTTGGATTTGCGCAATAATCCGGGCGGATATTTAACCACCGCGATTGAAGTTGCGAGCGAATGGGTGGAAGACGGCGTGGTAGTGGTGGACAAAAAAAACGAGCAAGACAAAATGGAATATTTGGCGGAAGGCAGAGCGCGTTTAAAAGATTTTAAAACAGTGGTATTGGTAAACGAAGGGTCCGCGTCCGCGTCCGAAATTGTTACCGGCGCGCTCAAAGATTACGGTTTGGCGAAAATTGTCGGTAAAAAAACCTTTGGCAAAGGCAGCGTGCAGGAGCTGGAAAGTTTGCCGGACGGTTCAACGATAAAAATTACCACTTCCAAATGGTTTACGCCCAAAGATGTCAATATCAACGCGGAAGGAATAAAACCGGATGAAGAAGTTGATTTAACCACGGAAGATTATAACGCGAACAAGGACCCGCAGATGGAGAAGGCAATACAGATATTAAACAATAATTAAACAATAATTAAATACCTCCCCTAACCCCTCCTTAGCAAGGAGGGGAATAATGCGGAGTAGTAATAATATCAAATCGGCATTTATTCTCCCCCTTTATAAGGGGGAGTTAGAGGGGGTTAACAATAGAGCAATTTAACAATATAATTTTTATGCCAAAACAAAAATCCGTTCAATCATCTAAGAAAAAAATAAATACCAAGTTTATTTTTGTCGTCGGCGGCGTAATGTCCGGCGTGGGCAAAGGCGTCGCCTCCGCGTCCATCGGCCGCATTTTAATCGGCAAGGGATTTAACGTGAGCGCCATCAAAATTGATCCGTATATCAATGTTGACGCCGGCACAATGAATCCGGTGGAACACGGGGAAGTGTTTGTTACCGACGATGGGGATGAAACCGATCAGGACTGCGGCAATTATGAGCGTTTTTTGGGGCGAGATATTCACAAAGAAAATTATATGACGACCGGCCGGGTTTATTTAAGCGTGATTACGCGCGAGCGCAATTTGGAATTTGACGGCAAATGCGTGGAAGTCGTGCCGCACATCCCCCTGGAAGTTATCAATCGGATAAAAATCGCGGCCAAAAGAGACCAAGCCGACATTATGATTATTGAAGTCGGCGGCACGGTCGGCGAATATCAAAATTTATTATTTTTGGAAGCGGCGCGTATGATGCGTCTGGAAAACCCGCACGGCGTTCTGTTTGTGATGGTCAGTTATTTGCCGATTCCGAATAAAATCGGCGAGATGAAAACCAAGCCGACGCAATACGCGGTGCATAGCCTGCAAGCCGCCGGCATTCAGCCGGATTTCATTTTAGCGCGCGCTGAACGGCCGATTGACGGACCGCGCAGCGCGAAACTCGCCACTTTTTGCAATGTGCAGGAAGGCGACATCATTTCCGCGCCGGATGTTAATTCCATTTATGAAATCCCGTTGAATTTTGAGAAAGATCATTTGGGTGATAAAATTTTGCAAAAATTCGGTTTAAAGGCGAAAAAGAAAGATTTAGTTGATTGGAAAGTGATGACGGAAAAAATTAAAAACGCTAACAGAGAAGTTAAAATCGGCATCGTCGGCAAGTATTTCGGCACCGGAGATTTTACTTTGGCCGATTCTTACATTTCCGTGATTGAAGCGATCAAGCACGCCGGCGGGGCTGTGGGGGTAAAACCGAAATTAAGCTGGATTAATACGGAAGAAGTGGAAAAACAAGGAACAAAAATTTTAAAAGAATTTGACGGTATTATCGTGCCGCAAGGCTGGGGCAGCCGCGGCGCGGAAGGAAAAATCGCCACGATTAAATATTGCCGGGAAAACAAAAAGCCATATTTCGGTTTATGCTACGGCATGCAAATGGCGGTGATTGAATTCGCCCGCAATGTTTTAAAATTTAAAGGCGCGAATTCGGAAGAAGTTGACCCCAAAACGGCATACCCGGTAATTCATATTATGCCGAACCAAAAAGAATATTTGGCAAAAAAACAATATGGCGGCACAATCCGCTTGGGCGGCTGGCCGTGTCAGTTGAAAAACGGAACCCATATTTTTAAAGCGTATAAAGGAGAAAAAAGTATCAGCGAGCGTCATCGGCATCGCTATGAATTCAATAATGAGTATCGCGCGCAATTTGAAACCGCCGGTATGACAATCGGCGGCACTTCGCCGGATAATCAGTTGGTGGAAGCGATAGAAATAACCAATCATCCTTTTTTCATCGGCACGCAGTTTCATCCGGAATATAAATCCCGACCGTTGACGCCGCATCCGCTGTTTGTGGAGTTTATAAAAGTTTGCGCCGGTAAAAAATAAATGGTATATTGTAAGAGTATTATTTTTTTAAAATTATGAATAAAGCGAAGATAAAAGTTGTAAATAAAAGAGATAAATTTGGTAAGAAAATAACTCTGGAAAAATTAGCATCTATGATGGTTAGCGGTTTTACAGAAGCTAAGAAAGATAATGAGGATTTAGCTGCTATGGTTCAACAGGGTTTTGAAGAGGCAAAAATTGAAAATAATCTGCGATTTACCAAATTAGAAAATAAGGTTGATGGGTTGGAAAATAAGGTAGACAAGTTAGAGCAAAACCAAGAACAAATAAAATTACGGCAAGATAATGTCGCCTATCGTTTTGAATTGGTTGAAGTATAACAACGTATCCAGAGAGTGGAAGATATTGTTTTAGTGAGACGACAAACAGGAAGTAAAAAGTAAGAAGTAAGAAGTAAAAATTTTGAATTATGGCAAAAAAATTGTTCCAAAGTTCAATTTATTTAATCGCGCTAACGATCGTGAGCATTGTTGGCGCTATTTTAATTAATGCCGCGTTGGCCGCCTATGTCGGTCCGACCGCCAACCCGCCGAGCAGTAATGTTAATTCTTTACTTTCTTCCGGAACCGATGCGTCGCTTTTAACTCTTACTCTTACCGGTACGACTCTAACTCTTAATCAAACAACCAACGCGCGTTTTTATGCAAACGCCAGCAAAGGGTTTCAAGTGAGATTGGATTCGGATAATAACGATGCGAATGCCGAGTTCGCCATTAATAATGGAGCGAACGCAGAAGTATTTAAAGTTGATGAGAGCGGCAATGTGACGGCGACTGGCGGAATAAGGTTAGGAAACTATGCCGAGAAGCCAGCTTGCAGCGCCGGTATTTTGGGCAGTATGGTGTTTGATACCGCGAATGATAAACCTTATGTTTGCGGCGCGGGCGGTATTTGGAAACCGCTTGATTCCGATTACGATAAAGACGGCATTGTAGACTGGAACGACCAAGACGATACGGACGCAACCAAAAAAACCGCTACTTTAATACCGGAAAATATTAAAAGCGGCGTGACGATATTCGGAGTAACCGGAACGGCATCATCGGGGCCGGTACCGCAAGCGCCGACTGGCTTAGCCGTTACCGTGGAAAATACTTCAAGCGGTCAAATAAAAATTTCCTGGACGGCGCCATACGGAGCTGTTGATCAATATAAAATTTATCGAGGTACGGCGGCGGGCAGCTTGTCTCAAGTCGGCGCCGTTTCTTCTCCGACCGTTACTTATACGAATACCGGTCTTACTAATAACACCACCTATTATTTTGCCGTTTCGGCGGTTAACACTACCGGCGAAGGAGTAAAAAGCAGTGTGGTGCCGGGATCAGTAGCCACTTGTTATACGGATGCGGATGGCGATAACTATGGCGCAGCGTTTTCTTATTATCGTGTAAATGGATGTTCGGCGGGAGCGGTGGCTGTTGGTGGCGATTGTGCCGATACTAACTATACCGGAATTGGTTCGTGGGGTCAGGATTATGATCATATGGTAAATCCGTCCGGTAGTTCCCATGATTATTCGTATCAGACCGGTCAGTATACATCTACATATGACTGGAATTGCGATGGGCAGCAGACAAAGGTTTATACTCAAGTATCGCCTAATTCTCCACCGTTTGATTCGTGTACAACATCACTTCCTTCTTGTACTTATCCTTATGGATATGTTCCTTCGGGAGGAGCGTCTTGTCGCTATATGGGCGGTTGGATAGGCAGTGTTCCAGGTTGTGGTAGTTATGGTACGTATGCTAGTTATTTATCTTCTTATACTAATTATTATCCTCTAACTACTCCAAACACTGCTTGTCTTACCGGTCAGGATCACGGTTCTTATTCGAATTATGCGTATGATCCTAATGGTTTTCTTGAAGTTTATACAGGTGGTTACTATGGATCTTGGAAATGGGATGATAGTGGGAAAAATCAACCTTGTTATTAACGATTAAGCGACTAAAATTAAACGCCCGAAATATTTAAAAATAACTGATGTAACAAAAAAACCGCTTAAATAAATAAGCGGTTTTTTTGCTGAAAATCTTTTTATTATTTGGTAGCGACTACATTCACCACCGTCGCTTTTTTTAAACTGCCGTCGTATTTTTTCAGGGTTTTTTTGGTAAATTTTACCACGCCCAAGATGAGAGAAAAAATAGTGTCGTCTTTGCCAAGTTTTACATTTTTACCCGGATGCCATTTGGTGCCGCGCTGGCGGATAATGATTGAACCGACTTTGGCAAATTCGCCGTCATGTAATTTTACGCCTAAATATTTCGGGCGCGAATCGCGGCCTAAGGTAGTGGAGCCGCCTGCTTTTTTATGTGCCATAGTTAACCAATTACGAATTAAGAATTACGAACCTTGCCTACCGGCAGGCAGGTTACGAATTCAAAATATAGTATAGCAATGGTTGATTGATATGTCAAGAAATGGTAAAATTGAAATTAAGAATTATGAATTACGAACCTTGCCTACCGGCAGGCAGGTTAAGAATTATGAAATACTTGTTAATTATAGTTTTGAGCTTGTTTTTTATTATACCGTCAGTTGTATATGCTGGCAACCTCCCCGATGTTGATGGTGATGGGATTAGCGACCAAGACGAAACGGAAGTCTATTTTACCGACCCGAATAATCCGGATACCGACGGCGATGGCTACAACGACTGGATGGAGTTAAACCGCGGTTATTCGCCATATACTGTCGGCGCGGCAAAATTGGAAACCAACGACGCGGATAACGATGGTTTAACTGATAAAATGGAATTGAATTTTCACAGTAATCCGGTTAAGCCCGATACCGACGGTGATGGATTTAAAGACGGGGACGAAGTTAACAACGGCTACAACCCGATTAAGCCCGGCGAAGCAAAACTGGAAAAGAAAATTTTTATTGATACCAAAAACCAATTGCTCGCTTATAATCTGGGCGAAGTGCGCTTGGGCTTATTTTCAATTTCTACCGGCAAGAGGGGAATGGAGACGCCGGCCGGACAATATAAAATTTTGGAAAAACAGCCGCGCCGCTGGTCCAAGAAAGCGAAATTATGGATGCCGTTTTGGATGATGTTTGATGCGCGCGGTTTCGGTATTCACGAATTGCCGGAATGGAACGACGGCACCAAAGAAGGCGCGAACCATCTCGGTATTCCGGTATCGCACGGCTGTGTGCGCCTTGGCGTCGGTCCGGCGGAAAAACTTTACAACTGGGCGGAAACGGGGACGAAAGTGTATGTTAATTAGTTATTTAGTTATAAAGTTAAAAGCGTTTGTCATTGCGAGAAGGAGCCCGCGACGACGAAGCAATCCCATTATATAATAATTAAACAATAATTAAATAGAAATTTAACGATAATTAAACAATAATTTTTTTGTCATTAAAATAAAAAAATCCCCCCAAAGAAATCGTTTTCTTTAGGGGTATTATAATACCTATTCAAATAGCAAAATTACAACTTACAATTTTCCCAAGCTTCCTTTCTGCACTTGTCTGCTGCGACGAGAGCCTCATCAACAGTTATGACACCAGCGAGGTATTTGCATAAGGTGTCGCCGTCAATAGAACCCTCAGTTGCAAAAAGTGCGCTGGAGTACCATTTGCCTTTTATCATAACATTAATGCCCCACTTTTCATGAAGGTCATACTCGAAGATTCCACAGTCCTTTCCCACTTCCGATTGAAAAATATCATCTATCTTTGCCGACCATAATGAATCTTTTTTTTCTATCGGGATAATATATCCTTTTCTGTCGTAAGGACTATTATTATTAGCAACAACAATCGCGATTATTACTTTGGTTGCGTCAGTTGGCAAGTAAAAAGAGATGTCAGTAAAATAATAATGCATTCCTCGTTGATATTTTTTGATTTCAGTTTGGCAACTTGAGCCTAAAAGAAAAATATTATTATCATCATTTGTTCCGATTGTAAGTACGTTATCTTTAATATGCGCTCGTACTCCAAAACCGGAGGCAGTATACATTTTTATGTCTTCTGTGTCCATTTGAAAACACCTCTTTTTCCAGCCGTCGACTGGTAAGTAGTGGCGGATAATTAGCATCGCTAAAATCCTAAGGCGATTATTTTAACTCCTTGCCCTTAAAGAGCAAATCTTGTAAAATTGTAAAAAGAACTTATAAACATAGCAAAATAGTTTAATTTTGTCAACCGTGGCAACATTTATTATTTAATTTTAGTAAAAATATGGCCAAACAAGACGTAGTCAAAAAAATAGCGTTAGCCTTAAATAAAATCCGTCCGATGTTGGAACGGGACGGAGGCGATATTGATTTTGTTGATTTTGACGAAAAGACGGGCGTATTGACGGTTCGTTTGCAAGGACATTGCGCGGCTTGTCCGATGGCCCAGGTGACGCTGAAAGAGGGAATTGAGCGGGTAGTAAAAAGGGAGGTACCGGAAGTAAAAGCAGTAATATCAATATAAAGCAAGAAAACAATAAAACGATTGATTGTTTTAGTTTTTTTGCTTTTTTGTTTTTTAGATCAAAATGGAGATTTAATATTATCCAAAGAGATTAGCGGCAGCTCGGTTTTTGTCCGCATCTCGGAGTAAATCTCGGAAAACAACTGATCGTCAATGATGGAAAAATTAACTTTTCCTTTCAGCGTATAAATCTCCGCGATGTCATTCGTCGGTTGGTAAAAATAATAATATAAAAAGGTAAGCGCCGCGAGCAACAGTCCCAAAACAAGCATCGCCAAAACAAAAGCGCGGTGCTTGATTATTTTTTCAATTAAATAAGTAGTTGTTCGTTTGAACATATTTATCCAGACACCTTCCAAAATATCCTGTAGCCTTACAGGGGTTAATGGAAAGTGTATATATTTATGTATACAGTTCTTAACAGTGACAAAGGTGTGTGGATTTATTGCCAAAAAGTATCGGCGACGATTGCCAAGGCAACCGCATGGTCGGTACTGCTTTGTTCCGCCGTCACCGGCGTTGCGGGAACGCCGACCGCGGTAAAATTCAAATTTTTTATATTGATATAAACCGGCAATCGTTCCAATTCTTGCAGGTACGCCAATTCATCAATGAAATTTCCTTCCAGTTGCAGTTGCAGCGGCATACGGCTGAAATTATTGCCGGGCAAAGTTTGGTAGTTGCCGATGTCTATTTTTTGCCGCAAATTATGACGCGCCGCGACATCTTCCAAAACGGTGATGAATTCAAGCTCTCGATTTTTCGGCATCACAATCCGATTCAAAAATTCCAACTTTGATTCATGCTGGCGGTAGCTCGCCAGCACCTCTTTTAAGGTATGTTCTTTCGCTTGTTGGGCTTGCAACTGATTTTTTTGCTTGGTTATTTCCAGGCGCGCCAGCCGGATATCGTTAGCGGCGGGATAAATGATAAAAATAACAATCAAAGCGATGATTAAAGCCGGTAAAAGCCAAAAATATTTGGCTTGCCGCCAGCCGGTTAAATCATTTATTTTTTTCAGCCAAGAAAAAATCATAATTATTTTAAAGCGGCGTTAATGACAAAAATAATATTTTCTTTTTGCGCCAGACTTTGCACCGGCAAATTAACGCCGGTTAAAAATTTAGATTGATTAAGGTTATCTTTAAAAGACAACAGACTGTCGCGGGTCAAAGACAGCCCGCGCAGAGCGATTGTTCTTTTTACGCCATCTATTTCCAGCGCGGATATTTTGACGTCAGCCGGAGTTTTTTTGGTAATATCCACCAGCAGTTCGGACCAAATGCGGTTGTCAACTTTTATTTCGCGGATGAATTTTAATAAAGCGTTGGTTTGGTTTATGCGAATATTGAAAGTGTGATTGCTTTTGTAATATGTTTCCAGTGTCTGGCTTAAACTGGTCTGCAAGGTTTCCTTGGCCAAAATAAAAATCGCCGCGATCAAAATCGTTGTCGCCGTTAACGCGAGTGCGAATTGCTTCAATAAACGATCCGTTTTTTGGCGGCGCGCTTTTTTTTGCTGTTCGGCGGACAGTAAGTTTAAAGTGATCATCATATTTTTATCCCAATTTTATTCCTCGCAAAGCCAAACCGATAGCGGTGGAAAATATCGGGGCGGTGTTTTGTTGGTAAACGAAATTCGCGGAAACGCCGCCGGGAACGGTCAGGGTTTCGTAAAAATATTTTTCGGTTTGCTTTTGGCCCAAGGAAATATTAATCAGCGGATCTCCGATTTTGGCCGGTAAATTCAACTTGTCGGGTATTATTTTTTCCAAATATTTTAAATTAGCGCCGCCGCCGCATAAATAAACAGCGTTGATTTTGCCGTACTCGGGGTAATAAGTGTTCAGATGTTTGATCGCCGCTTTGATTTTATCTATTAATTCACCGGTCATTTCGGATAAAACATCGGCGACTATTCCTTGAGCCGATTCCGGATCAAGTCCGCAAATGATTTTTGCTTCCTCCGCTTTGGCCAGAGGCAATTTCAGTTCGCTTGCGATCAGAGCGGTATATTTTTTGCCGGAAACCGGCAAACTGACGGTAAATAAAATAACGTCTCCCGCGCAGGCGATTAAACTGGAACGGGCGGCGCCGATATCAACGATTAAAACGGTTTGTTCAGCGGGACGCGAAAAAGAAAATATACTGCGGGCGATAGCCGTCGCTTCTATTTCCAGCGCGGTTGGAAAAAATCCCGCCGCCTCCAAAACGGCGGCATAATCATCCGCGATTTTTTTTGGCGCTACGCCGATTAATACTTTTTTCCCCGCTCGTCCGGTTTTTACGGTTTGCCAGTCGTAATTTACGTCCGCCAAGTCGTAAGGAATATCTTTTTCAATTTCCGATTTGACCGCCGCCGATAAATTTTCATCGGCGCGTCCGGCAGAAATTAGTTTAATGAAAGTTTTGGTTTCCGGCAGGCAAGCAATCGCTTCTTTGGACGTTACTTTGCCAAAGATTGTTTTTTCCGCCGCTTGTTTTATCAAAGCCGCCACGCCGGTTTTATTTTTTATTATTCCGTCCGCGATATATCCTTCCGGCACCGTTATTCGGCTCAGCGCCTGC